>SMUY01247419.1_pt1 | contig 24875 bp, 20 predicted proteins | sample 2456441 | NCBI WGS metagenome assembly SMUY01 (sample SAMN11095931, study PRJNA526329) | marine sediment metagenome | biome: Marine sediment; feature: Surficial sediment; material: Deep marine sediment; isolation source: Hadal surficial sediment | place: Pacific Ocean | collected 2014-11 | depth...
ACCTCCGCAGGTAACTAGCTCATGCCGGTTATCGCTACCAAGATCAACGGGCGCGATACAAGGTTTCTAAAAATTTGCTCCGGGCCTTGCCCGGCCCCTCACTCTGCCCGTCACCCTGTGGGTGCTTCCCGTGAGGGGAGAAGAATATTGAGTCGCGCCTAAAGCTCCCCGGCCCCCTTCGGAGAAGGGGGAGTTTATGCTCCGGCGCTTCGCCGGCGGGCTATACGGCCCTGCAAACGCGGTGTTGACTGGCCCCCGTCCGGCGTTTAGAATTCAGGGAAACTGGTGAAATGGAAAGCTTTGCATAAGTAGCATGCGATTTGACAGGTTAGCGTACAGTGGCGGATTATCGAATCTCCTCTCCCCCAGGGGGAGAGGATTAAGGTAAGGGGGAATTTTAAGACTTTTTATTTATAGAACCTTTTTAAAACCACCCCTCACCCTGCCCGTCACCCCACGGGTGCTCCCCGTGAGGGGAGAGGGATATTAGAGGTTCGCTGATCTTGAGATAGCCGGGTTATGCAAAGGTCTCCGTGATATTGAGCCGGTATGTTCTTTGCGGCCCGTTGGTGGGCTGTTTTCTTTTGAGTGAATTGATATGAAATATGAAGTGGTCATCGGACTGGAAGTGCATGCCCAGCTGAAAACCCGGTCCAAGATTTTCTGTGCCTGCTCGACGGAGTTCGGCAAGCCGCCCAACGCCAACACCTGTCCCATCTGCCTGGGCATGCCGGGGGTCCTGCCGGTGCTGAACAAAAAGGTGGTGGAGTACGCCATCAAGGCGTGCCTGGCCACCCATTGCACCGTCCAGCCGATGAGCCGGTTCGCCCGCAAAAATTATTTTTATCCCGACCTGCCGAAGGGTTACCAGATTTCCCAGTACGAGCTTCCGATCGGGCTCGCCGGCTACATCAACATTCAAGTCAACAGCTCTCCCAAAAAGATCGGCTTGACCCGCATCCATCTGGAAGAAGACGCCGGCAAATCCATACACGGCGAAAACCTCGGACGGCCGGGCTATAGTTATATCGATTACAACCGCACCGGCGTCCCGCTCATTGAAATCGTCAGCGAGCCGGATTTGCGGTCCCCGGCGGAAGCGCGGGAATATCTCACACAGCTCAAGGCCATTCTCGGCTACACCGAGGTCAGCGACTGCAACATGGAAGAAGGCAGTCTGCGTTGCGATGCCAACGTGTCCCTGCGGCCCGTGGGTCAAACGGAACTGGGAACCCGGACCGAAATCAAAAACCTCAACTCATTCAAGTTCGTGCAGAAAGCCCTGGAGTATGAAATCGAGCGGCAAACCAAGGTTTTGGATCAGGGCGACAAGGTGGTCCAGGAGACCCGGTTGTACGATGCGGACAAGGGCGTTACCTTTTCCATGCGGTCCAAGGAAGAGGCGCACGATTACCGGTATTTTCCGGAGCCGGACCTGGTGCCCATCGTGTGCGACGCCCCCTGGGTCGATGCCGTCCGGCAATCCCTGCCCGAACTGCCAGAACAGAAGCGGAAACGGTTCGTCACGGAATACCGTCTGCCGGAATACGACGCGGGCGTGCTCACCCGTTCGAAGGCGCTGGCCGATTATTTTGAATCCTGCGTGAAGCTGTTCGATCAACCCAAAACCCTCAGCAACTGGATCATGGGAGACCTGCTGAGGGAATTGAAAAACAACGATCAGGATATCGAAGATTGCCCGGTCACTCCGGAGCGGCTGACCGATCTGTTGAAACTGATCGACGACGGCACGATCAGCGGTAAAATGGCCAAAACGGTGTTCGAGGAAATGGTTGTGTCCGGAAAACCGCCGGCAAAAATCGTCAAGGCCCGGGGGCTGACACAGATCACCGACGAGTCCGCCCTGCGGGCGATGGTGGAGGAGGTGATCGCCGCCAACCCCGCGCAGGTGGCTGACTACAAAGGCGGCAAGGACAAGCTGATGAGCTTTTTCGTCGGCCAGGTCATGAAAACCAGCAAGGGCCAGGCCAACCCGGCTCTGGTCAACCGGTACCTGAAGGATAAACTGAGTTCCTGATGATATTTTCGAACACCTGTTTCAAAAAAGTCTTGGCGCGGGTGTGTTTTGCCGTTGGAGCTCTCTTGATGGCCGGCTCCCCGGCTCCGGCGGATCCGCCCACCCCGGCGGAAAAAATCTGGTCGCAGGACAAACGGTTTGCCGACAACGGAGACGGCACCATCACCGATACCCAAACCGCGTTGATGTGGATGAAAAAGGATTCGTACCTGCAGACCGGCCATTGGATCACCTGGCTGGGATCCTCGGCCTACATCAAAAAACTCAATGAGGAGGGATTTGCCAACTATTTCGACTGGCGGATGCCGGCCTTGAAGGAACTCAAAACGTTGTACGAACCCCACAAGACCAACAGCCAGCAGGTCGGGAGTGAAATGAAAATTCATATCGACCCGATCTTCGCGAAGGAGGGTTCGGGGGCCTGGTGGTCGCTGGAAACCAACGGCCATTTCAATGCCTTCGGGGTAGAATTCAATAATGGGAAAAGGTTTTCGGCGCCTAAAAAATCGAAAGCCCGGAAAGCGGTGCGTCCCATGCGGGTGGTCAAACCCTGATGGCCCCTTTACAGAAAAGGAGTTTATGTTGAAACGGCGGGATTGGAAATTTTTATGGATCGGTGCCGGCCTGTTGGTAAGTTTCATGGTGTTCGGCTCAGGCGCCCAGGCCGGGTTCCCGGGAATGGACATCACCTTGTGGGATGAACACCAAGCCAAGGGGGACCGCAACAATCCCGCTTACCTGAAGTTTCTCGAACTGGTCGAGAAGAACCAATACAAGGAAGCCATGCACCTGATCGAGCGCGCCCACCGGGAAAACCCGAGCAAAGGCACGCCCCTGCTCCTGAAATCCCTGCTCCTCTATGAAATGAAACGTTACAAGGAATCCTACACGCTTCTTCAGCAGGGACGCAACATCCAGCGCCGGCACCCGGCGATTTCCTTCGCGCATTGCCGGATTTACCGCATCCTGGGAAAGGTGGAATATTCGGACCGCGCCTGTAAAATCGCCGTGCATCAGCACCCCAACAGCAAGGATTCGCATTACCAGTTCGCGCAAACCCTGGCCGGGATGGGACACATGGAGCTGGCCAACCGGGAACTGGCCCGCGCGGCGGAGTTGGACGCAACCAACGCCATCTACCATTACGAACGGGGCATGAATTTCTTTTACCTCAACGACCTGGACCAGGCCGAGCGGTCCTTTCTCAAAGCTCTGTCCCTCAACCCAGAGGATCTGGAATCCGGTTACCAGCTGGGATACCTGTATACCCTGCAAAAGAAATTTCAGAAAGCCGAGGAGTACCTGAACCGGATTTGGCAAACGCGTCAGGATCATCCCAAGGTGGAAGCGTCCCGGGTCTTGATCGAGCTCATCAAAAAAGGCGGCACGGACCAACTGCCCGCACGGGTCGACCCGCACCAGCATCATCTCAACCGGTCGCGTGCGCTGTATCAGTCCGGCGAGTACGGTCTATCGCTGTTCGAAATCCAGACCGCCGCCCGCCTCAAACCGGACGATAAAGCCACCCATCAGGTGCTGGTGGCCCTCGCCAGCCTGCTGTTGCGGCTGGACCTCACGGAAAAATCGGTCAAGGCGCTCATGAGCGCCCATTCGAAGGACACCGTCCTGCAAGCCAAAGGATACCAGGAGCTGGGAGATTTACGGGTGATGCGGGGCCAGCTGGACCAGGCACGGGCCTATTATGAAAAATCGCAGGCCCTGGGCGACCCCGACGAGTTGGCCAAAATCAGTCTGGCGGAACTGCCCGCGCAAACTCCGGACCCCCGGGCCGTGCTGAATTCCACAGAGCCGTTTTTCCATCCCGCCGAAGCGCTGAACCACAAGGGCGAGGTGTTCGCGCATTACGGGATGTACCAGCGGGCGCTGGCGTTATACTCCTTGGCGCTCCGGTCGCATTCCGGACATCTGATAAGCAAGCTCAATATGGCGGCCGCCTATTACCATATCGGAGTGCCGCACAAAACTATCACTCTGCTGGAGCGCGCTCTACTATCACATCCCGATCACGAAAATATTCTTTCGCACCGGGTGTTGCTGGCCAAAGCCTATGCACAAAAAGGCGATCGGGAAGGGGCGATCGAAAACCTGAAGTTCATCCAAAAGATTAAACCGTCCGTCTTGAAAGCCCTGCACAACGACCCCGCCTTCAAAGAACTGAAGGATCATGCGTTGTTCGGCCAGTGATCTTGAGATTCCAACTCTTAGCAGACCCGCCTTCAAAATAAAATTGCTGATAATAATTTAAGTTTGACAACTCCCTCTTTTCTTGTTTAGATGCTTAAAAATGGGCAATTCAGCGCAAAACAAGCCAGCTGATTGTTCGATGAGCCAACCCAACTGAACCGGAAAGTGCCATGGGATTTTTTCAAGGCAGGACAGCACTTGGAGTCGTGTGCTTGCGAATATGTTTTACAGGATTGCTCCTTTTCATGCTCCTGGCGCCTCATCTGGTTTTTGCGGATGCCTGCATGAACGCCGCCCGGGAACTGCGCGGCAGTTTTGAGGTGACCCAGGGCCGCGGCGGCATCTGGGGATACATGGAAAAAATCTCTTCACTCAGAAGCGATTCCATGATCGGATTTCAAGTGGATGGCAAATTATCACGCATCATCGTACTCTTTGAAACCCAATGCGCCCAAACGAACAAGCCCTCCAAAACGGATTTTGAAAAAATTAATGCCATCCTGGGCGATGCGCGGATGATCTTCAACCTGAGGCCCGGCAGGAATCCCGTCAAGGAAATCAAGGCGAAGATCTTCGGGCTCAACGCCAGCCTCGACAAACTGATCAAAGAGCTGGAAGCCTAGAACACATTCTGAAGCGATTATGGTCAAACAAGGCAACAAGGCTCCCGATTTTTCAGCGGTCGATCAAAACGGAAACAAGGTCAAGCTGAGCTCCTTCAAGGACAAAAAGAACGTCGTCCTTTATTTTTATCCCAAAGACATGACCCCCGGGTGCACCACCGAAGCCTGCGATTTCCGCGATCAGTTCAAAAAGTTCAAAGGCACGGAAATTCTCGGCGTCAGTACCGACCCGCCGGAGAGACATCAGAAATTCATCGACAAATACGATTTGCCGTTTACCCTGATCAGCGATATCGATCAAAAAGTGGTGAACAAGTACAGCGTCTGGCAGGAAAAAAAGCTATATGGCAGGAAGTTCATGGGCATTGTGCGGAGCACGTTCATCATCGACAAATCGGGCGTTGTCCGAAAAATTTTTTCCAAGGTCAAAGTCAAAGGCCATGTCGATGAAGTGATGCAGGCCCTCAAGGAACTCTGATCACTTCCGGCGCGGACGCGCCATCAACCGTTCGATCTCCGCTACCCGCCTCGGTATCCCTTTCGACAGATTCACGCAACCGTTTGGAGTGATCAGCAGGTTGTCTTCGATCCGGATCCCGATTTCCTCGTCATACACCTTGCCCTTGTGTTTCCAGCGAAACCGTCCGTAGAGGCCGGGTTCGTTGCTGATCAACCAACCCGGTTTCATCGGTTCGATGCCATAATCCCGGAATGGGTCGCCGTCGTGTTCCTGTTCGCCGATGAGGTGGCTCACGCCGTGCGGGCGGCCCTGGTATTCCATTTTGGAGAGGCCTCCCTGGCTGTGAAATTTTTCGTCCAGACCTTTTCGAATCGTTTCCCAGCACACATTGTTCAATTCGGCAATGGTCTCCCCGGCCCGGGCTTTTTTCTCAACCGCCCATTGGGCTGCCAGAACGATTTCGTATAAAATTTTCTGCATTGTGTTGAACTTTCCGGAAGCCGGAACAGTGCGGGAGATGTCCGCGTGCATGGTCATCCAGCGCACCCCGAAATCCAAAAGCACCAGTTCCCCTTTGACGATGGGGTCGTCGTTTTTCATATAATGAAGCACCGTGGCGTTGTGGCCCGCGGCGATGATCCCCGGAAAGCTGAGCCCATAGGGCGATTGCATCAGCATCTGCCCTTCGATAAAACCCTGGACCATGCACTCGTTATCGAACTTCCTGAAATTCCGCAGGGTCTCCTTGAACGCCTCGCCGGTAATCTTCTGGGCCTTCAGGGTATTGGCGATATCGTAAGCGTCCAGCGGCAGTCGCAAATTAAAATGAGACTGCATGATATTACTGAGACACCCTTTGGGCGCCTTCCATTTTCGGAGAAGCCTTTCTATTCTTTTTTTGAATTTCCAGTTATGGTCGGTCTGAATGGCTCTGCGGTGGCCGGCCCGCTTGCTTTCCAGCCAGAAGGTGCCCACCTGTTTCTTTCTCCGCTTCAAAAAACGCTTTTTGAGAATTTCATCGAAATCGTCGATGTCTTGCACGTCCTTGATACCGGTCACCCGTTTCACTTCGCGGACGTTTTCAGGATCACCCACCCCGAAGCGGACGCCGTCCCAGAATTCCTTTCCCGGATTCTTCCTTTTGACAAACAGGATTTCGTGGGATTCTTTCGAGCCGGGATCCAACAGTAAAATCACTTCCGACTGGTTGATTCCGGTCAGGTACATCAGGGTCGGTTCCTGATACGTGGGGGAATGGGCATACGTCCAGGTGGTTTCCTGACCCGGCCCGTAGGGCACGCCGGTCAGCACCATCAGCCGGTTTTCCTTTTTCATCAGCCGGCGCCGGCGTTCCCGGAACCGTTTTTTGGCGTACCGGCCGGCACTGCCGTCACGGAAGATTCCGGAATAGATTTTCTTGCCATTTTTCACCAGTGGCCCGGTGGATTTCACATGCATCGCTTTTTCCGAAGGAAATGAGGACTCTTTCTATATTCTACAAATCATTATATGATTGAAACCGCAACCTCCCAAATTTTCTTTCACCCGCGAACCGGGGACGCGCCGGGGCCATCATGTGCGGACGTTACAGCCTGACGAAACCGATCAAAACGCTGAAGGAGCATTTCCAGGCCATCGCCGTGTCGCTGGAGCATGACAAACGCTACAACATCGCGCCCAGCCAGCGGGTGCCGGTGATCCTCGCCGGGGAACAGGGGCGCGAAATCCACACCCTGCGCTGGGGTCTGATCCCCTCCTGGGCCAAGGACCCGGACATGGGAAACCGCCTGATCAACGCCCGCGCCGAAACCGTCCACGAAAAACCCAGCTTCCGGTCCTCGTTCCGGAAACGGCGCTGTCTGGTCCCCGCCGACGGGTTTTACGAATGGCAGGTCCGCGGCGAGGGGAAATCCCCCCAATACATCCGCCTGCGCACCGGCGGGTTGTTTGCGTTCGCCGGGCTGTGGTCGGAATGGGACAGCGGCCAGGAAACGCTCCGAACCTTCACCATCATCACCACCACCGCCAACCGGGAACTGGAGTCCATTCATCATCGCATGCCGGTGATTCTCCTGCCCGAACAGTATGACGGCTGGATGGATCCGGAAACCTCATCCGACCCGTTGAAGAACACCTTGAGACCCCTGGGGGAAGGCCTGCTCGATCACTACGAAATTTCCAAAACCGTCAACTCGCCGAAAAACGACAGCGAGGAATGCATCCAACCAGTTAACGACCGAAAGGAATAACATCCCCTCCTTTTAAAGGAGGGGCTGGGGGTGGCTGATATTCTCCCCCTTCTCCGAAGGGGGTGCATTTTATGAAATTATTTTTTGCGCATCACTGCCAGCCATTCCTTGTCGCGGCGTTTTTCATCCGAAAAAGTACACTTCTCCAGGCGTTCGATATCGAACACCTCCCCAAAATGGTCCCGGATATGATCCTCGGTGGTATTGAACGGTGGACCTCCCTTTTCCCCCGTTTCGTAAAACAATCCGGCCAGCATTCCGCCGGGCTTCAATATCCGGGAAACGATGTCGACGTAGGCCGCCCGTTCGTCGGGACGAATCGCGCAAAAAAAGGTCTGCTCGAGCAGGCTGTCGTAGGCCCGGTTATGGTTGTCATCCAGATCGAAAAAATTCTGGTGCAGAACCCTGGCGTTCAGGTTTTTATTTTTGAGAGAACGCCGCAACAGGCCCACCGCCCCGGAAGTATAATCAACGCCCGTCACCTGAAATCCCCGCTCGGCGAAAAAGATTACCTCATGGCCCTGCCCGCACCCGGGAACAATCAAATTCCCCGGGTTTATAATATGGTCCTCGAACAGGCGGACGAAGGGGGGCGCCACATGGTCCAGGTCCCAGGAGAGGTCTTGTTCATCGTAATGTTTCTGCCAATCGGCCTGTTCGTAGCCGTTGCGGACTTCGTCGCTCATCGGTTCGTTATTCGCTGAAATAATCTTCGAGGTGTTGGAAGGCGGCGCGGGCCATGGCTTCCACCGCTTCCTGGGCGTTGCCACCGATGTGCGGGGTGACCATCAGATTGGGACAGGCCAGGAGTTCCTGATCCTCCGGCGGTTCCTGGGCAAACACGTCGAGCGCCGCGCCCGAGAGGGTTCCTTTCAGCAACGCCTCTTTCAACGCGTCCTGATCCACCACCTCACCGCGGCTGGTGTTGATCAAAAACGCCGTCAGCCGCATCTGGTGAATCGCGTTTTTGTCCATCATGTTACGCGTTTGATCGGTCAATGGGACGTGCAGGGAGAGGATGTCCGCTCCCCGCAACACCTCTTCGAATCTTTTTTCCACCGCCCCGGTCTCTGCGCAGAATTCGGACCGATCCAATATATCGCGAACCCAGACCGTACACTCGAACGGTTGCAGGAGACGGACCACTTCCATGCCGATATGGCCGCAGCCGATGATGCCGACGGTTTTGCCTTTCAGCATCCGGCCGCCCTCTTTGGCCCATTGCCCCTGCTTGAGGTCCGCCCCGGCACGAAACACGTTGTGGCACAACCCCAATATGAAGCTGAGAGTCAATTCCGCTACCGAGCGCCGATTGATGCCCTCGGTCCACCGCAACTCCACCTGATGCCGCTCCAGCGCTTGCTGGTCGATATTGTCGAGGCCGACCCCGTATTTGGCGATGATCTTCAACCGCGGCAGGGCGGAGAGAATCTTGTCAGTCACGCCGTCGCGCCCGATCAACAGGGCGTCGGCCTCGCCGGCGTAGTGGATCAACTCCTCCTCGCTCAAATAGCGTCCGGTGGTATTGAACCAAGCCTGCGGAAAGCGGTCGGACAGTTCTTTCCGGAGAGTGGGTGAGTTGCATATGGGCGGCGGGGTGACCACCAACCGCGGAGAATTCTGCGTCATGGAAATTATCCGAAAATCTTATAGACGATCGACGAACCCGCGATGAAGGTTCCGGCCGCCGATCCGAGGTTGGCGAAGAAAAAAATCAGAAATACCCGGACCACTCTATTTTTCCACCACATGCTGAAGTGGGCGATATCTTCGCGGATGGATTCAAAATCGGCCACTTTGGGTTTCCGGATAAAGGATTCCACGATGCCGACCACCATCCCGGCGCTTATCATGGGATTGAGAGAAGTCAAAGGCGCCGCCAGAAACGCCGTCAGGATGGAAACCGGGTGGGCCAACGCCAGAGCCGCGCCCAGGGCGCTCAACCCGCCGTTGATCACGATCCACTGGAGGACCAATTGCCCGCCCAACTCGGGCGACCGCATGTAGCCGACCCCGAACATGCTGAGAATGAACAGACCGATCCCCCACCCAATATAATACCCCTTTTTACTGGGTGGGGGTTTTTGATCCAGCTCTTCGAGAACCTCCGGCACCGGGGGCTGATCAAAAGCGGGTACCATGCCGATGAGATGGCCCGCCCCCACCACCGCCAGTATATTTTTGGGTTGATCCGGGGATTTCGTCATCTCGATCAGTTTTCCGACCATGAACAGGTCCCGTTCGTCGATCAGCACTTTCTTGACCGAAGGCAACACTTCCCCGAACTCCTCGACCAGAGAATGGAGCATGTCGCCTTCCTTGAGGTCTTCAATCTGCTGTTCGCTGATTTCCTCGCCGACAAAAATACTGGTGATCAGGCTGGCGAATAATTTGAGTTTCTGCCAGAACGAAACGCCCTGGTACATCCGTTGCAGGGTCGTGGTGATGTCGCGGTCGATGACCTCCAGCGGCAGGTTGTATTCCGCCGACAGCTCGATGGCCTTGATCATTTCCTGGCCCGGTTCCACGCCGATTTTATCGGCGAGCCGTTTCTGGTAAGCGGAGAGGGCCAGATTGATCAGCAGCAGAGACCCCTTCCCCTGGCGCAGGACCTGGTAGATGTCGAGGTTCTTCCACATGGATTTTTGAACCAGGCTCTGAAAACGGGGAGGACACAGTTCGATGGCAATGCGGTCGAAGTCACCGGTCCGGATCTTTTCTTCGACCAGATCGACGCTTTTCTGGGACACATGGGCGGTTCCCACCAGGGTGATGCGGGCACCGTTGACCTGAATGGTTTTGACGATATCCTGATTGGAGGCGGCTTCCACAAATTCCTTTCTCTACCCGACTGAGAGTATCGTACACTAGGCCAGGGAACATCGGCGAATCCCACCACCCCCGGAAGGGCCGTCGTTTCAGCCCCGGCACAGGGCCGGGCGATTAGGCGGGGAACGGCTGTGGTTTCGGACCGTTTACAATCTTATAATGTAACATAACCGCAATTTTGTTCACAAGGATCATTACCCGGCAATGCAACCGTTCAAACTGGTATCCGATTTCAAACCGGCCGGCGCCCAACCCCAGGCGATCGAAGCCCTGGTCCGGGGATTCGAGCCGCCCCACGGGGTGCACCAGACCCTGCTGGGAGTGACCGGCTCGGGCAAGACCTATGCGATAGCCAACGTCGTCGAGCAACTCCAGCGCCCGACGCTGGTGCTGGCCCACAACAAAACCCTGGCGGCGCAGTTGTACAACGAGTTCAAAACCTTTTTCCCGGACAACGCCGTCGGCTACTTCGTCAGCTACTACGATTACTACCAGCCGGAAGCATACATGCCCGTCACCGACACGTATATCGAAAAAGACGCGTCCATCAACGATGAAATCGACAAGATGCGCCACGCCGCTACCCACGCCCTGTTCGAGCGGCGCGACGTGCTGATCGTCGCCAGCGTCTCCTGCATCTACGGCCTGGGCTCGCCGGAAGCTTACCACGGCATGCTGTTGTTTCTGGAACCGGGAATGACGCTCGAACGGGATAAAGTGTTGCGGAAGCTGGTGGACATCCAGTACAAGCGCAACGACATCGACTTTCAACGCGGCACCTTCCGGGTGCGGGGCGACATAGTGGAGGTGCTTCCCGTTTACGAACGCAACGAGGCCATCCGCATCGAATTTTTCGGCGACGAGATCGAATCGCTCACCTGCTTCGATCCGATCACCTTAAAAACCCTGCGTACGCTGGAACGCATCGCCATCTATCCCGCCAGCCATTACACCACCCCCAAGGACAAACGGGAGGCGGCGCTGGAGGGCATTCAGGAGGAACTGAAGGAACGCATTCAGTATTTCAGAAGCCAGAACCAGCTGATCGAGGCCCAGCGCATCGAACAACGCACGATGTTCGATCTGGAGATGATCCGCGAGATCGGCTACTGCCAAGGAGTCGAAAACTATTCACGCCATCTGATGGGACGGGAACCGGGGAGCCCGCCCCCGACGTTGCTGGATTATTTTCCCGACGATTCCCTGTTCGTGATCGACGAAAGCCATGTCACGTTCCCGCAACTGCACGGTATGTACAAGGGCGACCGGGCGCGCAAGGAAACCCTGATCCGTTACGGCTTCCGCCTGCCCTCGGCGTTCGACAACCGGCCGCTGATGTTTTCCGAGTTTGAAAGCCGCACCAACAACCGGTTTTACGTGTCCGCCACACCGGGGGAATACGAGATCAAGCAATCCGGCGGACGGGTAGTTGAAATGATCGTCCGGCCGACGGGACTGGTGGACCCGCCCGTGGAAGTGCGACCGGTGGCGGGACAGGTCGACGATCTCTACCACGAAATCAAAAAACGCGCCGAACGCAACCAGCGAACGCTGGTCACCACCCTGACCAAACGGTTTGCTGAAGACCTGACCGAACATTTCACCGAAATGGGTTTGAAGGTGAAATACCTGCATTCCGATATCGTGACTCTCGAACGCATACAGATCATCCGGGAGCTCCGACTGGGCGAATTCGACGCGCTGATCGGGATCAACCTGTTACGGGAAGGATTGGATATCCCCGAGGTTTCCCTGATCGGCATTCTCGACGCGGACAAGGAGGGATTCCTGCGCTCCAGCACTTCATTGATTCAGACCTCCGGGCGGGCGGCCCGCAACGTCGACGGGCAGGTCATCATGTATGCCGACGTGGTCACTCCCAGCATGCAGAACGCGCTCGACGAAACCGATCGGCGGCGGAAAATTCAGATGGATTACAATGAGGCTCACGGCATCACCCCGGTCTCCATCCAAAAATCCATTCAGGATTCGTGGGTGGATTCGGAGAAATTTCAGGTGGTCTCCGTGGTCGAGGAGGAGGAGGAAGAATACCTGACCGAGGGCAACGTGATCGACCTGACGGCCCGACTGGAAAAACAGATGCAGGCCGCCGCCAAAGATCTGGAGTTCGAGCGCGCCGCTCAACTGCGGGACCGGATCAAGCGGTTGCAGAAAAAGGATCTGGGGATTATTTAGGGGCCCGGGGTCGGTCGGATCGCCGCCGCTCTCCCATGCGGGTTCCCATGAATTCGCGCAGAATCCGGTCCTGATCGCGGTTGGGTTTGGCAAATTCCAAACCGGTTACGAACAGTTCCCGTTTACTGCCGGGATTCCTGCGAACGTTGCGCACCTGGGCCTTCAGGTTGGATAATTCCCCAAAGGTAAGATTGACGGTGAGATGGATGAAATCTCCTTTGGTCAGCTTTTGCGAATGCGTGATCAGCGCCCCGGAAAGGCTCAGGTCCCGGATGGTTCCGTTAAACATCGGTTCCGCGGATCCGCCCTCCAGGGAAAACTTGAAGGGAAAGTTGGCCTTGTGGCGGTTGTTCTTTCGCAGTTGGTAGGTGGTGAAACTTTTGGGATATTCCAGCACCATCAGCCGGATCGGTTGGGCGGTCGAATACAGCACCAGGGTTTTAAAATCGAAATAGGTGCCGTCGGAGGTGAAACTCAGGCTACACCCGGTCAGCGGGGCGATCTTGACAAAATCGCCCTGAAATTGCGGGTAGTCGACAATGAGGTATTCATTCTCCACCCATCCCCGCAGGGCGACCTGGTATTTCTCCCCGCGCAGGGTGGCCCTGACTTTTTTGCCCAGGGTCAAATGCAGTCCGGTTTTGGTAACCACCCTCATCGCAACCTGCCTTGTGATTTTCGACAATAATCCATGTTTACCCAATCGGCATAAACCGGTCTCTATCTTTAATTTTTTCAGCGCTACGGGATCAAATCGGCTCTCAGAGTCAGGCCCTGGTCCGGAATTTCTTCAATGGGAATGGGCAAAGGATAGTATTGATGGTACGTTTCAATGATCTTGCGGGCGATGGGCGCCGCCACGGCGCCCCCGTGGCCGCCATGCTCGACAATCACCGCTACCGCGATTTCCGGGTTCTCGTAAGGTGCAAACGCGACGAACCAGGCATGATCGCGGAATTTGTAGGGAATCTCCGCGCCCTTTGGGAATTTCCTCAAGCCCACCACCTGGACGGTTCCGGTTTTCCCGGCGATCTTGATGGTTTTCAGACGGGCCCGCCACCCAGTGCCCCGTTTTTCGTGGACCACTCCCAACAGCGCCTGCCTGATGAGGGGAAGGGTTTCGGGACGGCTGTCCAGTTTTTGCATGATGGTGGGAAACGTCTCCTTGATCACCCGGCCGTCCTTATCCCGGATCTGCCGCACCAGATACGGTTTCAACAACATGCCCCCGTTGGCCATCGTGGCCACCAGGCGGGCCTGCTGAATAGGAGTGACCAGATTGAACCCCTGGCCGATGGAGGCGGAAATGGTCTCCCCCGGCAACCAGGCCTGGCCGCGGGCTTTCAATTTCCAGTCCTTGGTGGGAACCAGGCCGGGTTTTTCGCCGAGCAGATTGATCTGCGTCAAATTTCCCAGGCCCAGCAACTTGGCATAACGGCCCAGAGTGTCGATCCCCATCCGGCGGCCGACGGTATAAAAATAAACGTCGCAGGACTGCACCAGGGCATCGTGCAAATTCATTGTGCCATGCCCGCCCCGATTCCAGCACCGGTAACTTCCCCTTCCCAGGCGGTAGTATCCGGGACAGAACACCGTGGTTTCCGGGGTCACCACCCGTGCCTCCAAAGCCGCGTAGGCGACGACGATTTTATAAACCGACCCGGGGGGATACTGGCCGTCGATGGCTTTATTCTGTAACGGGTGCTGATCGTTTAAAATCAGTTTGCGCCATTGCTCGACCGAAATCCCGGAGGCGAATAAATTGGGATCGAACGAAGGCTTGCTGGTCATCGCGAGGATTTCCCCGGTTTGCACCTTCATCACCACGACGGAGCCGTTGATGGGTTTCTCTTTCGTTCCGGTCATCAATTGCTCGACCACTTTTTGAATCCTGAGGTCCAGAGTCAATACCAGATGACTGCCGCTTTGCGGCGGATTCTTTCTCAGGATCGCCAATTCCCTCCCCGCCACGTCCACTTCAACTTCCTTGTACCCCTTGTAGCCCTTCATATCCTCTTGGAACAAAAGTTCGATGCCTTCCTTTCCAATCAGGTCACCCATTTGATATCCGGATTTAATCTTCAGCTGGTCTTTGTTGATCTCTCCCAGATAACCCACAATGTGGGCGGCCAGGTCCTTGTAAATATAATTCCGCAGGGGTTCCACCTTGAGACGAATGCCGGAAAGCAACCGGTTGTTTTCTTCGACAAAAGCCACCTGATCCCGCTGGATGTCAGCCTTAACCAGCACGTCCGAGAACGGTTGGGATTGCCGGATATCGTCCTTGACCTTGGAGATATCAAAATCGATTTTTTCTTTCAGGGTGTTCAGGGTCTCACCCAGGTCCTGCACATCTTCCGGGGTGATGTACAGGTTGAAGGACGGACGGATGGAAACCAGCGTCACCCCGTTCCGGTCGGTGATTTCGCCGCGGTAGGCAGGCAGGGACACCAGCCGCACCCGGTTGTTTTCCGACAATCCCATGAAGTCGGTTCCCTTCAACACCTGCAGATACCAGACGCGCAACCACAGGACGAGAAAACAGAAGATCACCAGGATGGCGAACAGGATTATTTTTTTCCGCACGCCTTCTGAAAAGTCGGGTGAGTATAGATGAGTGCCCACTACGAAGTGCCCTCCAGCAGTGGAAATTTACGCAGAATGCGTTTGGCGCTCCAGTTGAGAAAGAAAAACAAAATGGGCCCGACCAGCGCGTTGACCATGGCGTACACGGGTAACGTGTTGAACAGGAAACTGAAAGGAATCTGGGCTTTGAGAAGTGTGGTCAGAGCCAGATAATACACCAGGCCGTCGAAAAAAGAGGCGGCGAGCAAAATCACGGAAATGGGAACGAATCCTTCCACCATCAGCTTGTCCTTCAGCCGGGAAAAGGTAAACCCGATGATGCTTTTGGAAAGCGTATTGACCCCCAGCAGGCTGCCGGACAGACAATCCTGAACCAGGCCGATGGAAAACCCCACCCAGATGCCGCGGTCCCCCCGGAGCAATACGCCGCAATACACGGACAGAATCAACGCCAGGTCCAGAGTGACCCCTCCCACGGAGAAATGACTCAACAGGCTGGTCTGCAGAGCAAACAGCAGAATGAAGACGATGATGAAAATGAGAATTATCATGATTGCGCATTATTTCAGGACAACAATACCAGCACTTCCTCCAGCCGGCCGAAGTCAGCGCTGGGAGCGATGGTGATTTCCTGGAACAGCCCCTGGGTCGCTTTGGTGATACTGATGACGGTTCCCACCACCAGGCCCTTGGGGTAAATACCTCCCAGACCGGACGAAAGAATCTGGTCACCGACGTTGACGTCTGCGGTGATGGGCACGTATTTCATTTCGCAGAATTCCATTCCCGTTCCGACGACAATGCCCGCGATGCGGTCGTCTCCGAACAGAGTGTCCACGGCGCTCCGTCCATCCGCAATGAGCATCACCTTGGAGGTGTTCACGCCGGCCTGAATCACATGGCCCACCACGCCGGCATGGGTGACCACCGCCAGGTTTTCCCGAATCCCGTCCTGGGTGCCCTTGTCGATAAATACCACCCGTGCCCACTGGGTGGGATCTCTTCCGATCACGGTGGCCACGACGGCTTTCAGCCGGTGCTCCCGCTGATAATCCATCAGATCGCTGATCCGCCCTTTTTGCCGGAGCTGTTCGGTCAGCTCGTTATTCTGCCGAATCAGTTTGTCGATTTCCTTTCGGAGTCTCTCGTTTTCATCGGAAACCTCCGTCACGAGAACGTAATTGTCCACCACGTTGCCGATGGCGTCCATGGAATGGGTGATGAGGTTTTGAACGGGAGACACCAGCCACATCAGGGTGGTTTCAAAAAAGTTGGGGGCCTGCGACCGCCGGATGTCGAACGTCATCAAGGCAAACGAAGCCAACACCAGTGACACGAGGATGATGATATATTTGCGACCGCTGAGTCTCTTCCGCCACACGTTAGAACGTTACTTTTTTAAGAAGTTTGGGATCCGACAGCAGCTTTCCTGCGCCCAGCGCCACTGCCGACAGGGGATCTTCCGCCAAGGTGACAGGAAGCCCGGTCGCTTCCCGCAGTAAAATATCCAGGCCCCTGATGAGGGACCCGCCACCGGTGACCACCACGCCCTTATCCACGATATCCGCGGCCAGTTCCGGCGGTGTGCGTTCGAGGGCTATTTTAATGGCTTCCACGATGGTGTTGAACGTTTCCTGCAGAGCTTCCCGCACTTCCTCGTCGGAGAGGACCAGGGTTTTGGGAATTCCCGCGACCAAGTCGCGTCCCTTGATTTCCATGGTGATGCGCTGTTCCAGGGGATAGGCGGATCCGATTTGGATTTTGATTTCCTCCGCCATCCGCTCGCCGATCAAAAGGTTGTATTTGCGCTTCACGTAATTGACGATGGCCTCGTCCATTTCGTCGCCGGCGACCCGCACCGATTTGCTGAAAACGATGCCGTACATGGAGATGATGGCCACCTCCGTGGTGCCCCCGCCGATATCGATGATCATGTTGCCGGAGGCCTTCTCGATGGGCAAATTCACCCCCAGGGCGGCGGCCATCGGTTCTTCGATCAGAAATACCTCCCGCGCGCCCGCCGATTCGGCGGAATCCCGCACCGCCCGTTTTTCCACCTGCGTGATGCCGGAAGGCGCGGCGATCACCACCCGCGGCCGCACCAGCGATTTGCGGTTGTTGTGCACCTTTTTGATAAATTCCCTGATCATCATTTGCGTGACATCAAAATGCGCAATGACCCCGTCCTTCATCGGACGGATGGTTTCAATACTGCCGGAAGCCCGGCCCAGCATCTGTTTGGCCTCCGCGCCGACAGCCTGCACTTCATTGGTCTCGGAATTGATGGCCACCACCGAGGGCTCGCGCAGGTTGATGCCCTTTCCCTTCACAAAAACCAGGGTGTTTGCCGTACCCAGGTCGATTGCCAAATCGCTCGAAAACAAATCCCAAAAGAAATTGAACACAACTATAATCCTGTTGAGGTTGATAAAGTGTCAATTAACCACTTGTTTTTTATGCCAAACAGCCTTATACCCATGGGGTTGGGAATAGGCCCGGCTCGAGCCGGGACGTGGACCGGGGCCCCCATGCAGAGGCTCAGGGATATTTTTATGAAATAAGGCCGGAATAAACAGGTTGCGAATCAGATCCTTGTAGACTAAGATAACCGGTTTGAATTTTAACATCTTTTTGCGGACGGTGGGAGTGTAATTCATGCTCAAATACATTCGAAGCCACGCGTTGGTCAAAGTCTTCTTGTGGGTGATCATTATCGCCTTTGTGGCCACTATTTTTTATTCCTGGGGAGCGGGTGGCCAGGTGGGAGGCGCCAACATAACCATCGCCACCGTCAACGGAATGAAAATCCAGGTCAATGAATTCAACCGCGCCTACGGCAATATCCTCAATTTTTACCGCGACCAGTTCCACGACCAGTTCTCGGATGAAATGGCCGCCCAACTCAATCTCAAGGAAAACGCGCTGGAGGCCCTGATCCAGAACCGGCTCATACTCGCCGAGGCGGAAAAAATGAACCTCCTGGTCAGCAACCAGGAACTGGTCAGCAGCATTTCCAAGAGGCCCGAATTTCAAAAGGACAGCCAATTCAGCAACGTCCTGTACCAGAATTATCTCAATTTCAATCGCATCACCCCAAGGGAGTTTGAGGAAAGCCAGCGGAAGGATATTTTAAGGAAAAAACTCGAGGAGGTCATCAAAGCCTCCACACAAATATCGGAATCGGAAATCCAGGAAGCCTACAAAAAGGAAAACGAAAAAATAAAATTCAAATTCATCGGTTTTTCCCGGAATTTTTTCAAACCCACCGGCCTGCCTTCGGACCAAGACCTCCGGAAATATTTTGAAGCACACAAAAACGAGTTCGAAGTGCCGGAGCAGATCCAGGTCCAGTACGTGAAGCTGGTGCCTGCAATGGTCATGGATAAAATCGAAATCTACGAAGAAGACATCAAGGACTATTACAACACCAACGAGGCCAAATTTTTCATCAAAAAACAATACCAGGCCAGTCATATTCTGATCAAATCCGATGCTCAACTGCCGTTCGGCGAGGACCTTTCGGATGAGGAAAAAGAAAAGCTGTTGGACGATGCCGACGCAGGCGCCCGGGGCAAGGCCGAGGAAATCCTGAAACAGATCCGGGACGGCGCTGATTTCGGGGAGATGGCCAAAAAATATTCCGACGACCCGGGCTCGGGCGCCAACGGGGGCAGTCTGGGACAGTTTTCGAAGGGAATGATGGTTCCCGAGTTTGAAGAGGCCCTCGACCGGCTCTCCCCCGGCGAACTGGGCAGTCCCGTCCAAACCGTGTTCGGGTTCCACATCATCCGGCTCGACCAGGTGAACGAAGAACGGATAAAACCCCTGGTGGAAGTTCAGGAGAGCATCAAAACCACCCTTAAAGAAATTAAGGCGCGGCAACGCATCCGAAGAATCGCCAAAAAAATCCGCAAAGCCGCCGGAGCCGGCAACAACCTGGCCATAGCCGCCCTGGAATACAAAGCCGAAACCCACACCACCGAATTTATTTCCGGGAGGGTCCACAACGTTCCGGAGATAGGAAACGTTCCCGAATTTTTCAACGCGGCGTTTGCCCTCGCAGGAGGACAATTGAGCGAACCGGTCAACACGCCGGAGGCTTCCTATCTCCTCAAGGTGTCGGCTCGCAAAGACCCCCACCTGCCGGAGTTGAACGAGGTTTTGAGCGAAGTGACCCTGGCGGTGGTGGAGGAAAACAATAAAAACGCCACGACAAACAAGCTCGAGGCGTTGAGAAAACGGTTGGAAATCGAAAAGGATCTGGAAAAACTGGCGCGGGAGTTGAACTTAACGGTGGATGAAACCCCGTTTATCACCCGAGCGGATTCCATTCCCGGCATCGGCAACATCCAGTCCATCAAAGACGCCGTGTTTGTCCTCCAACCGGGGGAAACCACCACCGGGTCCACCCGGGGCGCCTTTTATTTGATCCAGATGGTGGAACGGGAGGCGGCGGGTGCTCCCGATGCGGAACAGTCCAAAAAACTCTACACCCGCCTCAAAAACGAAAAAAGCCGGGCGCTGTTCCGGGAGTGGATGGAAAAAATCAAGGAAAACGCGGAAATCATGATCGACCGCACCCTGCTGTAAGCTCAGGACAGGCTCATATTAAGGAAAGGAGTTTTGTTTTAATCCTGAACCCTTAGACAAGCTGGGTCCAGCGTCACGCTGGCCGGCGGCTCGCCGGGCCGGTTAGCGTACCCGCCACGAATCTTTTTCCCGCCCGGTACGATGGGCCGCCACCTGCCGGTGAATCCTGAGAACCTTGTCCACCAGCTCGTCGATATCGTGCGCCAGCACCCGGATCATCTCTTCCTTGCCCTGCCCGCCCAGATCGTAAATGATGTCGGGCACGAACCCGCATTCGGTGATCGCCTGGTGCGTCCCCCATTCGAGAGAAGAACCCTCCTGCTGTTTGACGTTTTTGGGTTCCTGCGTCCGGTCGAACGAAGCGATCTTGAATTTCAGTTTCCGGCAGGCTTTTAAAATGGAGTCGGTGAACTTGATATTCATCACCGCCCGCATGGCAGGATCGAACCGCATCGCGGTCAACACGATTTTGGCGACGTGCTGTGACGCGCCGAACTGCGGCGCCGCCACAGTAAAAATATCGCTGCCGTTTTTGACGATGCGTCCCGGAATGGCCGCCACGTCCTCCGCACTGTGAGCGTCGGGCAGACCGACGCCGATGTTCGACTGCACCTCGGGTATTAATAATCCAATGCGGTTTTGCTTCAGAATCTCCACCGCGGTGGACAGGTCCTGAATCACTTCAAACCGTTTTTTTGGGGCGAACACAGCGGCCATCGGGTTCACGCTTCGGAAGCCGTTGCCGGTGCCCACGCCGCCGGCGATGCCAGCCGTCACCCAGCCCTTGGCCTTCTGAATCGCCGCCGTCAAACTCAACCCCAGCGCCAGTCCCGAAGCGATAGCGGCGGACAGCACGCATCCGGTACCATGCCAGTCGCCTTGGCCGATGCGCTCTCCTTTGAAGATTTCAACCCGCTTGCCATCATAAAAGAAATCATCGGCATTGTTTTTTGCGTGTCCGCCTTTGATCAACACACTGCGAACTCCGGTTTTGAGTATCGCTTTGGCGGCTTTCAGCCGGTCCTGCGGCCGGGTAATGCGAACCCCGGACAACGCCTTCGCTTCGGACAGATTCGGCGTCACCAGTAAAGCCAGCGGCAGCAGTTTTTCCTTGAGCGCCGTCACGCCTTTTTTGGACAGCAGGGTCTTGCGGCTGGACGATTGGATGATGGGATCGACCACCAGGTTTCTGATCCGCGCCCGCTTCAAACGCCGGGCGATGCATTCCACCAGCACCTCGTTGCCCAGCATGCCGGTTTTGACGGCGGCGGGTTTGGCGTCTTCCAGCACGGCTTTCAGTTGCGCCTCCACTTCTTCCAGGGACAGGTCGAAGGTGGCCTGCACGCCTTTTGAATTCTGAGCGGTGATGGAGGTGATCACCGAAGTCGCAAACAATTCGTGGGCGGAAATGGTTTTGATGTCCGCCTGGATGCCGGCGCCGCCGCTGGGGTCGGAGCCGGCAATGGTCAGTACCGTTGAAACCTGTTTCATGAAATCCAATGCCTTTAATCAAAATCCGGCGCATCGCGGTTACGGCCGCGCCGATGGTTGGTCCCAGAAATGGGTATTTTAAATCAAGTATTGGTGGTTGGTCCGGCCCACAGCCTAACCCACCGTTACGGATTTGGCAAGCGAACGGGGCTTGTCCACGTTCCTTTTCAGGGAGGTGGCGGTGAAATACGCAAACAGTTGGGCGATGACCATCTGAATCAGGGGCGCGATAACCGGCGGCACCGGCGGCAGAATCAGTTCCTCGCTGAACAGATCCGGGTTGCGGTTGCGCTCGTCGAAATGGATTCCCAAAACGAATCCGGAACGCGCGCGGATTTCCTCGACGCTGGCCAGGGTGGCCTGGTACAGGACTTTCTCGGAATTGGGTGGGATGAACACAATGGAATAGATATCCGGATCGATCATGGCCAGGGTACCGTGCTTCAAAAATCCACAGGGCATGCCCTCGGCATGAACGTAGGCGACTTCCTTCATTTTCAGGGCGGATTCCAGGGCGATCGGATAATACACCCCTCGTCCCAGGTACAGCCAGTTCTTGACATTGCGGTGCTGGTGGGCAATGCGGTGGATAAAACCCGAACGCTCGTTCAATAGGGCCTCGATGATATCCGGCAGGGACTTGAGCGATTTCATGAACCCGTTATAGGCTTTTTGCGTCAGCTTTTTATCCTTCAGACCCAGCTTCAGGGCCGTGCGGGTGAGCAGAATCATCTGGGCCAATGCCGCTTTGGTGCTGATCACACAGATTTCCGGTCCCGATCCCTGCAGGACCGGGCAATCGACCATTCGGGAAATGGACGAACCCATCACGTTCACGATGGCGCCGGTTTTCGCGCCCTTCGATTTGGCATGCTTGAGGGCGGACAGGGTGTCGTAGGTCTCCCCGGACTGCGACACCGCCAGTACAAAACTGTTTTTATCGGCCGGGGACAAGGAAACGAACTCATCCGAACTGATGGCGGGAATGTAGCGGCCGGCCAGCGCCGAAAAAATATAGTTGGCGTACATCGCCACGTAATACGTCGTACCGACCCCGACCAGTTGAACACTTTTGCTTTTATGAATCATGTCCACCAGCCGATTGAGGGTTTTTTCTTCCACCTCCAGCGCCTTGACGACGGTCTGTGGCTGTTCGTAAATTTCCTTCAGCATGTAATGCGGGTAGCCGCCCTTCTTGGAGGTTTCGCTGTCCCATTCGATACGCGTGATGGGCTTTTCGACCTCCTGGTTGGTGACGAAGTTCTTGACCGTGTACCCGTCCTTGGAGACGATGGCGTATTCGTCGTCGTCGATGATCACCGCGTTCTTGGTGTGGTCGATGAACGCGTTGAAATCCGAACCGATGAACTTCACCTCGTCCCCGATCCCCAGCAATAAAGGTGACTCCCGTTTGGCGCAGTAGATCTGGTCGGGCTGGTGGTGGGTGATGAAAGCCAGGGCGAAGGTGCCCTCCAGCAGGTTGAGGGTCTGCACGAAACTGGCCTCGATATCCGAGGTTTTCTGGTAAAACTTTTCCAGCAGGTGGGGGATGACTTCGGTATCGGTGTCCGAGTCAAACCGGTGCCCCTCTTTTTGCAGGCGGGTTTTCAGATCCCGATAATTGGAGATGATGCCGTTGTGGATGACCGCGAATTTTTTATCACAGGACAAAAAAGGATGGGTGTTGTTGCGGGTGACCTGACCGTGGGTGGCCCAGCGGGTATGGGCGATGCCGAGGTGGGTGGAGTGCCTCAGAATATTTTCTTTCTGATAAACGTCGCCCACGCCCCCCACGTTTTTTTTGACGATGATGCTGTTACGGTTCATCAGGGCGACACCGCAGGAATCGTAACCGCGGTATTCGAGGTTGCGAATACCGTCAAACAAAACGTTGGAAATGTCTTTCAGGCCGACCGCCCCGGTGATTCCACACATAAATTTGTTCTTCTATTTGTTGGTTACGGTAAAATGGGCGGGCAGAACCTTGCCCGGCGGGATCACGGTTCCGGGCTCGATGGAATTGCCCGCGCCGATGACCACATCATCCCCGATAAACGAACCCAGTTTCAGAATACCCGTGTCTATGGTCTTGCGCTGATGCTTGACCTTGATGGTGCTCCAGTCCAACTGCCGGTTGACGGTCATCGTGCCCGCGCCGATGTCCACGTTTTCTCCCAGCACGCTGTCGCCGATGAACGATAGGCGTCCGATATGGGAATTTTTCTGCACCACGCAGTTTTTCAATTCCACCCCGTAACCAACCGAGCAGTTGTCCTCCAGCGCGGTGTAACTGCGGATCAGGGAATTGTTTCCGATATAACAGTTTTTGCCGATGGAGCAGGGACCCTCCAGCACCGCCCCCGCCTTGATCACCACGTTGTCCTCGATATGAACGGTTCCCGAAATCGTGACATTCGATTCCAGGGTGGCGGTTTTGGCAATCTTCGAATGCTCCCAGGAGTCCATGATGATCTTGTTGGCCCGCAGAATCTCCCAGGGGTAGACCACGTCCAGCCATTCCTCCTCCCACATCGAGGCCCGCAGTCCCTCCCCCGCGACCAGCGCTTTGAGGGCCTTTTCCATGGACCGATTGTTTTTCTCCAGCAGTTTGAAAAAACCCGCGGGAAGAATATACACCCCGGCCAGCACGTAATTGCCGAGATGGTCTCCCTTCGGCTTTTCGATGATTTTGGTGATGTTCATGTGGGCATTCAGAAACACGTTGCCGAACATCTCGTTTGACGGCGGCAGGCAGATGGAAGCCACCGGACCCTTGAAGGCGTGAAACGACTGCTGGGCTTTGCTGTAAATGTTTTCCGCAGTCACGATATCCCCGTAGATCAGCATGAAATACTCGCCCGGCAGGACTTTGTCTTTGATCTTCAACACCGCATCGCCGATGCCGCCCGGGCGTTTCTGCTCCACGTACTGCAGGTTGAGGCCGTTATGCACATGCTCGCCGATCTGCTCGATCAGTTTGTCCTTCTGATGCCCGACCACCACGAAAATGTCGTTGATGCCGGCTTTCTGAAGCAGATCGAGGCTGTGGTCGAACAGGTATTTCCCGGCCACGCTGATCATGGGATTGGGCCGCGTGTCGGTAAACGGTTTGAGATTGTCTCCTTTGCCGGCGGCAAGGATTACGGCTTTCATGGTTTAGGTTCCGAATTCGGTTGATTGGGGGAAACGATGGTACCGGTTGGTCAGGCTTGAACCATTTGCTCGGCTTTTTTCAAATCGTCGGACGAATTGATTCCGAAAATTTCATCCGCGTCCCGGGTCGAGTGGCATTCCACCGAATGCCCATTCCGAGAGAGAATTCCGACCGCATCGGTCAGGTAATACTCCCGCTGCGCGTTGCTGCGGTCGATTGAAGCTAATACTTTGAAAAGAATGCCTTTATCAAAACAATAAACGCCCGAGTTGTATTCGTCAACAGTTTTTTCCTGGTTGGTGGCGTCTTGGGCTTCCACAATTCTCAAAACCGCCCCGTCCGGGCCCCGGACCACCCGGCCGAAATCCTTTGGTTCCTTGGTTTTAAGGCTCAACAGGGTGCATTCCGCCCCGGTTTCGCGGTGCTTCTGGAGCAGGGTCTTAAGGGTGGCGGA
>SMUY01031311.1_pt1 | contig 24873 bp, 24 predicted proteins | sample 2456441 | NCBI WGS metagenome assembly SMUY01 (sample SAMN11095931, study PRJNA526329) | marine sediment metagenome | biome: Marine sediment; feature: Surficial sediment; material: Deep marine sediment; isolation source: Hadal surficial sediment | place: Pacific Ocean | collected 2014-11 | depth...
AAAGAATTTGATGAGACACTTTTATATAGCGGTGATGTAGCTTCAGAAAACAACTATTTAGCGGCTAAATATTTACTATCTGAAAAAGAAATGTCATTTTCAGATGTGTTTAAAATGTCGGAATCTGATTTTCTAAAAGAGATTTCGGTATATAAAGATAATTATATCACGCTGTTAAATGAATCTCTTTATTTATCTGAAACTTTTATAGAATTGGAATCGAAAGAATTGGAATATGCTCATATAATGAATTTGGAAAATTATCCTGGTTATTACATTTATTTAACTAGTGATAAAAGTTTTAAAGTATCGGAATCCTTTTATGGATCAATTAAGGATATTAATTTTAAAGATACCTTAGCTTTTAGAAATTCTCACGGATATCAGCAAATGCTATTAACACACTATGGAAGGTTATCAGATGAAAATTCTGATTTAGAGAAGCACAACAAAACAGTTAGCTTTTTGAAAAACGTTGATTCCAACCTACCAAATGGGTATGCAAAAGATAATTTAATGTCAAAATTTTTGACTTATAATTTAAAAGCTGATGAATCACTTGAAGAGGCATACAACCTTTATATAAATGCTAATCCTAATTCTGAAAACCTATCTAAAATAACTGAGAATTATAATTTATTGAAAACCCTTACACTCGGAAATAAATCTCCAACTTTTGATTATGAAAACCACAAAGGGGGTACTACAAGTTTAAATGATTTAAAGGGTAAATATGTATATGTAGATGTGTGGGCAACTTGGTGTGGTCCTTGTAAAAGAGAAATTCCATATTTAAAAGAAGTAGAAATGGAATATCACGACAAAAATATTGCTTTTGTAAGTATTTCTATCGATGTAAAAAAAGATCATGATTCTTGGATAAAGATGGTAGATGATAAGGATCTTGCCGGTGTTCAACTTTTTGCCGATAACGATTGGAAATCAAAATTTGTAACAGATTACGGTATTAAAGGAATTCCACGTTTTATTCTTATTGATGATGAAGGTAACATTGTAAATTCTGATGCTCCAAGACCATCCAACTCAGATTTACGTGATGTGCTTGAAAGTTTAGATTTTTAAAAAAATTAAGATAACTAATCCAAAAACAAAAACTCTATGACAACGCTCAATCCCTATTTAATATTTAACGGGAATTGTGAAGAAGCCTTTAATTTCTATAAATCTGTTTTTGGTGGTGACTTTCCCTATGTAGGGAAGTTTAAAGATATGCCGGAAAATTCAGATTATGTTGTTGAAGAAGCTAACAAAGAAAAAATCATGCATATATCCTTGCCTATTAGCAAGGAAACTATTTTAATGGGAAGTGATTCTTCTGAAGCGTTTGGAAAGGCATCTGTGATCGGGAATAACTTTTCTGTTTCAATCTTTACAGATACTGTAGAAGAGGTTACAAGAATTTACAAAGAACTTTCAGAAGGAGGCAAGATTAAAATGCCATTAGCCAAAACTTTTTGGGAATCGTATTTTGGAATGTTTATCGATAAATTTGGCATTCACTGGATGGTAACTTGTGAGTTAAAAGGACATAAAGATTTTGAAGATAAAAATAAAAAGTAAAAATAATAACCATAACATTTCATATAAAGAAAAAGCTCCTATCAGGGAGCTTTTTTTACATCATTTGTTAGTTCCATATCACCATCCTGCTCAGTTAGGGCAAGATATGCGCTCCCTATATTATCTGTAATTTCTGATGCTATAACAGCTTCAAATCCCATTGTATGGGAGGCTATATTTCCGGCACTTCCGTGAAGATATACACCTAATTTTGCCGCTTGTGACGGTTCATAACCTTGAGATAGTAAACCAGTAATTATACCCGACAATACATCACCACTACCTGCTGTAGCCATTCCCGGGTTTCCCGTAGTATTAATATAAATCTCATCCTCATAAATAGTTAAAGTATAGGCACCCTTTATAAGTAATATCACTTCATACTTTTTTGAAAATTTCAAAGCTTTATCGATCTTATCATAGTCATTTTTCCAAGTACCGATTAATCTTTTTAATTCTCCTGGATGTGGTGTTAATATTGAATTCTTAGGAAGAATATTTAATAATTCTTTGTTTTCGGAAATACAATTCAATGCATCTGCATCAACAACTAAAGGGGACTTAGTTTCTGAAAATAAATTTTTAAGTGCCTTTACGGTTTCTTTAGTAGTTCCGATTCCCATCCCCACACCAATAGCAGAAGGAATAAAATTAATTTTAATAGAACTAATATGTCTTTCCGCTGCATCCACTATAGTCATTGCTTCTGGTAGAGCTGCCTGAATTACTTGGTATCCACAACTGGGCACAAATACCGAAACTAAACCTGCACCAATTTTTAAGGTTGCTTTTGCTGCTAACAAAGCAGCACCTAATTTACCAAAACTTCCACCGATAATTAACGCATGTCCAAAACTTCCTTTATGATCAAATTTTTCTCTTGGCTTATACACTTTTTGAGCATCTAGCTTATCAAATGTTTGAGCAATTGATTTGGTATTAACCAGATACTCAGGATCAAGACCAATATTCAGGACTTCAAAATAGGGAGCATACCTTGCTGTTTCAGGTAAAAAGAATGCCAATTTTGGGGATTGGAATGTTAGCGTATGACTTGCTAATATAACTGCTTCAGTATCATTTAGAGCTTTATTGGAGTATAACCCACTAGGAATATCAATTGCTAATTTAAAAGCTTTGTATTTGTTTAGATGCTGTATCAAATTTTTTACCCACCCTTCAGGAGGCCGATTCAAACCAATCCCGAAAATAGCGTCAACAATAATATCTTCAGGCTTAATTTTGGGAAAATCTTTTTCAGAAGTCATCAAAACAGGCCATTTTTTACTGGCATGCTTTATACGATCATAATTTATTAAAAAATCCTTGGAACGTTTGTTTGTATAATTTACTATATATGTATTAATATTATAACCTTTTTCGATAAGCAATCTCCCTACTACCAAACCATCACCACCATTATTGCCAATTCCACAAAAAATATGAATGGGTACTTTTGACCCCTTCATTTTTTTATGTAACCAATTAAATACTTCTACTCCCGCACGCTCCATGAGTTCTGAAGAAGAAATCTTTTGATTTTCAACAGTAATAGCATCGGCTTTATACAATTGTTCTGCAGAGAATATTTTCATAAAATGGGAATTAACTTTTATTGATCATATTAAATACAAAATTACTACAATACTTGGCAACCAGCTCTTAGATACTTTTTATAGTCCGCAAGTTACCAAGCCTGTTGAAAACAATCAAACATTTCCTGTGTTACATTTAAAGATTGTAATACATTTGCGGGAAATTTATAAAAATTGAAGGCTACAGCACTTTTACATATTCACAAAGAATTAGGCGCTAAAATGGTCCCTTTTGCAGGGTATAATATGCCTGTTTCTTACGAAGGAGTAAATATTGAACACAAAACCGTACGTAATGCGGTTGGAGTTTTTGATGTATCTCATATGGGTGAATTTTTAATCACTGGACCAAATGCTTTAGAACTAATTCAAAAAGTTACCACTAATGATGCATCAAAACTATTAGACGGTCAAGCACAATACAGTTGTTTGCCAAATGATAGTGGAGGAATAATAGACGATTTAATTATTTACCGTTTTAATGATGAAAAATGGTTACTTGTAGTGAATGCTTCAAATATTGAAAAAGACTGGAACTGGATAAGCAAGAACAACACCGTGAAAGCTGAAATGCGTAACATTTCAGATGATTTCTCATTGCTTGCCATACAAGGACCTAAAGCTGTAGAAACTTTGCAATCGCTTACATCAGCAGATCTAAATGCTATAAAATTTTATACCTTTATAGTAGCCGATTTTGCAGATATTGAACATGTAATTATTAGTGCTACAGGTTATACCGGAAGTGGTGGTTTCGAAATTTATTGTAAAAACAGTGAGGTAGAACAAGTGTGGAACAAAGTAATGGAAGCAGGAAAAGAATATGGAATTAAACCTATAGGTTTAGCTGCACGTAATACGCTTCGCCTTGAAATGGGATATTGTCTTTATGGAAACGATATTAATGAAACCACCTCCCCTATTGAAGCTGGTTTAGGATGGATTACAAAGTTTACAAAGGATTTTATTAATTCTGAAAACTTAAAAATTGAAAAGGAACATGGAACTGAGCGTAAATTAGTAGCTTTTGAGCTCAATGAGCGTGGTATTCCTCGTCAGGGTTATGATATTTTAAATGTCCATGAAAAAAAAATTGGTGAAGTTACCAGCGGGACTATGGCACCTTCCTTAGGAATTGGAATTGGTATGGGTTACGTACCAATTTCATTTGCAGATGTTGGTTCGAAAATCCTTATTCAAATTCGAAAAAATACTGTACCTGCTACCCTAGTTAAATTACCCTTTTATAAAAGCTAAATTTGAATAAGATACTTATCCTAGGCGCGAGTGGTTTTATAGGAAACACACTTTATAAAGAGTTACTTCCATACTTTGATGTTTATGGAACATATTGTAGCCATGACGAAAATATGCTGGAAAACCAAGTCTTGTTTAAATTCGATGTTGAGACAGATACGATTTCTATTCTTCTAAATAAAATAAAGCCCAATTATATTATTTCAAGTTTACGTGGTGATTTTAAAGCTCTATATAAAGTCCATCAACAAATATATGATTATGTAAAAACTCGGGTTAATTGTTGTTTTTTATTTCTTTCAACAGTAAACGTGTTTGACGGAAAATTTGCCTTCCCTTCATACGAAAACGACACATTATTGGCTGAAAGTGAATATGGCAAATATAAAATTTCTGTCGAAAGAATGTTTTACAAACTTCCCAAAAAAAAATATCTAATACTTAGGTTGCCAATGGTTTTAGGAGTTAACTCTCCAAGAGTTTATCAACTAAAACAAGCATCAATTCATAATGCAGTATTTGAAGTATTCCCCAATTTGATAATTAGTATAACAACAGTCGATAAAATTGCTCAGCAAATACATTATATAATTAATAAAAAACTAAAAGGTATCTATCATTTAGCAACTAATGATGTTATACACCACAGTGACCTTTTTCAGGAACTTGCAAAACGTTTAGAACTTAAAAAAATAATTTTTCAACAGACTTATACTTCTAATGAGGACAGGTATCTGGCAATACTTACCAAGGTAAATAAATTACCAAAAACATATAGAATTTCGGTTGCACAAGTTATAGAATATTGTACCTTGAAAGAAGAAATTAAAACACTTAAAAATTAACAATGAAAGCACTTTCAGAAAAACAAATAAAAGAAAAATTAAAAAGCTTTGAGTCTTGGGGATACTTTGAAAATGCAATTCATACCTCTTTTGAATTTGATAATTTTAAAGATGCTTTTTCTGTAATGACTCGTATTGCTTTTGAAGCCGAAAGGTTGCAACATCATCCAGATTGGTCCAATGTTTATAATAGATTACAAATAAGTCTTTCTACACATGATGCCGGGGGTGTCACTGAAAAGGATTTTGAGTTAGCAAAAATAATTGATGCCATCACAAGTTGATTTTTATTGTTTTTGGTAGAATTTTATTTTTGAGATTAAATAATCGTAGTATGGGAAGAGCTTTTGAATTTAGAAAGGCAAGAAAAATGAAACGCTGGGCTGCTATGTCAAAAGCGTTTACTCGTATTGGGAAGGACATTGTAATGGCAGTAAAAGAAGGGGGTCCATCCCCCGATTCCAATTCACGGTTGCGGGCTGTAATACAAAATGCCAAGTCTGTAAATATGCCAAAAGACAATATTATGAGAGCGATAAAAAGAGCCAGTGACAAAAGTCAAGGTAATTTTAAAGAAGTGCTTTTTGAGGGCTACGCACCACATGGAATTGCTGTTTTGGTAGAAACAGCAACCGATAATAATACCCGTACAGTAGCCAATATTCGTTCGTATTTTGCTAAATGTGATGGCAGCATGGGAACTTCTGGTTCTGTAGTGTTCATGTTTGATCATACTTGTAATTTTAGAATAAATCCAGAAGAAATTAACCTTGAAGAACTTGAATTAGAATTTATCGATTACGGTGTAGAGGAGGTTTTTGAAGATGAAGATGGTATATTAATTTACGCTCCATTTGAAAGCTATGGTTATATACAAACGGCACTTGAAAATAAAAATATTGAAATACTATCCTCTGGATTTGAGCGTATACCACAAGTAACGAAAAATCTTACAAAAAAAGAAGTTGTTGATGTTGAAAAATTACTCGAAAAAATTGAAAATGACGATGATGTACAAAATGTATATCATACTATGGACGAATCTTCGTAATAATAGCTTATAATTCATCTTATTAACTGAATGATTACGCACATAATCAATAGTAGATCTATTAAGTATATTCTGGTTTTTTGCCTACCACTCCTTTGAAAAAGGATTTTAAAACTTTTGTGTCCTTCTCAATATCTCCAGTAGTAAAAAAAGGAAGGCCAATTGATACTGTTTTTGTTTTATAATCAAAAGATACACATATAATTGGAACACTGGCATTCTGTGCTATATAGTAATATCCTGTTCGCCAGGAATCTACTTTTTTACGAGTTCCCTCTGGTGCTAAAGCTAATCGAAACTCATCCTTAGATTCAAAAATATTGACAATGGCTTCCACTTTATTTTGTTTAGAACTTCTATCAAGTGGAGTGCCACCCATCCATTTAAAATACCCCCCAAATGGCCATCTAAATAGTTCTTTTTTAGCTACAAAATTTATATTAATGTTTACAATTTTTCTAACAAATACACCAATTAAAAAATCATGCCAACTCGTATGTGGTGCAACAATTATTACAGCCTTTTTAATCTCATTATCAAAAGTACCTTTTATTTTCCAACCCAATAATTTTTGAAATATGAACTTTGTAACAACCATTGAAGAAGTTTGATATTACATCCTTAAGTACATTTTTTTGAGTTTTTCACGAGTCATTATAGATTTCCAATTATCACCTAATGCGTTTTCCCATAATGGCACTAAACTCAAAGCAATATCTATCATGGTTTCCATTTGCTCTTCTGAAATATTACCACAAATGTTTTGAGGTAATTTAATTTTGTTTTTTTTCTTCATTTTTTTAAATATAGCAACTCCCTCGGGATAATATTCTCCAAGATGATCAAAAACTATACAGTTGCCTATTCCGTGTTTTGTGTCAAGTACATAAGACAGACCATAACTCATGGCATGAGCAATACCTACTTGTGAATATGCTATGCTCATTCCACCATGCCAAGATGCCATCATTAACTTAGCTCGAGATTCTTCTTTTGTTAATGTATTTTTTAAAAATATTTCTTTACATAATTCAAAAGCCTTTTCACCATAACTTTGACTAAAAGCATTTAAATAAGTGCCATTTAAAGATTCTACACAATGAATAAAACAATCCATTCCTGTATAAAACCATTGTTTTTCGGGTACACCTATTGTCAAATTTGGATCTAGAATAACTTGGTCAAAAGGGGTGAAATCACTATTTATGCCTAGTTTCCGTTCCGGGCCAGATAAAACGGTTGTTCTTGAAACTTCAGCTCCAGTGCCAGAAATAGTAGGAATACCAACGTGATAAACTGCTTTGTTTTTTACCAAATCCCAACCCTGATAATCAGCAGCACTTCCCTTATTTGTAAGTAAAAGAGCAACGGCTTTTGCTAAATCCAATATAGAACCTCCGCCTATACCAATAATTCCTGAAGGTAAATAAGTTATTTCTGATTTTATTTCTTTAACAATCAAATCAACCTGTGAAGTTTTTGGCTCTTCTTTTGAAGATATAAAAATCAATTTGTCATTAAAACGAGGATTAATTCTTACTATTAATGATTGGTTTTTCTCAAATACATCATCTACTAAAAAAATAAACGGATTTTTATTAATGCGATTTGGAGCCAATATTATTGACAACTGATCAAAACTACCCTGCCCAAATACAACCTTGGGTACCATAGGGAAATTTCGAAATTTATTTTTAGTAGTAATAAGTGGATTTTCTTCTTTTAAGGCAATATTTGCACGAATTAAATCTTCAGGAGTATCAATTTCAATTCCAGGAGTATTAGAAATTGCCATCTTAATATTTTTACCATATTCCAGATAACGTATACATTCAATTTTTTCAGTAGCTTCAATTGGTCGCATGGGCAATTTATAAAAATCCATTAAAGCTTGCTTTCTAAAAGCATAGATTCCTTTGTGCTTATAATATTGTACTTCATCATTTTTATCTCGAAGGAAAGGTATTGGAGAGCGCGAAAAATAAAGTGCAAAGTTATCTTTATCAACTATTACTTTTACACAATTAGGATCATTTATCTCATTCCAGTCGTTAATTTCTGTCATAAGAGTGACCAAATCAATTTTATTGGCGTCCTTACCTTTATATTCATTAAGTACTTGTTCTAAGGCTTCTTTACTTGTAAAAGGTTCATCTCCCTGCACATTAACTACAATATCAACATCCATATCTTCAATAGCTTCTGCTATTCTGTCACTTCCACATTGATGCTCTTTAATACTCATAATTGCTTTGCCCCCATGAAGTTCAATCTCGCTGTAGATAATTTCACTATCAGTAACAACATAAACTTCATCGAACAATTTGGTAGCCATTGTTGCTTCGTAAGTACGAACAATAACAGACTTACCGCCTAGGTCTTGCATTAACTTTCCAGGAAAACGAGTAGCGCTGTAACGCGCCGGAATCATTGCTATTATTTTCAAAGTAGTTCTTTATTGACCTCAAAAATACTTAAAACTATTCATTTTATAATCATTATAATAAAACTTCAAAAAAAAACATCAAATCATCACAATACAAATAATTAATAATAATTTTTATTATTTAACAATAAAAATATCACTATTGCTAATTTTCAAAAAAATCATCTTGAAAGCCAACCAGGTAAAGTTTTTCTTTTGCTCTGGTAATTGCTGTATACAGCCAACGCAAATATTCTTTATCGATCCCATTAGGCAAATAGGGTTGCTCTACAAAAACATTTTTCCATTGTCCTCCCTGAGATTTGTGACAGGTAACAGCATAAGAGAATTTTATCTGCAACGCATTAAAATATTCATTCTTTTTTACTGAAAGCAATTTTTTATAATTAGATTTTATTGAGGCATAATCCTTTAAAACTTCTTGATAAAGTTTGTTAGAATCATTGTTTGATAAGGATGCCGTCTCAGAAGCTAACGTATTTAATAGTAAAACTGTTTCAAATGGGTTCATTTTGGGGTAATCAACCATTCGTATGTTTACATTTGCAAACCTAAAACCATAAAGTTCTATAAAACTAAAAATTTCTAAGACCTCAATTATATCCCCATTAGCAATAAATCCGGCATCGCTACTTGGTTTTACCCAAAAATAATTATTTTTTACTACCATTAAATAGTCACCAGCCGAGAGTTCTTCTTCCTGAAAAAGAATTCTATTCCGTATATTTTGGTTGTATAAATTAGCCCGTTTATTAGAGCGAACGATAAATACTGTTTCTTCATTCCCTATTGCTGAATATGAGTCATTAATGGCATCCATTAATTCTTGTCCGTCTAAAGGCCTAATTACCTCAGGAAAGGATATTTCTTCAAATTTAAAACAATCATAGAACTCATCCTCTAATTGTTTTCTTATTTTAGTTGCATTAACCAATATCCCACTATCTGTTTTTTGACGAACAACTTCATCTAATTCAATTGTAATTACATTTTTATTATAATTGTTTTTTAAATATCGTACATCCAATGCCGGGCTAATAGATAGTTTAACTGGAGGCAATTGTGCTGTATCACCAATTAACAACAATTTACAATTCTGACCACCGTAAACAAATTGCATTAAATCGTCTAGGAGTGAACCATTTTCAAATAGTTTTGATTCTTGATTTATATCCGGAATCATAGATGCCTCATCTACTATAAAAATAGTATTTCGGTGTTTATTGGCTTGCAATGTAAAGGACACTCCTCCTCCTTTTTGTGGTTTTGGGTAGTAAATTTTTTTATGGATCGTAAACGCTTCTTTATTGGAATAATTACCTAAAACCTTTGCTGCTCTACCTGTTGGAGCAAGTAAAATAGCAGATTGTTTTACTTTCCAAATATTTTTCACCAATGTGCCAACAATCGTTGTTTTTCCCGTTCCGGCGTATCCCTTCAGCAAAAAAACTTCGTTTTTATTATTACTCAACGTAAAACTGGCAAGCATTTGAAGGGTAACATCTTGTTTTGCTGTTGGAGTATGTGGAAAATCATTTATTAAAATACTATTTAATTGAGATGCATTCATTTACCCTGAAAACTTTTATGGTTTAAATATAGTTATGTTTTTTTCAGAATATACTTTTACGAATAAAAAAAAATTGTAGATTTGCGAAAGACCATTTAGAAAATAATAATAATCTTCATTTTAAATAATTATGATTTTAACATTAGTTCTTGGTATTATTCTTTGTATTGGCATAGCTATTTTTATGGAAAAAATTGTTCCATTAAAATTTAATCGCATTATTTCGTTGTTATTCTGGTTTGTGATAATTTTTTTAAGTTATACGTTATATAAATCAATTGTTGGTCCTGTTGAATTCAACAAAATAAAAGTTGAACGATATAAAAAGGTTATTAAAAATTTAAAAGATATTAAAGCTGGTGAATTAGCCTATTTAGAAATTAATAGAAAATTTACTGCTAGTTTTGATAGTTTGGTGCGTTTTATCGATACTGCAGAGTTTGCAATTACTGAAAGACGTGATACGAGTTATGCAGATGTTGAGAAAAACCGGGCATTTGGTTTAGACCCACAAAAAGGAGGGTATTACATTGAAGAAATAATTATCGATACTTTGAGATTTTCATCTGTTAAGGATTCCCTTTACGGAAATTCAGACCGATATAAAACCATGATGAATATTCCAGTAGATGAAGTAGACCCAGCTGTTTTTGAATTAAAAGCAGGAAAAATTGAAATGAATGGTACTATTTTTTCTGTTTTTGAAGCTAGAGTCAATAAAGATGTTATTTTAAATGACCTTAATAAAGACTTGGTGAACCAAGAAAAACAAATTCAATCAGTTGACGGTGTGAATGGTCCTTATGTAAAAGTTGGGTCTATGGATGATGTTGATACCAGTGGTAATTGGCCAAAACTATATGATTCTGCAGGAAACCAGTAACATACCAACAAATATTACAAACAGACTGTCCGTTCAAGTTACATTGACCGGACTTTCTTTTTTAGTTACAAATCCAAATGATGATGTAGCTGTATTTTTTTCTGAAAAAAAGTTTAATCAAGACTATTCACCAGAGGACATACTTTTGGAAATTAAAACTATGTTATTACAAACCGAAGCACTACAAGGTGATTTTAAAAAAGTTACCGTTATTTATGCAACGAATCTTTATACGGTAGTCCCAACACCTCTTTTTGACGAAACTAAAGCTAGCGAATATTTAAAATTTAATTCTAAAATAATGACGAATGATTTCGTGGCTCATGATGCATTAGGACATTATAATATTACTACGGTCTACATTCCATATATTAATATTAATAATTACCTGTTTGATCGCTTTGGATCTTTTCAATATTATCATGCAACCACTATATTATTGAAATCTATATTGTATATAGAAAAACATTCCCTCGATAATAAAGTGTATTTGCATGTAATAAACAATATGTTCGATTTTATAGCGATAAAAAAAGGTGCATTATTACAATGTAACACCTATCTGTTTAAAACCCCGGAAGACTTTATTTATTATATATTGTTTTCTCTGGAACAATTAAAACTGAATCCAGACTCTATTGAATTTATTCTTTGTGGAAGTATCGATAAAGAAGATGAAAATTATAAGAAACTGTACACTTATATTCGTAATATTTCATTTTTTAAAGTAGATCAGCCTCAAATAAAATTTAAAGACACGGAGTCCTCTCATCATAACTTTCTTCTAAAAAACGCTTAATAATGCGTATAATTTCTGGAAAATATAAAGGAAAAAGGCTTTTAGCACCAAAAAAATTACCCGTACGACCTACTAAAGATTTTGCAAAAGAAGCCTTGTTTAATATTTTAAAAAATAAAATTGATTTTAATGAAATCTCCGTACTTGACCTCTTTGCGGGAACTGGAAATATAAGTTTTGAGTTTGCATCGAGAAGTACCCAAGAGATCACAAGTGTGGATGCATATTATGGTTGTGTAAAATACATTCAGAAAATAGCCGAAGAGCTTTCTTTTCCAATCAAAACTGTAAAGGCAGATGTTGTTAAATATATTGCATCTACAGACTCCTCATTTGATATAATCTTTGCTGATCCCCCATATAATTATAAAATCCACCTATTTGAAAAAATTATTACTATTATATTTCAAAATAATTTATTGAAAACAAATGGATTTCTCATCATAGAGCATTCCAAACACACAGATTTATCGATGGCTTCTAATTTTAGGGAGTCAAGAAGATATGGCGGAACTGTGTTTAGTTTTTTTGAATAAGATTCATTTAACTAAAACTAAAAAAAGCAGACCTATAAGCCGGATTCTGTAACCACCTAAGCGGATTCCCATCATTTATCTATGCGTATTGTTGCCATTACGCTTTATCTGCCTACCCTCCTGTATTGGGCGGGTACCCTCAAACACAGGTTTACTTGGCATTTCACCGTATAGAGTTTACATGATTTCACTACAGCATTACCTGTACATACTTTCTGTTGCACTTGTCCTATCTGCCTGAGGCAGATGACGGCCGTTAGCCGCTATACTACCCTATGGTGTCCGGACTTTCCTACCCTAAGTAAACTTAGGGTCGATGAGACGGTCTGCTTTTGTAAAAGTAAACCAATGTTAATAAATAACGTAAAATAGGAAACGCTATTTTTTAATAACTACATAGACATCTTTATATTTGTTTTACTTCTATGGAACACTTTATAGTATCAGCTAGAAAATACAGACCTTCACTTTTTAAGGATGTAGTCGGGCAAAAAGCCATTACTAATACATTAGAGAGCGCTATTAAAAATGATCATTTAGCTCAAGCATTATTGTTTACCGGACCCAGAGGTGTTGGTAAAACAACCTGTGCACGTATTCTTGCAAAGAAAATAAATCAAGACGGTTCCGAAAATCCCGATGAAGATTTTGCATTCAATATTTTCGAATTGGATGCTGCATCTAATAATTCTGTTGACGATATTCGAAATTTGATAGATCAGGTGCGTATTCCTCCACAAGTAGGAAATTATAAAGTATATATCATAGACGAAGTGCATATGTTATCCTCGGCTGCATTTAATGCGTTTCTGAAAACATTGGAAGAACCCCCTAAACATGCCATCTTTATATTAGCCACAACCGAAAAGCACAAAATAATTCCTACCATTCTTTCCCGCTGTCAGATATTTGATTTTAGAAGAATTACAGTAACCGATATTAAAGACCATCTTAAGTTCATAGCAAAAGCTGAGGGTATTGAAGCAGAAGAAGACGCATTGCTTATTATTGCTCAAAAAGCTGATGGTTCCTTACGAGATGCGTTATCAATTTTTGATCGCGTGGTAAGTTTTTCCGAAAAAAATTTAACACATAAAGCTGTTATGGAAAATCTTAATGTGTTGGATTATACATATTTTTTTAAGGTAACAAATTTGATTCTCGATAACAATATCCCGGGGGTACTCATATTATTTAATGAGATCCTTACAAAAGGTTTTGACGGACATAATTTTATTATGGGATTAGCATCACATTTTAGAGATTTATTGGTCTGTAAAAACCCGGAAACCATTGAATTACTTGAAGTTGGAGAACAAGTAAAAACTTTGTTTTTAGAACAATCAAAAAAAGCATCAAACGAATTTTTATTAGAAGGATTAATTATAGCAAATAATTGCGATTTAAAATATAAAATAAGTCGCAATCAACGTTTGTTGGTAGAGTTATGCATTATGCAACTCGCGTCTCTTACTTTTAAGGATGAAAAAAAAAAGTATAGCTCATACTCTTCAGGCAAGTCTAAGAATTTTGTAATACCCCCCTCTTATTTTTCAGAAAATATTAAACCAACTAAAAAGGTTCAAAAATCTAATGAGGTTTCTGAACCCAAACAGGATTATTATGAAAAAAATGAAGAACTAACTCCTAAAGAAAAATCCAAAGATCGAGTTATTGACCGGCCAAAAATATTAGCAGAACGAAATGCAAAAAAAATTTCAGCATTATCATTAAAAAGCGTTCAGAAAAAACGGCAATTAAAAAAAGAATTAATAGCAAACAATCCGAAAGTCCAAGATCTTCCGGTCAACGAGTTTTCTGAAAAAGAAATGTTAGTTGTTTGGGACGAATATGCTAAAAAAATAGAGAAAGATGGAAAATATAATTTACTCTCTCACCTCACTATGACTGCTCCAAAACTCAATGGAAATTTAATACAGCTGGAATATCCAAATAACACTATAAAAGTTGAAGTAGAACGTGCTAAATATGAATTGTTGACCTATCTTCAGAAGTCATTGAAAAATTTCGAGATTGATCTGGATATTATTGTAAATGAAACTACTGAAAAGCGCTATGCATATACACCAATTGAGAAATATGAAAAATTAAAAGAAAAAAATCCTCTTATTGAAACACTTCGAAAAGAATTTGATTTAGATATTTAATGATTGTTATTCGGTTTATTTGTTAAACTATTGATTTATAACTAAAAAATCATTTTAGCCATGCTTGGTTTAAAACTTCCCACAGATCCTCGTTGGGTAAACATAGTAGAAAAAAATATAGAAGAAATCCTAACAGATCATGCTTTTTGTGAGCAAAAGGCTGCTTCTACAGCGATTTCTTTAATTGTAAGTTTTCCCGAGTATTCTGAGTTAGTAAAAGAAATGGCAACTTTGGCAATAGAGGAAATCAGCCATTTTAATATGGTACACGATATTATTTTAGCTCGGGGATGGATATTAGGAAGGAATAGAAAAGATGATTATGTTGTTGAGTTATTAAAATTTTTCCCAAAGGGTAGTAGTCGAACAACGCAATTAGTTCATCGTCTTTTATATGCTTCTTTAATTGAAGCCCGAAGTTGCGAGCGATTTAGATTATTAAGTAAAGAATTAAAAGATAAAGAACTAGCAGCATTTTATAAGCGTTTAATGATAAGTGAAGCGAATCATTACTCCATGTTTCTAAGATTTGCAAGAAAATATGGAAATCGAACTGAGGTAAATAAAAAATGGCAGGAACTACTTGCTTACGAAGCCGATATTATGAAAGATTTAGGGACTAAGATGACCATTCATGGATAATTAATTTGGAGATTTCTGTTCTTAATCATTGATTCTTATTTTTATACAAACTCCTAATAATACCATCTGAGAGACCAATTTTTGGAACATACATATCTTTAGCACCACTCCATTTCATTGCAGATAAATAAATTTTAATTGCAGGAACAATTACATCTGCACGATCGGGATTCATGTTTAAGTTAACGATACGCTCTTCATAAGTCATCGCCTTAATATTTTTATAATACGTTGATAGATATAAATAACTTAAAGGCTCACCTATCTTTTTACCACTATTTTTATAAGTATTGTTTATATTACCTCCAGTACCTAATAAACAGATTTGAGAAATATCGTTTGTGTTGGTTATTATCCAATCTTTCATATCTTTCCATACGGAATCTTCAACTTTATTGCTCACCAGCCTGATGGTACCCAAATCAAATGAGCGTGAATTAACAAAAAGACCAGAAACAAAAATTGTTAATTCTGTACTGCCACCCCCAACATCTACATAAAGAAAGGCTTTATCATTATTAATATGTGATATAATATCGGCGGTTGCAATAATAGCAGCTTCATCGTTACCATCTATTATTTCAATTTTAATATCGGTTTCTTTGTAAAGATTTTCTACGATTTTCTTTCCGTTTAAGGCTTCGCGCATAGCAGAAGTGGCACAGGCGCGATAACGTACAACATTATGAGTTTTCATTAACAAACGGAAAGCAATAAGAGCATCTACAATTCGCAAATAGTTTTTTTTGGATATTTTTCCATTCAAAAATACGTCCGTACCCAAACGAATAGGCACCCTTACTAATGAAGCTTTTTTGAACTGGGTTTCTTTTCCTTTTTGCTCAATGATGGTTGTAATCAATAATCGTATTGCACTAGAGCCAATGTCTATAGCAGCATATTTTTCAATTGTCAACATAATACATCCTCAATTCTTTAAATCTCGTGGAAAAACAGTTTTAATTGTTTTTCCTGTTTTTATGTCACTCCATGAATCTACATCAAACTGAAGCATTACAAAACCACTAGTAGGAAAGTTTTCTATGTATTTATCTCCCAACATATTCACAATTGAGGTAAATGCATGGTTATGGCCTACGATCATAACAGTATGCCATTTATTTTTAAGGCTTTTAATGGTCACCATTACACTCTGTCCACCAAAGTCATATAAATCATGGTTCTTGATAAATTTCTTATCAGAAACCCCTAATGCTTCTTTAAAATACAGTGCAGTTGAATGGGCCCTATTGGCATCACTGGAAATAATTCTCTGAGGAGGGGTAATATTATTCTTAATATAATTAGAAACTAAGGATGCGTCTCTTTTCCCTCTTCCCTTCAAAGGGCGTTTATGGTCGTTTACATTATGTTTCCAAGACGACTTTGCGTGTCTAACCATATAAAGTATCTTCATTTATATATTTCTTTATATTTCAATTATTTATGATCATTTACTTAAAGTTTAACTCTAAGGAGAAAGTCGTTCAATTTTCCAATCTATTTCTTGTAAAGTATAACGTATTCTATCATGTAATCTGTCAGGTCTACCTTGCCAGAATTCGATAGAAATCGGAGAAACAAGAAATCCTCCCCAGTGTAGTGGTTTTAGAATTTCATTATTCTTATAATGTTCTTCTAAAGCCTTTAATTGTTCTTCTAAAATCTCACGATTCTCTATAACTTCACTTTGATTAGAAACTATAGCACCTAGTCTACTTCCGCGAGGACGAGAGTTGAAATAATTTATCGAAATTTCTTCAGAAGTCTTTGCTGCTGTTCCTGTAATAATAATTTGTCTTTCTAAAACGGGCCAAAAAAAAGAAAGAGAGACTTTATCATTAACAGAAATTGATTTCCCTTTGTCACTGTTGTAATTGGTATAAAAATAAAACCCATGTTCATCGAAATTTTTAAGCAATACAATTCTCCCTTTCGGGAAGCCATCTAGTCCTATAGTAACAAGAGTCATTGCATTTGCTTCTCCTGCTTCTTCTAACTCTTTTGCTTCATAAAACCAAGTTCTAAATTGTTGAATAGGATTAGGATCTACCGAATCTTTAGATAAAGTTCCTTTTTTGTATGATTGTCTAGAATCATGAAGGTTTTCTGCCATGTAAATTACTTTTACTGCAAGGTACGGGATTTCCTGAATGAAGAAAAGTGAAAAAACTTCATTATAAAAAAATATTACAGATCAAAAATCTTCCCATCATCAGCAAGGACTACATTATCAAATACTTGCTGTGCTTCTTCTTTAAAATATTCTATCGATTTATAGCGTGTTGAATAATGCCCTAATATTAATTTACGAACTTCCGCTTCTTTTGCTATCGTAGCAGCATGAGTCGCTGTACAATGTTTAGTTCGTTGACATAAATATTCGTGCTCTTTTAAAAAAGTTGATTCGTGATATAAAACCGTAACTTTTTTAATTAGTTGAATATACCCTTTAAAATATACAGTGTCACTGCAAAAAGCATATGATTTTGGTGGATCGGGATCAAAAGTAAGTTCATCATTTGGAATGAGGTCTCCCTTTTTGTTTAAAACATCCGAACCCTGCTTTATCTTTTGGTAGTAGCTCATATCAACATTTGCTTTTCGAACCGCATCAATATTGAGTTTACGCTCTCCTATCTTTTCTTTAAATAAAAATCCATTGGTATATATTCGATGGTCCAGTGGTATAGTATGGACAGTTATTTTTTCGTCCTCAAAAATGAGTTGTGATTTATTGCTTTTTAATTCGTGAAATAAAAGCGGATAGTTTGTCCAGGACTTTCCTAGCTTCAACTGAAGTGTAATTGCCTTTTTTATTCCCTTTGGACCATAAATATTTAGATCTGCCTCTCTTCCTAATAATCTAAAAGTAGAAATAAGTCCTACCAGACCAAAAAAATGATCCCCATGAAGATGGGAAATAAATATATGTCGAATTCTGGAAAATTTAATTTTTAACCGTCTTAGTTGAACTTGTGTTCCTTCACCACAATCAATTAAAAAAAGATGGTTTCTAATTTCTAATACCTGAGCCGTTGGATTTGTATTAGTTCGAGGAGTAGCAGAATAACATCCAAGAATTGTAAGCTTCATTTTAAGTATGTTAGTATATTAGAAAATTAAACATTCAAAACAATTAAAGATAATCAATTATAGGTTTAAAAAAATTATATTTATACTTCAAAAACAATTTCTTTTAGAACACTCCTATTAAAAACAACTAACCAATTTACCTGCCTACTATAATATCCATCGGGTAAAATTAAAATCCTAATTCGCGTTCAATTTCCTCCATTTCAATAATATCTTCAGCTTCTTGAAGTGTAGGCACTACAATCATTTCGGAAGGAATGTCATCTGGGTTTATTGTGTCATTTATTAAAACAAATGAATGTTTTGTGGAACGATGCAAGTTGGAAACATTTAAAAATAATAATAAACCTGTCAAAGATAATTGGTTGTTATTCAATAAATTTATTATCACATTTTGGCCTTTATATTTTTTTGTAATCTGAAACTCTAAAAATGAGGCAAATTTCTTCACATCATCCATTTCATCTTCTAATACAACAAAATTCTTATGATTACTAATCTTCATCTCTTTCAATTTTTGAAGCTAATAAATATAAAACTGCCATGCGAATTGCCACTCCATTTTGTACTTGTTCCAAGATAATTGCCTGTTTGCTATCAGCAACATCACTTGTAATTTCAACACCACGATTAATAGGTCCGGGATGCATTACTACAATTTCTTTATCTAAAGAATCAAGCATTGCTTTATTAAGTCCAAATTGCTGTGTGTATTCTCGTGTACTCGGAAAATAACTTATATCCATACGCTCATTCTGAACTCGCAACATATTGGCTACATCACACCATTGTAAAGCTTTATGTAGATTGGTTTCGATTCCAACACCTAGATTGCCAATATATTTAGGAAGTAAGGTTTTTGGCCCACAAACTTTTACAGTAGCTCCTAACTTTTGCAAAGCAAAAATATTGGAAAGTGCTACTCGGGAATGTAATATATCTCCAACAATTACGACATTTTTTCCTGCTACATCTCCTAATCTTTCTCTAATAGAGTAACAATCTAGTAATGCTTGTGTAGGATGTTCATGAGTCCCATCACCGGCATTAATAATACAGGCTTTTATATGTTTAGATAAAAATACTCCTGCACCTGGATTAGGATGACGCATTACTACCATATCTACTTTCATAGACAGGATGTTATTAACTGTATCTATAAGTGTTTCCCCTTTATTGACAGAAGATGCTGAAGCCGAAAAATTAATTACGTCTGCCGATAATCGTTTTTCAGCCAATTCAAATGAAAGTCTTGTTCTGGTACTGCTTTCAAAAAAGAGATTAGAGATGGTAATATCACGAAGAGAAGGAACTTTTTTAATAGACCTGTTTATTACTTCTTTAAAATGGTCAGCTGTCTTGAAGATAAGTTGAATATCTGCCTCGGTTATGTATTTAATTCCCAATAAGTGCTTTACACTTAATTCGTTCATAATTATTTATTTATTAAATATACAGCATCTTCCCCATCGTTTTCCATCCAACAAACTTTCACTTTCTCTTCATTTATAGAATCAACCTGACACCCACTATAGTCTGGCTGTATTGGTAAGTGTCTGCTAAATCGTCTATCAATAAATGCAAGGAGTTCTATTTTTGAAGGTCTTCCAAAAGATTGTATTGCTGTCAGTGCAGCCCTGATACTTCTACCTGTGTAAAGTACATCGTCTATAAAGACTACCTTTTTATTTTCAACAATAAAATTGATATCTGTTTTATTGGCTTCCAGGGTTTTATTACTCCGTCTAAAGTCATCTCTATAAAAAGTAATATCTAAATATCCTAAACGAATGTCTTTTATCTTATAGTTTGTCTCCAGAAGCGACTTTAGGCGTTCTGCAAGATATACTCCACGTGGTTGTATCCCTATAAAAACAGTATTATTAAATGTTCTGTGATTTTCTAGTAACTGACATGCCAAACGATGAAGCGTTATCTGTACTTCTTTTGTGTTGAGTAACACTTTTTGGCTCATAGTAAAATTTCAACTCTAATTCGGGGTACAAAAATACTATTTTTTTTTAATGAGGCAAAGACTAACAAAAAAAGCCTCTATTCCGAATAATTCGATAGAGGCTTTTTTATTGTTTTAAACGAACTTATTTTTTTTTGTTCATTTTATCCTTAAGCTCTTGAAGCTTTAAATTGGCATCACCAAGTGTTGGTTTAGCATCTGCTTCTGCTTCTTGTTTTTTAATAGCCTGTTTAACTATTTTTGCTTCTTCTTTTTTATGAACTGACATATGAGAAGCTATAACTTTCTTATATTCCTTATTGAATTCAATAATTATAAATTCGGCTTCTTCGCCCTTACTGAGTTTGGTACCATCTTCTTTTTCAAGGTGACGTGTAGGTATAAATGCATTAATGTCATCATTAAATTTAACTATAGCTCCTTTATCTACAATCTCTGAAATAGCTGCAGTATGTTTAGTTCCTACAGCAAATTCATCTTGATACTTATCCCAAGGATTCTCAATAGTTTGTTTATGGCCTAAACTTAGTTTACGACCCTCAACATCTAATTCTAATACAACTACTTCTAATTCATCACCTATATTGGTAAACTCACTAGGATGTTTCACTTTCTTAGTCCAAGACAGGTCGCTTATATAGATTAAACCATCAATACCTTCTTCCATCTCCACAAATACACCAAAATTGGTGAAGTTGCGTACAGTACCCTTGTGTTTAGAGCCTGCTGGATATTTTTTAGTAATATTAGTCCAAGGGTCCGGTGTTAATTGCTTGATACCTAATGACATTTTACGGTCCTCACGATCCATGGTTATGATTACAGCTTCTAATTCGTCACCTACAGCGACAAAGTCCTGTGCACTACGTAAATGAGTTGACCAAGACATTTCACTTACGTGAATAAGTCCCTCTACCCCTTCTGCAACTTCAATAAAAGCACCATAGTCAGCGATAACTACTACTTTTCCTTTTACCTTATCTCCAACTTTTAATTCTTCACCTAAGGCATCCCAAGGATGTGCGGTTAACTGTTTAAGACCCAGCTGTATACGAGATTTATCTTCATCAAAGTCAAGGATAACCACGTTAAGTTTTTGATCAAGTTCAACCAATTCGTTAGGATGGTTAATACGAGACCAAGAAAGGTCTGTAATATGAACTAGTCCATCTACACCTCCAAGGTCTACAAATACACCGTAAGATGTGATATTTTTCACAATACCTTCAAGAACTTGTCCTTTTTCTAACTGGCTGATGATTTCTTTCTTTTGTTTTTCAATATCTGCTTCAATAAGTGCCTTATGAGAAACTACTACGTTTTTAAATTCGTGATTAATTTTAACCACCTTAAATTCCATATTCTTACCAACATACACATCGTAATCCCTGATGGGTTTCACATCAATTTGGGAGCCTGGCAGGAAAGCTTCTATACCAAAAACATCTACAATCATACCACCTTTGGTACGACATTTTATAAATCCATTTACAATAGTACTTTCATCGTGTGCTTTATTAACACGCTCCCAAGCTTTTATTGTTCTTGCTTTACGATGAGAAAGAACTAACTGACCTGTGCTGTCTTCACGAACGTCAATTAATACTTCTACTTTATCCCCTATCTTAAGATCTGGATTGTAACGAAATTCGTTTAAGGAAATTACTCCTTCAGACTTAGCATTGATATCGATAATAGCATCTCGTTCAGTCATAAATACAACTATTCCGTCAACTACTTCATTATCTAATGTATCTACAAAGTTATCGGCTACTAACTTTTCGAATTCAATCAAAGTGCCGTCATCGATTGGGTCAATCCCTTCTTGGTAATTTTCCCAGTCGAATTCTTTTAAAAAGGTTTTCGGATCTCTTTCTTTTAATGAAAGTTCTTTTTTGGGTTTTTCTTGTACAGATTCTTCTTGTGCTTCTTTCTTGGTCTTATCAGTAGCTTTTTTCTTAATTTTTATTTCTGCTACATCCTGTACTTCTTCTTTTTTTTCTTTTTTAGCCATTTGCTAATATTTTATTCTCAATCGTTGATTAATTGAAAATAATGGGTTTGTATTCTGTGCTGTATCAAAAAACTTCGCCGGCATTCACACAGAAGGATTTAGTAATTGATTTTATCTATTCCTTTTAATTCTTGATTTGCCGTTAAAAGGATTGCAAAATTACTGCTTATATTTTGATTATCAAAAAGTTTATCCACACAAAATACCATTTAGTAAAATCATTAGTTTTTATATCTTTATAGAAGTTATAAAACCTTTCAAATGAAAAATATCATTACAATATTACTGGTACTTGCAGTTATTTCAGTTTCTGCTCAAGGTCAACAAATATCTTTAAACAAACAGACTTTAATTAATTCTATACTTTCTAATGAAAACGATTTAATTAAAATAAGCAATCAAATTTGGGCTAATGCCGAGATTGCATTTAAAGAGAAAAAATCATATAAATTACTTGCTGATTATGCCGAAGCAAACGGTTTCTCGGTAGAAAGAGGTGTAGCCGGACTACCAACAGCATTTGTAGCCACCTATGGGCAGGGAAAGCCGGTTATAAGTATTTTAGGAGAGTTTGATGCCCTACCGGGAATTTCTCAAAAAGCAGTACCTACTAAAGAACCATTAAAAAAAGGGGCAGGAGGTCATGGGTGTGGTCATAACCTTTTTGGAACAGGTAGTTTAGGAGCAGCGATTGCTATTAAAGAATTAATGGAACAGGGTAAAATAAAAGGCACTGTTAAGTTTATTGGAACTCCTGCAGAAGAAAAATTCTTTGGAAAATTATGGATGGTTGAAGCTGGAATTTGGAATAATGTCGATGTAAATTTAAGTTGGCATCCTTCTGATGAAATGAAAGCCGACACACAAAGCTCACTAGCATTAGTAGATTTTATTGTTGAATTTTACGGACAAGCAGCTCATGCCTCTTCAGACCCCTGGAATGGCAGAAGTGCCTCAGATGGATTAGAATTATATACTACAGGAATCAATTATTACAGAGAACATGTAAAACCCACTGTAAGGATACATTATCATATACAAGATGCAGGGCAAGTTGTAAATGTAGTTCCAGATTACAGTAAACTCTGGGTTCGTGTGCGAAATTCAGATCGTGAAGGGATGATGCCTGTTTATCAACAAGTTATGAAGATGGCAGAAGGTGCTGCAATTATGGCAAATGTAGAATACAAAATATCTTTAGTATCGGGTTTACATGAATTATTGGTAAATAGACGAGGTGAAGAAATTATGCAAGCCAATCTTGAACTTTTAGGCGCAATACATTATACAGATGAAGAAATAGCCTTTGGAAAAAAGATACAGGAAGTAACAGGAAAACCACAAGTCGGAATGGATTCCGAGATAAAACCGCTTAAAGAAACAAAAGAGCACCCGGGTGGTGGATCAACTGATGTAGGAGATGTGAGTTGGAATGTACCGAATATTAATCTAGGTGTAACTACAGCTCCAAAGGATATTCCCTGGCACTCGTGGGCAGTAGTTGCTTGTGGAGGTATGTCTATAGGCCACAAGGGATTGATATACTCGTCTAAAGCCTTGGCTATGACAATGCTAGATCTTTTCGAAAACCCAAATATGGTTGAAGAAATTAAAAGAGAGTATATAGAAAGAAAAGGGGATTATGTTTACAAAGCAATTATTCCAGAAGGTCCGCCTCCTATTAATGAGAATTAATTAGTAATTTTTAAGGATAAAAGAAAGCAAGAAACACCAACCAAAATTATTAGAAACAATAAAATTTATATTATTTTTCTATTCATTCTTTTTATATATGAAATTTGTTTTCGCAAGAAATTAATAAAGATACCTCTGAATATTGGGAATACATCCTATAAGATCTTGAAGATGTATTATAAATAGTTACCAAATGGTGCCGGAATAAAAAACCATTTTTAAAAAAGATTGGAAGGTAACAAAACAATTTGCGATGCATTTCCTCTGGACATACTAATTAAGTTTTTTCGGGAGCTTCCTTTATACAAAGAATAACAAATATTCATTGACTTTTAAATATAAATTTTAGCATTCGTTATAAAACCCTTAATCCATTCACTACTCTTAAATTAGGCTCCAATAGGGTTACTTCATTTTCTTTTACAGCCCCCAAAACCAAGCACTCACTCAAAAAGTTGGCAATCTGTTTATTAGGAAAATTTATGACCGCAACAATTTGCCTTCCCATTAAATCTTTTTTATCATATCGTTTTGTTATTTGTGCAGAAGTTTTTTTGATGCCGATATTTTCTCCAAAATCAATATATAGCTGGTAAGATGGGTTTCGAGCTTCTGGGAAGTCCTTTACTTCAATGACAGTTCCAACACGTATGTCAACTTTTTTAAAATCATTCCAGGAGAGATTATTCATGATTATTAATTCTATAAAGTTAAAAAGAC
>SMUY01374664.1_pt1 | contig 24873 bp, 23 predicted proteins | sample 2456441 | NCBI WGS metagenome assembly SMUY01 (sample SAMN11095931, study PRJNA526329) | marine sediment metagenome | biome: Marine sediment; feature: Surficial sediment; material: Deep marine sediment; isolation source: Hadal surficial sediment | place: Pacific Ocean | collected 2014-11 | depth...
AGGGAAATTCAGGAACCCATGTGCTGCCCTGACCTCCAAGTCCGCATTAAAATTCCTCTTTGTTTTTACCGCCACATATTTATACTGAAGACCTTTAACGGGACATTCCAAGAGGACAATTTATGTGGTTGGTAATGTTGATTGGCATGGGCGGCTTTGTCGGAGCGATATCGCGCTATTGGATCAGCGGCTGGATTCAAAGCGGCGCCATCGTGTTCCCGCTGGGAACGCTGGGCGTGAATTTTTAGGCGCCTTCCTACTGAGTCTGGTGATGTACCTTTCGGAATTCAGGGGATATTTTAACGAGGAGACTCGAATTTTTCTTTCCATCGGCGTCCTGGGTTCCTTCACCACCATGTCCACCTTCAGCTATGAATCGTTCAAACTGCTTGAGCAAAATGAAATGGTTCTGTTCAGCGCCAACATCGTCGGGTCGGTGGTGTTGACCCTGTTGGCTGTGTACCTGGGAAAATTAATAATTGTGAACCTGTGAAGGCGGGCATGAAAAAAGAATCCGAAGCCATACTCTTGAGAATATTTGTCGGGGAATCCGCCAAGTTTGAAGGCAAACCGTTGTACAAGTATCTGATGGAATTTTTTAAAAAAGAAGGTTTGGCTGGAGCCACCGTATTACGGGGAATCGACGGCTTCGGCAAATCCAGCCACTACCACACCACCTCCATCCTGAGGCTGTCCACGGATTTACCCATTGTGATCGAGGTGGCCGACACCAAAGAGAAAATTGACCGGCTGAAACCCAAGTTGGACGGCATCGTCAGCGAGGGCCTCATCACGGAAGAGAAAGTAAAAATCATCCTGTACGAAGGCAACGACAAGAAATAATCCGTATCAAACCACACCGTAGGCCAGCATGGCGTCAGCGACTTTTTTAAACCCGGCCAGATTCGCTCCTTTCAGATAATTGATAGAACCCTTCTCAGTTCCATAATCGATGCAGGATTGGTGAATACTGCGCATGATATCCCGCAGACGGGTATCCAATTCTTCCTTGGACCAATTCAAATGGATGCTGTTCTGGGTCATTTCCAGTCCGGAAACCGCGACGCCGCCGGCATTGGAGGCTTTGCCCGGCGCGAACAGAATTTTTGAATCCTGAAACAGTTGAATCGCGTCGGGATAAGTCGGCATGTTCGCCCCTTCGGCGATCGCCTTGCAACCGTTCTTGATCAGCGCGTTGGCATCATTTTTGTCGATCTCGTTCTGCGTCGCGCAGGGAAACGCCAAATCGCATGGAATCGACCAGGGTTTTTTCCCGGCAAAAAATTCGCATTTAAATTCGTCTGCGTATTCCGCAATGCGTCCCCGCCGGAATGATTTAAGCTCGATGATAAATGCCAGCTTTTCTTCAGTGATGCCGTCGGGATCGTAAACGAAGCCCGAAGAGTCGGACATGGTGACGAGTTTTCCCCCTGATTGAATGATCTTTTCAGCGGCGTACAGGGCCACATTGCCGGAGCCCGATATCACGCAGGTTTTACCCTGAATCGCATCGCCCTGGTGCTTCAACATTTCTTCCATGAAGTAAACGCACCCGTAACCGGTGGCTTCTTTGCGGATCAAACTGCCGCCATACTCAAGCGCCTTGCCGGTGAGGACGCCGGTAAAAATATTTTTAATCCTTTTATACTGACCGAACAGAAAACTGATCTCGCGCGTGCCTACACCGATATCTCCAGCGGGAATATCTATATGTTCGCCGACGTGTTTGCACAACTCGGTCATGAACGATTGGCAGAAACGCATGACCTCGCGTTCGGACTTTCCCTTCGGGTCGAAATCGGAACCACCCTTGGCGGCCCCCATCGGCAACGTGGTCAAACTGTTTTTGAAGGTCTGCTCAAAACCCAGGAACTTGAGGATGCTCAAATTCACCGAAGGATGAAAGCGCAAGCCTCCCTTGTAGGGACCGATGGCATTATTGTATTGAACGCGGTATCCCCGGTTGACACGAATTTTTCCACGGTCATCCTCCCAACAAACTCTGAATATGATGGTGCGGTCGGGCTCGGCCATTCTTTCCAAAATACGGGCCCGAATGTATTTGGACTTTTCGTTGATGAATGGAATCACATAGTGAGCCACCTCGCGTACGGCCTGGTGAAATTCGGTTTCTCCCGGATTTCTTTTAATCAAGCCTGCCATAAAATCTTCCAACACCATTTTCTTTGCCGTTTCCATCGGGTCAACTCCTGAGTGAGTGAAAATTTATCACCGTCTATTCCAATGCCCCGTCAATTCATTTCAGCTTCATCGGGGCGAACCGTCATGTCTCCGAGCTTCAACACCATCTGGTTCCCCAGTTCCTGAACTTGAATTCCCTTGTTATGCCTTGAATCGAACATCTGCTGGAAGACGTTGGTGTTGAGACGATACTCCCCGCCCTTTTCCTGAATGAGGACCATCAAGGCAACGATAAGTTTTTCGGCGTATTCATCCATGGTGCTTGCTATCTCCTTTCGAGGGCATGCCTGTTTTTTACGGGATCACCGGCAATGATTGACTTGAATAGCGTTTTAAAATCAGGTAAATTTGGCAAGTGTGGACAATCCTCATACTCAATTTTTGGGGTGCCTCTGGCAACCGATGCTCCGACCCATCATCAAATTTCTAAAATCCATGAACTCCAGCAAAAGTTCCCGGCGCATCCGCCTGGCACTTATGTTTGGCGCTGTTCCGGGATTGACGGCCATAATCAGTCCGCATAATCTCAGCGAAATGCTTCTCCCCCTGATTATAAGCCTAAAGTTAAGCACGATGTTGGTGAGTGCCCTGATTTTTTCAGGAGCGGCTTATGTTCTTTACTTGGAAAAAATTCCGGCGCCGAAGTTTTTAAAAACCCTTCACACAGACCATAAAATCTCATGAAGCAGGCCTTCAAATTAGGACTCGGCGTTGTTATCGTGATCACGGCTGTGATCTCCGGATTTTTGTTATTTTTCATGGACGGCCTGATCCAAAGCACGATTGAAGAAAAAGGGTCGGAGATTCTTGAGGCGCAAGTCGATATCGGCTCATTGGTCACTTCCCTGAGTAAACAGTCCATCGAGATCCGTTCCATACAAATTGCGAACGCCAATAATCTGGAGAACAATCTGATCGAAGTGGGAACTCTGGTGGTCGATTTTGACCTCATCCAGGCGCTTTCCAAAAAAGTCATCCTGGATGAATTGATCGCCGACGGCATCTATTTCAATAAAAAAAGAACCTCTCCGGCAAAACCTTTCAAGCCTATCGAAAAATCAGGACCGAAAGAAACCCCTGAAGGGGACGGATTCAGCTTCCTGCCCGGCATGCCAGCCGGCCTCAACCTGAAATCGCCCGAAGACATCCTCAAGTCCGAAAAACTGGAGACCCTGGAGGCAGTTGAAAAAACCAGGTTGAAAATAAAAAATCTGCAAAAAGAGTGGGAAGCCAAACTGGACAAGGCATTGGGTAAAGCCGGCATCGAACAAATCAAAAGGCGAATTGACTCGATTAAAAATAAAGCAAAGAATATTTCCGGATTGAAAAGTTTGGGGACCATTCAATCTCTCGCCGCTGAAATTAAATCCATCCGAACAGATATTAAGAGCCAGTTGAATCAAATCAAGTCCTTGAAAGACGACTTGAAAAATGAAATCGCTCGAACCAAAAAACTGGTGGCTGATTTAAAAAATCTTCCCAAAAAGGATTGGGACCGGTTGAAAAAGAAATATTCGCTCAGCTCCCAGGACGGCGGGGTGAATCTCGTCAGCAGTCTGGTGACCGGCCCTCTGAAGAAAAAACTGGACCGCGCCTGGTCTCTTTACAAACAAGTAAGCCCGTACCTCAATAACGGTTCTGATGACAAGCCAGACCAGGAAGAAGTGGCACGCAATAAGGAACAAACGACCCAGCTTCCGCAATCGGCCCCCACTCCCAACTTTCTCCTGCGCCATGCACTGTTGGGAATTAGTATTTTGAATCAGGAGGTTTCAGGGGATCTCTGGGATTTTTCCGACAATCAAAAACTTCACGGCAAGCCCGCCGTGCTCAAGCTGGATGCCTCTAAAAATGAAAACTTTGATCGTTTTATTTTGGATCTGACTCTGGACCGAACGGGGAGTGCCGCCCAGGATACCCTCGAGGTCGCACTGCAATCTTTCCAACTGAACGACCTCGATCTGGGCGGCTCTGTTGCCATTACTCGGGGCGAGGCTTCTGTTAAAGGGAATGTTGAAATCCTGGGTGAAAATGATTTATCTGGAAAGTTTCGTCTTGATATTAAAAATGTCTCATTCAATTATCCGGTCAAACCCGGCGACGAATTTTCAAAAATTGCCGGACAGGTGCTAGCCGCAGTCGAAAACTTATACATCGCCGTCCAGATAACAGGAACCCTGGACGACTATTCCATTCAGATTGAATCCGACCTCGACCAGCTTCTCAACCGGGCCCTGCGCAAGGTATTCGACGCCAAGATCAAGGAATTTGAAAGCCGGTTGAAAAAATCGATCGCCAAAGCTACCGCTGGACCTTTGTCTGAAACGATCGGCTCGCTTTCCGGTTTGCTCAACCTGGGCAAGAGATTGAATGCCAATGAGGCCTCCTATAAAGATCTCTTGGGAAAAGCTACGAAAAACAGTCTTTTGGGGGGGACCACAAAAAGCGCTCCCTTAAACAAACTGGAGGATCAGTTAAAAGGGTTCAAGCTCCCTTTTTGATCGCTTTCCTTCTTTAATCCGGATGCGCGGTTGATGGCGGGGTATTCTATTTCTTTTTCGTCAGCGCCACAAACTGATAGCCCTTTTCGCGGATGGTGAGAATGTATTTGGGCTTCTGAGGTTTTTTCTCAAAATATTTTCTGAGCCGGGCAATGAAGTTGTCCACCGTTCGAGTTTCCGTATCTGGATTGTAGCCCCAGACTTTTTCAAGCAGTTCTTCCCGTGTCACTACCTGGCCCTGGCTACCGACCAGCAAATTCATGACCAGCGCCTCTTTATTGGTCAAATAAAATTCGCCATCGCACCCCTTGGCTTTTCCGGTTTCAAAATCCACCCACATGCCGTCAAACTCAAACAATTCTTTGGGATGGACCGGCTCTCTGTACCACTCCTTGCGCCGCAAAATTCCCTTGATGCGAAGCAGGAGCTCCGGCAGATGAAAAGGTTTAGGAAGGTAGTCGTCCGCCCCAGCTTCCAGCCCCTCAGCCCGATCGTCCTCGGTTGATTTGGCGGTCAGCATCAAAACCGGAAAGCGGACATTGATTTTTCGGATGCTTTTTATCACCTCCAAGCCACTCAACTTTGGCAACATGAGATCGAGGATCATCATATCGAACTCCTGGTCGGCCCAGCATTGGAGAGCGGCCTCGCCATCCTCCGCCAGGGTCACTTGGTAACCTTCTTTTTCCAGATTGAAGCTGAGCCCTTTGGCCAGATGCTTTTCATCTTCCACCAGTAATATTTTCATTCCTTTTGCCATGATTCCAATCCCCACTAGGGTGTGAGGCTCACTGATTCCGTAACCGCTCCATTCAAGGGCAGGAAGACTTTGAAGGTTGAGCCTTTCCCCTTGCCTTCGCTGAACACTTGGATTTTCCCTTTGTGATTCTTTAAAATTTCCCTGGAGATAAACAATCCCAAACCCGCACCTTCGATGTTTTGCGATTCGCGATTTTGCACCCGGTAAAATTTACGGAATATTTTTTTAAAATCTTTTTGACTGAGACCGATACCAGAATCAGCAAACTCGATTTCACAATATTTCCCCTGATTGCGCATGCGAATGGTGAACGGAGCTCCGCGGGAAGAATAACGCAAGGCATTGCCGATCAAATTGTTGAACACCATGCGGATCGCCCGCCTGTCCAGATTCAGCGTGGGGGCATCCTTGATTTCCAATCGGGCATCAAACTCTTTTTCCTGGAATTGGCGTTGGTAGCCTGCCATCAATTCCAATAAAAAGGGTTTCATTTCGACCGGTTGCAACTGCAACTGCATGCTTTTCGGTTCGGTGCTCCCGGCTTCCAATATGGTGTCGATCAAACCGGAAAGTCTTTCGGTATCGGCGAGCATGGTTTCCACAAAATCCAGTGTTTCTTCCCGGGAGACGTCGTGATACTTCATCGTTTCCAGGTACAACTGGATGGACGCGAGAGGCGATTTCAATTCATGGGAAACGCTGGCAACAAAATTACTCTGCATCTGGTTTAGACGTGCCTGTTTATTCCAATAAACGAAAATCAGATACACCCCCGCCAGGATCACCATCATCAAAAAACAACCCTCCAGCAGGATCACCCAGTGCAAATCCGTGGCGAACAGTTCGGGCTGAATCTCCAGCGCAAAATCCTTGAAATCCTGGCGATTCTTTAAATACCAGTTGATCCAAATGGCCATCAAAATAATCCAGGCAATCTGGACGCCGATAAAAACAAAGATCGGATGAAAAATCGTTTTCAATTTATCCATGCGTCTCTCCCGACACTCTTGGAACCTTCCTCCGAGGTCTCCAGGCACCTGTATAAAGCCCCATCACACCACCCCCCGACGCCCTTTATTGTTACATAACTTTTACATATCGCGAAACCAACACCGGTTATTATAGAGGAAGCAGTTAACCCTTATCTGGCAATGAAAGGCACAGCATGGGCGAAATCAAGCAATTCCATCCAAAATCGGTCTTTTCCAAAGGAACTCTAGGGTTCTTTTTGTTTCTCCATGTGGGCGCCTTACTGGCCCTGTTCCCCTTTGCGTTTTCATGGAGCGCCGTTGCCGTCATGCTGATTCTCAACTGGATGACCGCATCTTTAGGCGTTTGTTTGGGCTATCACCGTTATCTGACCCATCGCAGTTTTGATCTTCCAAAGGGCGTGGGTTACTTTTTTGTTTTTCTGGGCGCTCTCTCCTGTGAAAACGGACCCATCAAATGGGTCGGCCAGCATCGTATGCATCATGCCGGTTCGGATACCGATAAAGATCCTCACAGTGCCGCCAGGGGGTTCTGGTGGTCTCACTTGAGATGGATGCTTTACACTCACCCCGAACATGATAATCCGGATAGAATTCGCGATTTCACCAAGGACTTCTACGACGACCCATTTTATCAGTTTCTGGACAAATATTTTATCGCAATTCAAGTGGCCCTGGGGCTGGTTTTATTCGCGATTGGCGGAATCTCCTGGGTGGTTTGGGGCATCTTCCTGCGACTGGTTCTGGTTTTCCATCAGACGTGGTTGGTCAACAGCGCCGCCCATATGTTCGGGTACCGCAATTTCAAACTGAAAGGCGATTTGTCCACCAATTGCTGGTGGGTGGGTTTGCTCGCCTGGGGCGAGGGTTGGCACAACAACCACCACGCGTTCCCGAAATCGGCCCGCCACGGGTTGCGGTCCGGAGAAATTGACTTGACCTGGTTGTTCATTTGCCTGCTCAGCAAACTGGGGCTGGCCACCAACATCCAGTACGCACGTCTCAAACCCAAGACCTCCGATTACTTTTCCGGAGAAATGGCTAAAAAAGAAGCCGCCTGAAAAAAATTTCGACACACACGTTTTCCAGGGAGCCAGCCCGCAGGGGTCGGCTCCTTTTTATTGGAAGCGCCTCGCTTGCACCCGCCGGAAAACGATTTCATCCGCCGATATCAAACGCCACATGGTACCCGGCATATTTCCTCAGGTTGATGACCCGCTCCCCGCATATCAGATACTGACCTTTGATCCCCCACAAAACATCCGTGAAGACCGGGATCTTATCGAGATTGTGACTGACAATTTTTGCGGGGACCGACTGAACCGGGTAATGCAAATCCATCACCGATTCATTTTCCAAAAAATATTTTTTTAAATCCTGCGGAATCCATTCGAACGCCTGTTGGCGGTGCGCCAGCAAATCGACCGGCGCAACTTCCCCCTTCAGCATTTTGCGCCAGTTGGTTTTGTCGGCCATTTTTTTGGCGAGTTCGATTTCCATCAAGCCGGAGAATTTGCGTTGCGGTGTTTTGGCAATGATCAGACCCTGCACGGCGCCCTGGTCAATCCATCGGGAGGGAATATTCCAATGGCGGGTCACCCCTACCTTGACTCCCGAGGTGAGAGACAGGTAAACGTAATGATCGACGTTGCAATACTCCTTGAAAAACTCCCGGTCGCGATCATTGCCAAATTCATGTTCGCAGGTCTCCGGACGCACGGCGCACAGGGCGGCCTCCGGCAAATCCCTGGCGCAGGGAAAACAAAAACCATCGTTATAAGTTTTCTTTATGCTCCGTCCGCACTCCACACAGGTGATTTTCCCCAGGAACCGCAACGTGATCGGCTCCCCCACCGCGGAGGCAAGGGGGATCGGTTTTTCGTCGAGGCTTAAAAAGTAGCGGATCGGGTCGCCGGCCTCATGGGTCATTTTTCTCAACTGTCCCGAAACTTTCATTTTCTTCGCTCAATTAAAAGCAATAATTCACAACTGTTTTTTATGCAAGCCACGCTGGTAAAAGTATTGGAGGGCGAAAAAAGCCGCGGCCACGCCAATCCCCAGGGTCACTGTGTCAAAAACCAGCGTCGCCAGGAAAAACAGCAGGACATAAAACGCGGTCAACCGAAATAAATTTCGTTGGGAAGGCATAGCCGTTTGCAAAAAGCCCATCATATCACAAACTTTCAGGGGAGAAGTTTTGCTGTTCAGGGAGGGCTCAGAGGGTGACCATCATGATTTTGAAGAATATCATGGCAAGAACGGCAGTGAACGGTACGGTGGCGAACCAGGAGATCACAATTTTCCTGATGATATCGAGATTCAGGCTGGCCAAACCACGAGCCAGTCCGACTCCGATGACCGATCCCACCAGGGTGTGGGTGGTCGAAATCGGTAATCCCATTTTGGAACAAATCAAAACGACCGTGGCCGCTCCAAATTCCGAACAAAATCCACGTGAAGGCGTGATCTCGGTAATTTTTTTTCCAATAGTTTCCATAACCCGGGTGCCCCAAATCAGCAATCCAATGACAATGCAGATGCCACCCAGGGCCAGAATCCACAAAGGCATTGCCACCTCCATTTGGACCGTTCCCTCCTTCAATATGGCCACCACCGCGGCCAGCGGTCCCACAGCATTCGCGACGTCATTGGCGCCATGGGCAAACGCCACATAAAAAGCGGTGATGATTTGCAGGTATTTGAAGATATGCTCGGTGGCCGCGAATTGTTTGGGAATATCTTCAACCGCGACGGGTTTTATTTTTTTGACCAGGACGCGGGACACGAAAAATGCGCCCGTGCCGATCGCCCCCGCAATGATGAATGCCTGCGAAACCGCCAAATCCAAATGCAGATTCTTCAACCCCTTGTACAACATCGAAATGGCTAATATGGAAAACACCATGAACACCATATAAGGCACCAGTTTTTTGGCTCGCAACAGGGGATTGTGCCTGTCTAGAATTTGAGCTGAGACAAACCGGAATAGCAGGTAAGAAATAATCCCCCCCAAGACGGGCGAGACCCCCCAGCTCATGACGATAGATCCCACCTTGGGCCAATGCACTGCATCCAGCCCACCCGCCACCACCCCAAATCCGACAACCGCTCCCACTATGGAATGCGTAGTGGACACCGGCCATCCGAGATAGCTGGCGATATGAAGCCAGATCGAAGCCGCCAATAAAGCGGCGATCATGCCGTACACCAAATGGATCGGCTGGTCGGCGAACACCCCCGGGTCCACCATGCCCTTGCGCACGGTGTCGGACACTTGGCCTCCGACCAATACCGCGCCGGCAAACTCGGCGATAGCGGCGACCAACACGGCCTGGTGGAAAGTGAGCGATTTGGCGCCCACGCTGGTGCCCATAGCATTGGCAACATCATTCGCGCCGATGTTGCAGGCCATGTAGACACAGACGAGGATGGCGAATCCCAACAAAAAGGTGTTTAAATCCAATGGTGTCTCCTGATCATCTCAGACAGATAATTTTGAAGGACTTTTACTTGGCAAGAAAAATGCGCAGGGTTTTCCCGATTTGTTCCGATTTGTCCGCCACTCCACCCAATTTTTTACTCACTTCATTCCAGAGCATCAAATCAGCGGCCGAGATCGCATCGCCGAGGGAAAACAATTGTTGGGCCAGCAGAAACTGTTTTTTGTCCGCTTCAAATTCATATTCCGCAAGTTGCTGGCAACCTTTTGCGACCTTGTCCGCCTCCACGCCGCCGAACGAAGCTTCCAACAGGTTTTCCAGTTCGGAAATCAAATCACAAGCACTCTGAGCGCTGAAGACCACGTGCTCAATCAGAGGATCCAGCGTTGGCTTGATGACTTCCGGTGTCACCAGGTTTTTGATGCGCAGGAGTACGGCCAAGTCCTCCACCGCATCGGCAATATCGTCCTGGGCAGAAAGCAGGTGCGTGAAGTCGCGCTTGTCCACCGCCAGGAACATGCTTTGCGGAAGATGGCTCCGGATATCGTCTTTAATCTTATCGGCGTCGTGTTCCAACCGCACGATCTTATCCCCAATCGACGCCACTTTGTCGTACTTGCCGGAATTTTGCGCCATAAATAGAGGTTGGATCTGGTCGACACAGGCCCGCACCTTCTCCATGTGCTTGACCAGCGGCTTGAATGGCGATTTGGCGAACATCGAAAGGATGGATCGCATGGCGTTTACCTTAAATTAAAGAGGTGCAGGCAATGGGCGCCCCCACCAGTGTTCTTAAAATCCGACCCGCCACCGCTCGTCCGTACCATCAAAAGTCATCCCTTCCGCGGTGGTCTCAGTCAGCTTATATCATTTTGAATAACGCGAATCAATGGACCTAATGGATTTCTAACATTTTTCCTTAGAGCAGGACCGGCATTCCTCAACCCATGAGCATCCGCCATTGCTCCAAACTGTCGATCTGCAGATAGGAGTTGGTCTCCCGAACCTCGCCCAGCGGGGCGAAATCCTTGCCGCCATAGTTATGCCCTGGGTACAGAACAATTTCGTCCTGAATTTTGGTCAGGCGTTGGGTGAGCGTTCGATACATTTCCTCGCTGTCCCCTCCCGGCAGATCGACCCGCCCACAGCCTTGCAGAAACAGCGTATCACCCGCCACCAGACTGTCCGCTACCCGGAAACATTGCGAGCCGGGAGTGTGCCCCGGCGTGTGCAGGAATGAAATTTCGACCGAACCCACTTTCATTTTGTCCTCATTGTCCACCAGTTTCATATCCGACGTTGAAATCCCGGTGACCTGCTTCAGGCCGTCGGCTTCATGTTTGTTGACATAGACGGGAACCGGATTTTTCGCCATCAGTTCCGGCAATCCGATGATGTCCATGCCGAAAATCTGGCCGCCGACGTGGTCAGGATGGTAATGCGTCACCAGCACTCCAGTGAGATTCATGTCGTCTTCGGCGACCACATCCAACAGGCCGTCGATGTCCCATGCCGGGTCCACCACCACGCACTCCCGGGTTTTGGTATCGCCGATGAGATAGATGAAGTTGGCCATATTGCGGGCGGATGTGTCGCCCTTTCCGATATCGACGCCCGACAACAATTGTTTAAAATAAATCGGATTTTCTTCAGACAACGCGACCTCCTTCTTCAAGGGTGATGATATTTACCGCAGGATTCGATTCAAAAGATCCGCCAATCGCACTCCGGCTTTTTGCAATTGACCGGCCACCACGCGCCGGCCTCGTTCGATGTACTGCGGGGTGAGGCGCCCGTCCTCTGCTATGGGGTACCCGTGTTTCAAAACCAGCACTCGCGATTCATTGGTCCAGTCCTCCGGAGTGCCGCCGGTCCATTTTCGGGCCTGTTCAAGGGTCACCTTCTGATTTAAAAACCGGGCGTATTGTAGCAGAGTTTTCCCCTGCCAATCGATCAAGCCATGATCCCAGACCGCGTGCAGGTTGGTGTTTTTATTCTGAAAGTGAACGCGGATTTGGTTGCCGCCGCGGTCCCTGGAGTGGCCCAGATGCATGGGTTGATGAACATCGGCCACCAGATGAACCAAAAACCTGAACGCTTCCCAGCGAACCTTCGGCGGAGCAACCTGGTTTTGCAACTGGCCGGTGAACTCCTTGATTTTTTCAGTCACGCAATCTTTGCGCGGGCAGTCCCGGGACTGCCGGTAGCGGTCCGAGGCGGGATCGATATTGGTGTAGTGAAAGCTTCGCGTTGCCTTGCGGTCACGCTTGATGGCATCCGCCCAATTCGCAACACTGGACAAATGTTTTATGTTAAACTCACGAAGAATTCGGTTGCGGATCTCAGGTCGCAAATGAAGTTCAGCGATCACGCCGACAATTCGATGTCCTTGCGGACCCCAGGCCAGCCCATGAGATACCGGCACGACACTGATCAAAACGATCCAGCCCAAAATATTGCCGTAACATCCGCGCAAGACCGTCTCCTTTCAACTTCATCTCTACTAAAGCTTTGAATACCGTCAATGCCATTTATCATACCACCAAGTTCTGGATTGTTATCGTTGTGCTTTCCCTGATTCTGGGAGTGCTATCGATTCTGATGGGATGGGTGGACCGAAGCGGCAACCTTTCACACCGCATTTCCAGCCTGTGGAGCCGATGTGTTTGCCGATGGAACGGCGTGGAGGTTCATCTCAGCGGCCTCGAACACCTCCAGACGGACCGGGCACAGATTCTGGTGGCCAATCATCAGAGCGCTTTCGACATTTTCGCGCTGTCCGGATTCCTGCCAATCCAAATCCGCTGGATGGCCAAATCCAGTTTGTTCAATATTCCTTTTGTGGGCTGGTCGATGCGGGCTTCGGGATACGTGCCGGTGGATCGCTCCAACCGGAAAAAAGCCTACAAAGCCTTTTTCACCACCATCGAAAAACTGAAATCCGGGTGTTCCGTGGTTCTGTTTCCGGAAGGAACGCGTTCGAAGGATGGCCGTATCGGACCCTTCAAAAAAGGCGGCCACCTTTTGGCAGTACGTGCCAAAGCTCTTTTGGTTCCGGTGACAATCATTGGCACCGGTCAAATTGTCAAAAAAGGCAGTGGCGTGATTCGGCCCGGGCAGGTCCGTATCATCATCTCGCCACCGGTTGCATACGGGGCTGGCGATAAGGAGGAAACCGTTCTGGAAGGAATACGGGAAACAATTTGCAATATCTACGAGGCAAACCAGTTTTAAAGGAATTTGAAAATTCCGGCTGGCGACCGGAACCCGGCTGGTGACCGGAACCCGGCCGGCATGCGGCGCTAAAGGCCTTTTTCTTTGAGGATGCGTTCCCAGACTTCTCTGGGATGCTCGCGCAGGTCTTCAATGTTGTCCCAGATGGCCCGGATCATACCGGTCTTGTCGATGATAAAGGTTGTTCTGTGGACACGTTTGACCATTTGACCGAGGTCATCAATTTCTTCAATGACCCCATACTGTTCGGTGACTTTCTTGTGCTCGTCGGCCAGCAGGGTGAATCCCATCTGATAAACTTCAATAAACTGACGGTGGGAATTGACCCCGTTCCAACTGCAGGCCATAAGTTCCACTTCCTTGGTGCGAAATTTCCGGTTCCACTCATTGAAACAAACCATGGCCTTGGTATCCTCCGGACTGGCGTCGAAGAGATAGAATGCCAAGACCACCCATTTCTTACCTTCATAATCCTTGAGTTTGACGACCACATCTTGCTCGGCGGAAGGGCTGGTGGCCCCGGGCTTGTAACCGTATACCGCTGGCAACTCGAAATTAGGCGCACGATCCCCCACCTCTAATTTATCAGCCATAAAATCCTCTCAATTGATGATAATTAACCTTCGCCAAAAGCGGCTTTCAACAACGGTTCAACTTCTCCCTTGGCTTCCATTTCATCCAGGATATCGGTGTCACCATAAAACTTGCCGTCGATGAACACTTTAGGAAGCGTCGGCCAATTGGTCATCTTGCTGAGGGCCTCACGTTTTGTCATGTTCTCCAAACAATTAACCACTTCAAACGGGTAGCCGTATTTGTTGAAAAACTGAATGGTCTCACTGGTGAACCCGCATTGCGGTGCGGCTTTGGTGCCTTTGCCATAAATCAAAATTTTGTTTTTTTTGATTTCTTCTTTAATTTCATCTTCCGCAGACATGAATGAACTCCTTTATGAAACTGGTGAATACAAAAATTGAATTTGAATAAGCCACCCGGTCATTCGCCGGGAACAGCGGTTTTGATTTCCGCCGCATGAATTCTACCGTCCTGCATGGCGGCGGTCAAACAGCTTTGAACCAAGCGGTGGCGTTCCATCACATCCTTGTCCACAAACTCCTTGGAAGTCACGTGGATGATGAAATGGTCGCTCATACCTGTTTTATCCAAAGCATTGACCTCAGCGTCAGGGATCTCCTTTTGCACCAAGGCGATCAAATCGGGTATTCTAATCATTAACCGGCCTTTCCAAACATTTAAGGACACATCGGGGTGAACTCGTTAACCTATTGGATTCAATCCAATATAAAAGGTTTTAACTTTTTTAAGAGTCCTTCGGAACAGCTACGACTATAGCACAAAACAGACGCCACCCGATGATTTTTAATATCAATAATATCAATATTATATAATAATATTTCCGGCTCATGGGGAGCCGTTATGAATTGACCTGCCGGTGAATTTTCCTGTATAATCATGCAACCAATTGAGCTTTCTGGAATCTTATCTATGAGTAAACAATAGTCGATATAAATTGTTACCCACTGGGAGTCTTAGCGCTATGCCTGAAACAAAGCAATTTGTTGCGATCACCCCGATTGCGGCGGAAGAAGTTAAAAAACTGATTGAAGCGGAAAATAAACCGGGTATCGGTTTGCGCTTGGGAGTCAAAGGCGGAGGCTGTTCCGGCCTGTCCTACGACCTCGGGTTCACCGAAAAAGATAAAGGCGACACCATCGTGGAATCCAACGGGTTCCAGGTTTTCATGGATGCCAAAAGTCTGATTTATTTAAAGGGTATGGAGCTCGATTTCCAAGGAGGGTTGCAGGGCAAAGGTTTTGTTTTCGTCAATCCCAATGCCAAATCCACCTGCGGATGCGGCGAGTCTTTTTCCCTCACCTGACCAGCGTGCCGCTGGACGCAAGAGGTCCTGACTCGGATATGCATTCAACCCTTGTGGGCGTGCCTCAGAGTGTCAACCATCTATCTCCCCGTGAGCGTGCCGCTGGCCGCGAAGCGCTGGAGCAAAATGGGTCAAGCTCTGTTTTGCGCTCGATAATTACCAGGCAAGACTCGTAATTACCAGCTTTTGCCCCACGGCTAGTGGATGGAAACCATCACCGACATTTCTGAAGAACACCATCATGTCCGGGAGACCTGCGGTTATTTTCTTTTGGACGATTGGTGCCTGGCGGCCGCCTCCGGCCAGGATACGTTCACTTATCTGCAAACCCAAACCACCAACGACGTCTTGGCACTGGCAGTGGGCTCTGGGTTGGACAACGCCCTGACCGACCGCAAGGCCCGCTTGCTGTGTTCCTTTTCCGTTCATAAGAATTCCGAAACCTCCGCCTTGTTCCTGTTGGAAAAAAACCAGCGGGATGCCTTAATCCAAAATCTGGAAGCCTACCACTTCCGCGAAGACATCACGTTTGACACCAGGAACGTGCCCGATGTCCTGCTGGCCCTGCAGGGACCCAAAAGCCCGGCCCTTCTGGAAGCTTTGACCGGCCAGGCGCATCGCCTGACCAAACCCAACGATGTTTTAAAGCTCACCATCGGCGACACCGAGGTCTGGGGATTTTGCAAAAGCCTGACGGGTGAGGAAGGCTATGTCCTGGCGTTGCCATCCGCTTTCAAAAATCAGTTGATCCAAAAAATTGAGGAGGTCGGGGAGCCTTACGGAATCGCCGCCATCGGCGAGGAGGCGCGCGAGATCCTGCGCATTGAGGCGGGCAAGCTGGTTTATGGCAAGGACATGGACAAGACCCATATTCTCCCGGAAACTGGATTGGAGCACAGCTCCGTCAGCTACCACAAAGGGTGTTACACCGGTCAGGAAGTGATCGCCCGTTTGAAGACATACGGGTCCCCGGCGTTTGCTTTGATGGGGTTGGTGATCGAAGGCGCAACCCTGCCGCCCTACAATGCGGTCATCAAAATAAAAAATAAAAAGATCGGAACGATCAAAAGCACGACCTATTCCTATTCTCTCGGGAAAAATATCGCACTGGCCTATATTCAAAAGGACTTCAGAAGCCCGGATCAGGAGTTGGAGGTGACGATCGGGGACCAGCCTTTCAAAGTTAAAACCGCGCTGTTGCCGTTTCACCAAACCCATTCGCGAACGGAGCGGGCCGAGAAACTGCATCAGGAAGCGTTGTCGTTTTTTAAAAAAGAAGAGGACCTTGAAAAACCCATTTCATTGTTGCGGGAAGCCATCGCGCTCGATCCCAAATTCGCACCCGGCTATGAGGCCCTGGGGGTGATGCTGTCAAAACAAAATAAGCTGGACGAGGCGATAGCTCTCATGAAGCGGCTGGCTGAGATCGATCCGCAGGAAATCATGGCTCACACCAACCTTTCCATCTATTACATGCAACAGGGCCGCATCGAGGATGCTGAGTTGGAAAAAGGCGAAGCCACCGCCATCCAGTTCGAGAAATTGGTCGAGGAGGGCCGGATCAAAAGAGAGAAAAAAAAGCAGGACAAACAGGACCGCGTAGAACAGGAAAGGCAGGTCGGCATGTTCAAGCAGGTTCTGGAAATCGACCCCATCGACCAGATCGCCAATTTTGGCCTGGGCACGATTTACCTGGACACCCAAAAATACGAAGAGGCGTTGGCTCCTCTGCAAACGGTCGTGGAAAATTTTAAAGATTATTCCGCGGCTTACCTGGCCCTGGGCAAAACTTTGGAGAAACTATCGCAGAAGGAGGAAGCCGCCGAGGTCTATCGCAAAGGCATCGCCGCCGCCGCCAAGAAAGGTGACCTCATGCCTCTCAAGGACATGCAAAGCCGGTTGAATCAAATCCTGCACTCCGAATCCTGAACCTTCAGGTAGCCCCACAAATCCCCACCGGGCTTGAATATTCCTCTATCGATCATGCCCTGTGTGATAGACACGCCATAATCCATTAAAAACCAGAACCGCAATAAGAATTTTTCCTCGGGCGACGTGTGTGGGTCTTCCCAGGATGTTACGGATTGGTAGCGGGACATCTCCTCATACAGCTTCTGGGGAATGGTCAGCCGGCGTTTTTTGATGAAGGCATTGAATCCTTCTATCACCAGAGGCCTGAATCCTTTGCGGCTGATTTTGATCAGCTCTGAAACGCTCGGGACGTGGGAGTCATGATATTCGAAAAACTTAAGTTTGTAATATTGGTGAATGGTCTCCAATCTGAAATAGCAATGCAAGTCGACCACATCCTCGCCATAGACTTTTATGAGATATTTACGGATCGAGCTTTTGCCGGTTAGCAGAAGAAGTTTATTCAACCGGCCGCGGTCGAACAGATGAATTCGCACGGTACTGAGGTGTTTGCAGGACTGTTCTTCAATATACTTTCGCAAAGTTTGCGATTGGGGGGGCACCCGATACCAATAGATCTCGTCACGCGCCACTTGCAACGCCTGCTCGAAGGACTCGGCAATTTGGTGATTATTGGCCCGTTTGGCCTGGCGGGCGATCTCGTAAGAATTCTTCTCGGAAAAACCCAGCTGGATGAGATGATCCTGAAATTTCTTGCGGCTCCCCATTAGGAAACCGCCTCTTTCCTTGATATGATCTTTGGCCTTTTTCACCCCACGCAACGCCAGGCTCACATCCCGGGGAATCAGATTCAAGTTGAGACTTTCGGCGAACTCGTAAATTTCATCAAGGGCTTTGTAGTTGAGTTTATCAATGTACAAAAACTTTTGTATATGCCGCTCATGGAAACCGCATTTTTCAAAAACCTGTATTTTTTTGTACCGGACCTCTTCCCAGTATTTACGAGTTCCCTCTTTTTTACTGAATTGATTTTCAATCTCCGATTTGGCTTTGAAAAAATAGCTCCGCAATAAATACCATTTGGATTTCAGGGTCGATTCAATGATCCAACGATATTTCGGAGTCAGAATCGTCAGCTTCGGATCATCGAGCAATCCTATTTCTCCGGTTTCCAAAATATATTCCAGCAATTCCAAATGCCGTTCCAGCAAAATGGGATTGATGGCCTCTATAAATTTCCGATAAATTGTTTTCCATCGGAAAGAGTCCAAGGCGGCCTTTCCGCCGTTGGACTTGGCCGACGGCAGGTCTTTTTTAATGGCCTGCATCCCCCTTTTCTCGATGCGTTGGAATAAGCCGTCGCGGGCAATGATGTCGCGGATTTTAATTTGCTTGAGGCGGTTGATGACTTTTGGAGTCTGTTCCGCTACGGCCTCATCAATTTCCGCAAAGGTCTGGCAGGATGAAAAATAAACAGCTTTTAAGAGATGGCTGATCTCATCCAGCGACAGAGAGGTTTTTTTGGAGAGCTTTTTGTATCGCTGAAAATTGAGAGTTTTGGTCCCCGCCTGGCAGGAACGAATGTCATTCAGATAGGCCCGCGCCTGGTTCAGTTCATCGCCCTGAACATAAGGGTCATTGATGACTCTGAGGAAAAGCGTCTCGGCTTTTTGCAAATCCCTCCGAGCCAGCAACTCCAATCCTTGAGTGAGCGGATCAAATACAAACATGTATCAGTGTGATTGCCTTTGCATTTTCCTTCTCCTAAATTCGGGACCGGTGCCAATCAGGCAATAATAGGAACCCGCTGGTGGGCCTAAAATAAAATTCAGGGGACTCCAATCTTCTGATTTTCAGGAAATCAAACTCCCAAATGGTTGCCAGCAAAAAGAATGATCACGCAAAAGACAACTTCTTATCTTTGACCTTGAGAGCTTTCGCAAGGTTTGGCTTGAATATTTATCCCTTTAGGGACATGGCTTGAAGCATATTAGCACAAAATTCTTACCCTATTTAGATGCCGATGCAAGCCTCAGGATTTTTAATAATTGCACCTGGGAACACCCGGCGGTTAATTTTTTAAAAGGCTCGATTACCCGGACAAGGGCATGGCCGATCAGTATTTTGATTCGTTGAAGGAAGGGAACACCTTTTTGCTATTGCGTTCTGTACTGCGCCCTTGCAAATGGCGCAAGCAATCGGAGATTTGCCTTCGGTGAACGGCGTGTCACCGCGGGTCGCCGGTAATGAAACGAGGCGGCGCGGGGTGTTGGTATGGGACGCAACCTGATGTGTGGGATCGATCTATTCCATGAGCATGGCTATGGCCTTGCTGGTGGATTGGACTGCAACCATGAGGTGTAAGGATTGGGCCGCTGGGTTGGCGATCATCGGGGGATCAGTCAAGCACCCGCACGTTGCCGGGGGGGGACCGGGAGGTGGCCAGGAAGGATCCGGCGGGTCAAGCGGTTTCATCCGGCGATTGTCACCACTTCCAACGCCACCCCGGGGACGACACCCGTCCCGAGGAAAAGACATAAAACACACTGGCAACGATTATTGCCTTCGCCATCCCGCCTGGTTACATGAGGGATCAAGCCCCTTCGCTGGATGGCTACTTAACTGGTTCGCACTCGGCCGGAGCGTTGGCGATCAAATCATTTTCCATACTATAGGAAAGCGAACGATATTCCGGCTCTTCCACCTTGATGGGTTTCACATCCAGCAAGGCGCATTCATTTTTGACAAAGAGAGACAAAAGTTCAACCATATCCTTGAACAATCCGCGCTCGGCCTTACGGGCTGTGAACAGGGCGAACAAAGGGGTCCAGCGTCCGATATGATTTCTAACGAATTTTTTGGTGCTGGCTCTGACGATCGCTATTTTCTTTTCATCATGCTCATTGGATATGCCATAAGCTTCCCGGAAGCAACAATAGGCCATGAACGCCAATTCAACGGTGATATGGTCCACGCGTTCCTTACCCCGGCTTTTGGGAAATTCAAAACCAAAGGTTTCGTAAAATCCACCCAGCTGGATCAACACATCGGTTTGGGACTGAATACCACCTTCCGTCCCATATTGCATTTCATACGGCGGACATTCCTGAGAGACCGCATGTCCAAACACACGAACGTATTCCTGTTGGACTTGCTTCAGGGCCATTTTTGGCAGGTATTTTCCAAACCGGGACACCATTTCTTTCACTTTGCCCCAATCTTCCTCATCCAGCAGAACCACATCAAAAGGCTCCAGAAAGGATTTGGGCCTGAAAAATTTTCGATTCCAGGGATAACCGAACGCATTGGAAAAAAGATCGTAAATTCTTCCTCGCGCCAATTGCAAAGAAATCCTTTGCTCCTTGCACTCCTCCAACGATCCGGTCTCACCAAATTTCACGAGAATTGGATCCTGTTCTTTCGGCAATTCAATTATCTCTGTCATCGGTTTCTCCATTCAATAAATTTAACAAGCATGGGCGCGGAAAATCATTAAGTTTTTCCCATTTCCCAAACTACGAAGTCCCGGCTCTCAACTCGTAAACCTCAATACAACGGTCGCAGGCGCCATCCTTGCTTTCCCAATCCACGAAATCGATCTGGATGGCCTCAATAACCATTTCGTCACAAACACTTTCAGGGTCGTCGACCCAATTGTAAGTGGGAAATTTACATAACGGACAAGGGGATCCCTGTAAATGAATGTAATCGCGATCCTCTTCTGTGAATTCTTCGGTGTAATCGATGTACTTGCTGATCATGGTCTCCAAGTCAGTGGCCATGGACAGCAACTCTTCATGGGTCAGCTTTTCAGATTCCCACAATCCCTTGAAAATACCCCGTCTTTGTTCCTCGGGAATTTTGCGGTAGTAATTATCAAATTCCCGGTACCGCGCATCCTTGGTCAACACGGACTTGATCTTGCGTCGCGCCAGCCTGGAATCCACGTAGATGTTCCACAGCAAACGAAAGCGGGCGGTGATGAGATTTTTTATGGAGGGGTTGCCGGGAATGAAAGCATCCTCGTAATCGAATTCGGGGTCCATCATATCGCGGGCGTGCATGAACTCATGGATCAAGAAAGATTCCAGTTCATGCATTTCATCTGGGTTCGCAAACCGGCTGGCCAAAACACGCATCTCAATCACAGGTAAACCGGAAACCCGGTTCAGCACGTTGGAACCTTCATCAACTTTATTGATGGCACGTTTGATAACGATTTCTTTTATTTTTTCTTCAAAATGGCGGGCTTGATCCTCGTAAGTAATTTCCATCGACCCTTCTTCATCATCATTATCCGCCAGAGCGACTTCTTCGCCGCCTTCACCAGAGCCTTCCACAGATTGGCTGGCTTCCCCGCTGGCGTCGCCTTCGGTAATTTCGGGTACGGTGACTTCCTGTGGGGTCCTTTGTCTTTTAGGAATCAGGCCGCAGGCTTCGAGGGCCTGCAAAACAAAATCTCCCAAACCCAGTTTTTCCAGAAAAAACAGTTGATTGACTTTGGCAAAGGCTTCTTCGCGGTCATCTTCCGGTAATTCATATATGGGATCGGCCAGGGAATGGTATTCATCGTAATCCGACCGCATACCGGACCGCTCCAAATGGTTCAAATGCCTGAAAACGGATTCTTCCATCAACTGAGGACTGTAGGCAACTTTCATAGGTCAAAAACTTTAGAAGAGTTTTAATACAAACAATTATAGGATAAAGTTGGATGCTGACTCTGAATTTATAGAATGCGGTCTGGGTTGTCAAGATCAATCCAAGAGGTTCTGGAATGGACCTTTCGGATCCGCAGACACCCTCACCTCTCCGCCACCCAACCCAACCTTAAAGCGTCCGCCAGATAAAAAATAAACGGTTTAAAATCAATTGGTTATACTACACATCGATCATCGTTTCAACTGGCTCAAGGATCTTTTAGGGCCATGTCCCCTGAGTTCCAAAAATCCCAACAACTACAGTCGGACCTGAAAAATCCGGGTATTAAAAAATCCATGCTTCGCCACCTCCCGAACCCCAAAGCCCCATTCGAACATTCTTTGGACTCGTTACTTCTTGTCGATTCGTTCGAGCATTTTCCGCATTTGCGTAATCGAATTGGTCAATTTTTCAGGATCTCCGAGACTTTTAGCAACCTCCTGCGCCTTGTCCAGATACTCGGTACAAGGATCCTTCCTGGATTCGGTCAAATTGAGCCTTGCGACTGTCATGTAAAGCTGGACCAGGTTCACCGTATTTTTCAAGGATTTAAAAGTTTCCGTCGCCTGGTGAAAATGCTGGTCCGCGACCTCGTACTCTTTTGCCTTGAACTTCAAATTGCCTAAAAAGGTGTAATCCTTGGCCGCGCCGAACTCATCCCCGGTCTCCAGCGATAATTTCAAAGCGTTGGTATAAAGCTCCTCGGCTTCGCTGGGACGGCCTCTCCGGAAATGGTAATTGCCCATGTTGCGAGAGTCTTCTGCCAAGTCTTTTTTATCGCCCAGCTTGATCGAAATATCCAAAGCCTGTCTATAATAATTTTCAGCTTTTTCCGTGTAACCTTTTTCCAAATAGAGGTGACCCAACGACCGCAGGTCCACACAAACTTCTTTTTGATTATTCATCTTCCGGGAACATTCAAGCGATTTGATGTAATAAGACTCGACTTTTGAACGGTCCTTTCTTTCATTATTGATTTGCCCGAGGCTTCTGCTGTCATTACAGATATTTTTAAGGTCGTTGGTTTCCTCAGCAATGGCCAGGGCCTGCAAACCGTATTTTTCCGCTTGATCCCAGTCTTCTTTCTGTAAGTACAAGTTGAACTGGTTACGATAGTCCTCGGCCATTTCCCGCTTGTTGTTGGCTTTTTTGTTGATGTCCAGAGCCTTCAGGTAAAATTTTTCCGCCCCCATCCAATCGGTCTTCTGTATGTTCAAGTTTCCCATGTTCCGGTAATCCACCATCAGCCCCACTTGATTCCCGGATTTTTCATTCATCTTGAGTGACTTCTTCATCAATTTCTCAGCCGGGTCGATTTTACCCAGCATCAGCAGAAGGTTGCACCGCTGGCTGTATAATTCGGTCAGGTTTTTGGGGTCCTGCTTCTGGTCCTCACGAATCTTGATGGCCTTTTCAAAGTTTCGGTCGGCCCCTTCCAAATCATTTTTCTGCATCAGGATACTGCCCAGGTTGCCGTGGGTACTGCTCAGGCCCTGGAGGTCCTGAATTTTTTCCTGCAAGGGGAGCATTTTCTCGAGGACTTCCTGCCCGGCCGAGTGATCGTTGGCCAGAAAATGCACGTTGGCGAGATCCTTCAATACGGAGATTTGCTTTTTGTCATCGTTTTGGACTTCCGGTTTTTTCAACTCCTCGTTCAGCTGTTCTCTCTGCCGCTGAAGGGTGGTGGGATGACTGATGATGTACACCAGCTTATCCTGCACAATATTGATACTGACCGGATCCTTCAAAGCTTCGTACAACGCGCTGGCTCTCTGCAGAAAGTCCTCGGCCAAAGGCAGGTCCTCTTTTTTCAAATAAATCTCACCCAACGCTTCAAACTGCTGGGCTATGCCGGGACGGTTTTGAAGCTTTTCCATCAGTTGGAGGGACTTCTCATAATTCGCCACCGCACCATCCAAATTTTCCTGCAGGGCATCCACCTTGCCTAGGTTGGCATAACTACGCGCCTCGCCCAGCTCGTCTTTCAATTCCCCCATGATCTTCAACGACTGACTGTAATAGTCATGGGCCTTGCCATAATCTTTTTTATTCAGATAGACGATGCCCAGACTGCCCAGCAAATAGGATTGCCGGCGCAGGTCCTTTTGGGAGGTTAAATAATCCAGAGCTTTTAAAAAGTTTTCCTCGGCCTGCCCCAGTAACTCCGGTTGGTCTGTCAGGGCCTGTTGCAACAGGGTGCCGCCCAGGTTGGCATGGCTGATAGCCACCGATTGCCGGTCCTTCAATTCCTCAAAAACCGCAATGGCTTTCTGAGTGTACTCGATCACCTTTTGGAAACGACCGGCCTGAAAAAACATCTCTTCCAATTCCTGGTATTTGCGGATTAAATCCTTCTGGCGCTTTGCCTGGATCAGTGAATTCAGTTCGGCCTCGGCTTCTTTCTCTTTGCTCTCAAGATACACGGAATGCTTTTTGATGGACGCCAACTTCTTTTCCAGACTGTCCAACCGCTCCGGGTTTTCCTTTTCCGCCAGCAGGGAAGCGTGAACTTTTTCATAATGTTTTTCCGCTTCCGCCAGGTTCTCTTGTTGCATGGCGAGGTCGCCCAGGGTCTCGTTGTAACGAACCTGCCCTTGCAGATCATTCGTTTGCTCGACCACCTGCAACGCTTTTTGATAATTCTCCACCGCCTGCTCCAACTCGCCTTTATAGAGGGAGACATTGCCCAGGTTGCCCAGCGAACTTTCAATGCCTTGAGAATTCTTGATTTTTTCCATCAATTCGAGCGACCGCTGGTAATAACCCTCCGCCAGTTCCAGGCGTTTGCTTTGAAAACAAAGGTTGCCCAAGTCTCCTAAAATATAAGCCTGTCCGGTTTCATCACCCGACTCTTCCATCAGGTTGAGGGCAGTTTTAAAATGCCCTTCGGCCTCTTCGCGCTTGTTTTTCTGCAGACTGGCAATGGCCATCTGCTCATATTTCCTGCTTTCGGGAATCTGGTTTGGATTGGTCGCCATGAATTTTCTCTTCCAGTTCAACCCCCTCGCGGGGGAGGCAAAATGTCTATGCTCTAGTGGTATACCCAACCATTACTGAGCGCAAGATAAAGTCTGGCCCATTTTGCTCCGGCGCTTCGCCGGGCCGGGGAGGCAAAATGTCTATGCTTTAGCGGCATGCCCAACCGTTGTTGAGCACCTCTCCGAGTTTGACCTATCTAGCTCCGGGCCTTGCCCGGCACGGTAAACGACTGATTTTTTTCAGGGTTCCTGCGGATTATAGGCAGTGACGAGGGCTCTGTCAATACGCAGAATAG
>SMUY01234323.1_pt1 | contig 24835 bp, 24 predicted proteins | sample 2456441 | NCBI WGS metagenome assembly SMUY01 (sample SAMN11095931, study PRJNA526329) | marine sediment metagenome | biome: Marine sediment; feature: Surficial sediment; material: Deep marine sediment; isolation source: Hadal surficial sediment | place: Pacific Ocean | collected 2014-11 | depth...
CCGCTCAGTTCCCCTTCGCCTCGTTGACGGCCTTGGCGAGAGCGGGAATGACTTCGAACAGATCCCCCACGACGCCGAGGTCAGCCACCTCGAAGATGGGAGCGTCTGGATCTTTGTTGATGGCGATGATGTAGTTCGAGTTTTTCATCCCCACTAGGTGCTGAATCGCGCCCGAGATACCCACGGCGATGTAGAGCTTGGGCTGGACGATCTGGCCCGAGCTCCCGACCTGGTAGTTGTGTGGGAGCCAGCCGGCGTCGACCACCGGCCGCGACGCACCCATCTGGGCGCCGAGCGCTTCGACCAGCGGCTGCAGCACCTCCTTAAAGTTCTCGGGCTTGGCCAGCCCGCGCCCGCCCGAGACGATGATCTCGGCCTTCGTGAGGTCGTGCCCCCCGGCCTCGGCGGTTTTCACGCCTACGACCTTGGTGCGTGATGCGGCCGTGACGTCGAGGGCCTCCACGCTGCCGGCGTCGGACCCCTCGTAGGGAGCCCTCGCGCCCGGCTGCACGGTGGCAATGCGCGGCGTGCCGGAGATGCGGAAGCGCCCGTTGAACTTGCCGTTGAAGAGCCGGCGGGTGAAGACGGGCTCGTCGCCGTCCTGCTCGATCTTGAACACGTCGGTGACGATGCCCGCGTCCAGGGCCGCCGCGACCTTGGGGGCTACGTCCCAGCCGTTGGGAGTGTTGGAGATGAGGATCAGGTCGGGCGCTTCCGCTTCGACCGCTTTGCGCATGGCCTGGGCGTGGGCGTCCGCGGTATAACTCTCGAAGCCTGGGTTGTCCGCGACCAGCACCTTGCCGCCGCCCTGCTTGGCCAGCTCCTCACCCAGCTCTCCGATTCCGTTCCCGATCAGGAGCGATACCACGTCGCCGCCGAGCTCGCGCGCGGCTGCGACCAGCTCCAGGGTGGCCTCGCGCAGCACCCCCTGCTGGATCTCTCCGACGATGAGTGTCTTGGACATGCTTGAACTCCCGTGGGCCGCTAGAAAAGGCCCAGCTCCTTGATCTTTCCAACGAGCTTGCTCGCCACCTCGTCGGCCGGCCCCTCAATGATCTCCGCGCCAGCGCCCTTGGGCGGAACAAAGATCTTCTCGACCGTGAGCTTGGGCGCGACCGCTGCGGCGTCGAGCCCGAGCTCACCCAGGTCCTTCTTATCGAGCGGCTTCTTCTTGGCCTGCATGATCCCCTTGAGCGATGCGTAGCGCACCTCGTTGATTCCGGTCTGCACCGCCAGCAGGCAGGGTTGGGGCAGAGACGCCACCTCGAGTGCACCTCCTTCGAGCTCTCGCTCCACCTCGACGTCGCCGTTCTTGAACTCGGTCTTCACCACGGCGGTGATGTGCGGGATCCCAAGCAGCTCCGCCAGCATCGGCCCGGTCACGGCGTAGTTGGCATCGTCCGACATCAGACCGGTGAAGACGATGTCGAAGTTCTCGTCCTTCGCGGCCGCCGCCAGGGCCTTGGCAATGCCCAAGCCGTCGGTCTCCGCGAGCGCGTCGTCCCAGATGTGGATCGCCCGGTCCGCGCCCATCCCCAGGGCCGTGCGTAGGGCCTGAGCCGCGCGCTCGGGGCCGACCGTGGCTACAACCACTTCCGCCTCGCCCTGGTCCTTGAGCCGCAGCGCCTCTTCGAGCGCGTAGGTGTCGTAGTCGTTGATCTCGAACTTGATGTTGTCGTCCTGGATCCAGCTCCCGTCAGAGCGCACATCGAGACGCGCATCCTTGTGCGGGACCTGTTTCAGGCAGACGAGGATCTTCTTCATCGGGGATCTCCGTCGAACATCGCGCGAGGGCGCGTCCAGGGGGTTCTTGCGGCCCGCACGATACGGCACGGCGCCGCCGCTTGCAATGCCGGGGGTGACCCCCAGTCAGGCCCCCATCAGCTGGCGCCACAGCTCCAGGCTGGGGATCCGCAAGTAGGAGTTGGTGCGTTTGGCTTCACCCATGCTGAGCTGGGGGCCCCCGCCATAGTCGTGTCCGGGAAACAGCGTCACGTCATCGGGCAGCTCGCAGAGCTTTCGCAGGCTGTGGAACATCTGATCGGGGTCGGCCCCCGGGAGGTCCACACGGCCGCAGCCCTGGATGAAGAGCGTGTCCCCCGAGACCAGGGCCTTACGCACCCGGAAACACTGGGAGCCCGGTGTATGGCCCGGGGTGTGTAGGAACTCGATCTCGATCTCGCCGACCCTCAGCGTATCCCCGGAGTCCACCTTCACCAGGTCGGATTCCGAGACACCCGTCACCTGGCGCAGGCCCTCCGCCTCCAGCCGGTTCACGTAGATCTTGAGCCCCTGCCGTTCGAGCAGCTGCGGCAGCCCATCGATGCTGTGACCGAAGATCTCTCCGCCCACGTGATCCGGGTGGTAATGTGTGACCAGCGCACCCACCAGCTTGAATCCCAGCTCCTGCACGCGGGCGAGCAGCCCGTCGATGTCCCAGGCCGCATCCACCAGGACCATCTCCCGACTCGAGCGCGACCCCACCAGATAAACGAAGTTCGCCATCGGGCCACAGGCGCGTTGCTCGATGTAGAGATCGTCGTTCGCTGCCACGTTTTGATTTCCAGAACTCATGTTAGGGACCTTGGTCTGCGGGCTCGCAGGCGCCCGGATGGAGTGGACAGGGGTCCATGACGTCCGCGATGCCGTCGCCGTCGGCATCGGGATCGTCCGAGTCAAGCACCCCGTCGCCGTCGAAGTCCGTGCCCAACGCACGGGCCAGGTTGATGCGTCCGGCCCCGAAGAGCGCGCTGCGACCCTCCACATACGGGGACAACCCGGGATGCACGCGATCGGCGCTGCGCGCGAGGAGCTCGCGAACCTGAGCGGGTGAGCGCGTTGGATCTTGAGCGAAGAGCAACGCGGCCGCCCCCGCGACCTCGCCGATGGCGTTGGAGGTGTACACTTCCGAGCGACCGTTCGCGCCCGGAGCCGCGAAGTCGATATCCGGCTGCGGTCCGCGCTTCGGTCGGTCGTCGGGACCCGTTGCCTGCACGCTCACCACGTACGGGTCGCACGCAGGCCACTGGCCGGGCAGCCCACCGATAATGAGCGCGCGCTGGCTGATCATCTCGAACGTGAGGTGAAGTGGGATCCGTTCGAGGTCGAGGCAGCTTGCGCTGGAGGAGCTCCACGGCATGAAGATCACGCGGGCCCCCTTGTCCGCCGCGTAGTTGAGTGCGCGCTGCAGCGGTTCGACCCGGATTCTGCCCTGGGAATCGCCGATCTTGAGGATCATCAGCCGCGCTCCGGGGGCGATGCCGGCAACCGAGTGCCCGTCGTGTGGAGCGACGGCGATCTCGGCCACCGCCCGATCGTGGCCGGCCCGAAAGGATGGGTCGGGATCGTGCTCGAAGAAGTCGTAGCCGAAGACATCGTCGACCAGCCCGTTCTCGTCATCGTCCCGCTGGTTGCCCGGGATCTCCCCGGGGTTCCTCCACAGCACGGGCTCGAGTCCGCTGTCCTGGAGGCTGACTCCCTGTCCGATCAGGGCCAGCAAAACGCCCTGCCCCGTGTGGCCGGCCGCAAACGCCTCTACGGCATCGATATCCGCGTCGGGGGTCCCGCGCTCTGCGGAGAGGGGCCGGATGGGCTGGCCGGTGTTCTCCAGATCCCACTGCCAGCGGAAGCCAGGGTCGCTGGGCCGCTCGAACCCAGCGTCGGCGGCCTCGACGGAGCTGGCCAGCAGCAGGGCTAGTACACAAGCCGCTCGCTGCATTCAGCAGCTCACGGGCTAGCCCATGATCCCGAAGAGGATCAGCAGTGGGAAGCCCAAAGCGATGGCGGCGACCAGTACCGCACGCTCGGTTGACGTCTCGAACACCTGGCGCGTGGCCAGCACCAGGGACCCCAGGTAGAGCAGGGCGCCGGCCCAGCTGAAGAGCACTCCCAGGAAGGGCAGGCTGGCCCCGATCAAGAGGCCGTACCAGACGTATGCGAAGCCCAGACAGGAGAGCAGGCGCGGGAACTCGGCCTTCACACCCAGCAGCAGCACCCCGACGCCCCAAACCAGTGCGCTCACGAGGGCCCAGAGCAATATGGCCACGGCGATACCGAGAAAGAACGCCGCCAGGGACCCCTGGCCGAGTCCCGCCAGGACGGCGGTTGCGATGACCGCCACGAAAGCCTGAGGGATCGCGTGCGGGTCAGCCTGGATCTCCCGGTAGACCGCCGGGTCGAAGCGGAGGACCGCCAGCACACGCGAGAGGAACTGCCCTTTGGGGTGCAAGAAGTCGGCGAAGACACTGGAACGAGACGTATTTTCGGGCTCGGCCACGGTGGGTGACTCTACCCCACGTCCGGCAGGGGGCCAGCCCGGAACTCACACGGAAGGCCGCGGAGGGCCGGGCTCAAAGACCGCCGAGGGCCTTCTGCACAAACCCATCCACCGTCGTCAGGGCCTCCTCCAGCACCTCTTCCGGGGTGCGGGTGGTGCGCTTGATCAGGCCGAAGCTGTGATCTGCGTCTTGAACGACGTGCAGGCTGGTGGGAGCACCGATACGCCGAAGCAGCGTTTCGAGCCGGTCGATCCGGCAGTAGGGATCGCGGGAGCCCTGCACGAAGTGCACCGGGCAGATGATGCGGAACAGCGAATCCGCCTTCTGCTGGTTGGGCTTTCCCGACGGGTGGAGGGGAAAGCCGAGGCAGACCACGCCGTCCGCCGTCTGGCCGGTGGCTACGATCTGTGTGGCAACGCGCGCGCCGAGGCCCATGCCTCCGAAGAAGAGCCGCGCGGGGGCGATCTGGGGATCTCGCAGCAGGCTCGTGACCGCGGCTCGGAACGCTCTCTCCAGCAAGGGCGTCGGATCCGGGCGCTTCTTGCGCTGCTCGGCGAACGGAAAATTGAAGCGCAACGTCAGATAGCCGCGCTGGACCAAGCGCAGGTGCAGCGTGGAGAGAAAAGGCTGATCCATGTTACTGCCGGCGTCGTGCCCGAGCACGATCCCGACGCGGTGCCCGCTCGGCCACCATGCGGGGATCCCGATGTGGCCGGAGACCGAAATCTCCGGCGCCACGAGGATCTGGATGGCCTCCACCCGATAGTTCGTCACCATCGCCACCTTCTTATACCATACTGATTATGTTGCGCCGTCTGTCGCTTAGCGGGCTATTGTGGCTGCTCTTGGCGGAGGCCGCATATGCGGAGGACGTACGCTACTTTGCGGTCTGGAGTTACGCGCAAAACGCGCCCGCCGAGGAGGTCGCAGCCGACGACCGAGCCGGTCGAACACTGGGCTACTGGGAGCTCGAGTTCGACGGAGAAGGTCAGGTGCTCGGTGGCGTGTATCACGGTTCGGACGGTACCGCCTGGTTGAGCATACGTTACGCCCTGGAGGACGGGCGTGTGTATGCGGACATCTTCGCGCCAGACGGCTCATATCGAACCCGGAAGAGCACGAATCTATCGAGTAGGCTGCCGAAGTGGCCGGTGCCTCGCTGAGAAGGGGACAGGATGCTGCCGAAGCTCTCGATCGACGATGTCGTGGTGCGAGAGATTCGGCGCCACGAGGATCCTCGGGGCTGGCTTTCCGAGCTCTTCCGCGAGGATGAGCTTGCCTCGGAGTTTCATCCGGCCATGAGCTATATCTCGATGACTCACGCGGGGGCCACACGCGGACCGCACGAGCACGTGGACCAGGCGGATCTGTTCTGCTTCATCGGACCGTCCACCTTTCGGATCTACCTCTGGGACAATCGGCTCGATTCCGGGACACACGGCAATCATGATCGCTTCGATGCGGGTGAGGACCATCCCCTGATGGTTCTGGTTCCCAAGGGTGTAGTGCACGCCTACAAGAACATCGGAGCTCGAGAAGGCGTGGTGATCAATTGTCCGAATCGACTCTACGCGGGACCTGGGCGCAAGCAGCCCATCGACGAGATCCGGCACGAGGATGATCCTGATGGACCCTTTCAGGTCGATTAGAGGAGCGCGGTGGAGAAGGTACTGATCGCCGGAGTCGCGACCGGGTACGGGCGCCTGTTGGCGCGCCGGCTCATGCGCGACCACCAGGTGATCGGTGTCGATCGAGTGCCGTGGCCTTCGAAGATTCCCGATGTACCGTTCTACAGGGTCGACGTGCGCACCCGGCGTTTCGAAGAAGTACTGCGCAAGGAGCATCCGACCACGGTGGTGCATCTCGGGTTCGTGCGGCACTTTCGCGAGAAGGACCCCGAGCGCTACGACATCAACGTACGAGGCACCCGCAAGCTCCTCGACCACTGCTCGACCTACAAGGTCCAGAAGCTGGTGGTGCTTTCGACGAGCTACGTGTACGGGGCGCTGGCCGAGAACCCCTGCTTCATGCACGAGGATTACCCGCTCTCAGCCAGCCGGAACTATCCGGAGATCCGGGACCTGGTCGAGGTCGACAACCTCGCGCTGGCCTTCATGTGGAAGCATCCGGAGATTCGTACGGCCATCCTGCGCCCGGTCCCCACGCTGGGTCACTACATGGAGAACGCGATCGGGAACTACCTTCGCATGCGGCGCGTGATCGTCATGATGGGCTTCAACCCCATGCTGCAGTTCATGCACGAGGAGGATCTGACCGACGCTCTGGTGCTGACGATCGAGAAAGGGCTCCGGGGCGCGTTCAACGTGACTGGCGCGGGCGAGGTTCCACTGCAGGTCGCCATCCGCGAGACCGGAGGCACGCCCGCCCCGCTGCCCGAGATCATCGCGCGGCCGCTCATTGAGCGCCTGTTCCGCATGGGCGCCTTTCCCTTTCCGTCCGCATCGATCGATTACATCAAGTATCCCTGCACCATTGCCGGAGAGAACTTCATCCGGGAGACGGGTTTCAGGCCCCGCTTCGGACTCAAGGAGACCCTGCGCAGCATGCGACGCTGAGCCCCTCGGTCTCGCTCCCGCCGGACGCCTCGCTACCCTGGTCTGGTGTTGAAGAACCCGCTGCTCGACGCCTGCGTGCTGCCTCGCTTCGATCGCATCGAGCCCGTGCACGTGGAGCCTGCGCTGCGCGAGCTGCTGGCGGCGCTGTCCAGCGAGCTGAGTGCGGTCGAGCGGGAGGCTGCGCCCACGTGGCAGGCGCTGGTGGAGCCGTTGGAGCGGATCGGCGATCGCCTCGATCGAACCTGGGGAGTCGTGGGTCATCTGATGGCGGTGCGGAACAGCGAGGAGCTGCGACGGGCTTACGAACGCATCCAGCCCGAGGTGGTGAATTTCTCGGTTCGGCTGGCGCAGAGCCGACCGATCTACGATGGGCTCAAGCGGCTCAAAGCAAGCGCGGCGTTCGACGAGCTGGATGCTGCCCAGCAACGGATCGTCCAGCTCCTGCTGCGCGATGCCGAGCTCACGGGCGTGGGCCTCGAGGGTGCGGCACGCGAGCGCTTCAATCGGATCCAGACCGAGCTGGCCGCGCTTGCTACGCGCTTCAGCAACCACGTACTGGACGCCACCAAGGCCTTCGCGCTCAGCTTGCGTGACCGGGGGGAGGTGGACGGACTCCCAGCCAGCCTGCGTGAGCTGAGCGCGCAGGCGGCACGCGAGGCGGGTGAGAGCGGGGCGTCGGCCGCAACGGGGCCCTGGCGCATCACCCTCGACGCGCCGAGCTTCGTGCCCTTCATGGAGCATTGCCGGCGGCGCGATTTGCGCGAGCGGCTCTACCGCGCCTTCATCACGCGTGCCTGCAATGGGTCGCTCGACAACGGACCCCTGATCGAATGCATCCTGCGCTTGCGGCGGGAGCAGGCGTCGCTGCTGGGCTTCAGCAGCTACGCCGAGCTCAGCCTGGCTAGCAAGATGGCGGAAGACGTTCCGGCGGTGGACCGGCTGCTCGAGGAGCTGCGAGGGGCCTCCTTCGCGGCGGCGGAGGGCGAGCTGGACGAGCTGCGGCAGTTCGCAGAGGCCGAGGGCGCTCCCGAGGCGGGCGAACTTCAGCACTGGGACGTGCCGTTCTGGGCCGAGCGCCTGCGCGAGAAGCGCTACGCCTATCGCGAGGAGGAGCTGCGCCCGTACTTTCCCTTGCCTCGCGTACTCGAAGGTTTGTTCGGGCTCGCGCAGCGCCTCTTCGGGGTGCAGATCACCCCCGCGGATGGGGAGGCGCCGGTCTGGCACGAGGACGTGCGCTTCTTCCGTGTGCGCGAACAGAACCGCGGGGAGATCGCGGCCTTCTATCTCGACCCCTATAGCCGGCCCGCCGAGAAGCGCGGCGGTGCCTGGATGGACGAGTGCCGGGGGCGAAGTCGGCTGCTGGCGGAGCCCGGCCGCCCTCTGCGCTTGCCCGTTGCCTACCTGATCTGTAACCAGACGCCGCCCATCGATGGCAAGCCCTCGCTCTTGACCTTCGCTGAGGTCGAGACGCTTTTTCACGAGTTCGGTCATGCCCTGCAGCACATGTTGACGCGCGTGGACTACGGGCTGGCCTCGGGCATTCGCAATGTCGAGTGGGACGCGGTCGAGCTCGCCAGTCAGTTCATGGAGAACTGGTGCTACGATCTCGATACGCTGATCGGGCTTAGCTCACACTTCGAGACCGGCGCACCCCTGCCGCAGGAGCTCTTCACCAAGATTCGGGCCGCGCGCACCTACCGGGCGGGTAGCCGCATGCTGCGGCAGCTCTTCTTCAGCTTTCTCGATCTAGAGCTGCACCATCACCCCGGATCGGACAACGTATTCGAAACGGAAAGCCGGATTGCGCAGCGCAACACCGTGCTGCGGCCGCTACCGGAGGACCGCTTTCTGTGCAGCTTCGAGCACATCTTCGCGGGCGGCTACGCCGCGGGCTACTACAGCTACAAGTGGGCCGAGGTGCTGAGCGCCGACGCCTTCGCCGCCTTTGAAGAGGCCGGGCTCGAGGACGAGAGCGCCGTGCGGGCCACGGGGAGTAGGTTCCGCGAGACGGTCCTGGCGCTCGGGGGCAGCGCGCCTGCGATGGAGGTGTTCCGCAGCTTCCGCGGGTGCGCGCCCAGCACCCGCGCCCTTCTGCGCCATACCGGGCTAGCGCAACCTAGAACAGCGCGATCGGGTTGATGGGCGAGGCGGTGCCTCGTAGTAGCACCAGTGGTGCGATCGTGAGCAGGAACTCGTGACGCCCCTCCTGCGCGCAGGCCCGTGCCAGCGGGTCCAGCTCCAGGTTGTCCAGCAGGTGCAGGCCCATCGCGACAATGGCGATCTGATGGATGGGTAGGAGCACGTTCTCGATGCGCGTGGGGATGACGTCGGAGACCCCGTCGGAGCCGAGTGCCGCGACGCCGCGTTCGTGCAGCCAGGGCAGGCAGGAGGCATCCATACCGGCCAGGCGCTCCATCGGGTTCCACGGACCCCGCGCATCGCGCAGCGTCCAGCGGCCCGTGCGTACGAGCAGAATGTCGCCGGACTCCACGCGCACATCGGCCTCACTCTCGGCGCGCTCGAGATCGTCGGGGAAGATGGGGTCTCCCGCCTCGAGGAAGTCGACGCCGCGTACGCGCGGGATGTCGAGCAGGATCCCGCGCGAGACGATGACCTCCTTCACCTCGTGGATGCCGAGATCCAGCGCTCCGTGTGCGGTGACGCGCTTGGTGGAATAGCCGTTGTAGAGCTTGTCTTCGTAGAAGATGTGGCAGAGTGCGTCGATATGCGTGGTGGCGAAGCCGTGGGGCGCGAGTGCGATGTAGTCGCCCCCATATCCCTCGGTCATGGTTCCGGTCATGAGGTGGACCACGGGGTTCTGGTTGTCGGCCGCGGGCTCCGTGGGCAGGGGGCGCGCGCACGAGACGGTCCGGCCGCTCCTCACCTGCGCGGCCGCCGCGACGCGCTTTTGGGGCGTGATTAGATTGAGCGTTCCCAGCTGGTCCTTCTCACCGAAGCGGCCCCAGTTCGAGAGCGTCTTGTGGAGCTCGAGTACCTGCTCGCGGCTCAGTGCGGGTCGATCGCTGGCCATGCCTGCTTTTCCTTCAAGCGGAGCTCAGAGGCCATCATACCCGCTAGCTTGCGACCGGGAGCGCCAGCTCCTCCGGCTTCTGGGCCGGCAGCGAGCACACCTGCCCGCGGCAGAGGTAGGCCGTCGGGGTGCCCGCTAGCGCGTCGCGTCCCTTGAGCCAGGCCGGGGCCAGCCACGGGGGGGCCGCATCGGGCGACATAACCACGACGGCGTCTTCGGCGCCGAGCAGCGCGCGTGCGCGTGCCGCCAGCGCCTGGCTGCGCGGGTCCTCGGGCGCGCCCAGCACGAGCGCAACCCCCATGCCGAGGTCGAGCAGTGCGGCCGCTCGCACCAGCGTTGGGACCTGTACGGGGACCCGGTTCGCCAGCGCGGCCTGCTTCTCGATCACGCTCTGAGCGATCTCACGCAGATCGCTACGACCGCAGAGCTCCGACAGGCGCACGAGTCCGAGCGCGGCTAGCCCGGCCGCTGCGGGTGTGGCGCCGTCCGAATCGCTGACCGGGCGCAGGATGAGCGAAGAGTCCTCCCCGGCGGTGAAGAAGAGATCGCGTGTATCCGAGCTAAAGAAGCGCTCGCGCATGGCGTCGGCGGTACGCAAAGCTGCCTCCAGGTAGCGGTCGCCGCCTCCCGCACGCTGCAGGTCGAGCAGCGCGCATAGCAGCGCTGCGTGATCGTCCAGAAAGCCCGGGATCTTTGCGCGGCTGCCGTCCCACACGCGCATGAGGCCCCGCACGGGGTCCGTGAGCCGCTCCAGCACGAAGTCGGCCGCGCGCGCAGCTGCCGCCACCCAATCCGCGCGCTCGAAGGCCGCACCCGCCGTGGCCAGCCCCGAGATGGTGTAGCCGACCCAGGACGTGATGATCTTGCAGTCGGTGTTCGGGGCGATTCGCTGGGCCCGTGCCTCCAGCAGCAGCTGGCGCTCGTCGCGGAAGCGGGCTCGTTCCCCGGCGAGGACGTGGGCGAGCACGCTCTTGCCCGTGTGCTCGAAGTTTCCGCCCGCGCTCACGCCATAGGCCTGGACGAACTCTCGGCCGCGCTCGGATCCCAGCACGGCCTCCACCTCATCAGGGCTCCAGACGTAGTAGCGTCCCTCCTCGCCCTCGCTGTCCGCGTCCTGGCTGGCGTAGAAGCCCCCCTCGGGGGAGCGCAGCTCACGCTCGAGAAAGGCGATGGTTTCTTCGACGGGCCAGGCGAGCTCCGGGTCGCGTGTCTGACGGAACGCCTCTGCGTAGACGCGCAGGAGCTGACCTTGGTCGTAGAGCATCTTCTCGAAGTGGGGCACCAACCAGTGAGCGTCCGTGCTGTAACGGTGGAAGCCGCCTCCGAGCTGGTCGTAGATCCCTCCACGTGCCATGCGCTTGAGGCTGAAGACCACGTGCTCGAGCGCGCCCGCATCGGGCAGCGAATGGCTGCCCGCGAGCAGGATCGCCTCGAGATTGGTCGGGGTCGGGAATTTTGGGGCCTGGCCGAAGCCGCCATAGGCCGTGTCGGCCCGCTGCATCAGCTGAACACAGAGCTGTGGGAGCGTGGCGCGGCCCGGCAGCTCGGCGGAACCTCCCGAATCCGGCTGCACGCGCAACGCGTCCAGGATCTGTGTGGCCTGGGCCTCGACCTGCTCCGGCTGGTCGTTGAAGGTTCGCGCCACAGAGCGCAGCACATCGGGCCAGCTCGGACGCTGGTAACGGCGCTCGGGCGGGAAGTAGGTGCCTCCGTAGAAGGGCCTTCCTTCAGGGGTGCAGAACACGTTGAGTGGCCAGCCGCCCGCGCCTGTCAGGCGCATGACGGTCTCCATGTAGATCTGATCCACGTCGGGCCGCTCCTCACGGTCGACCTTGATGCAGACGAAGTTCTCGTTCATGAGCCTGGCGACCTCGGGGTCCTCGAAGGACTCGTGCTCCATCACGTGGCACCAGTGGCACGACGAGTAGCCGATCGATACCAGCACCGGGCGGTTATCGCGCCTGGCCCGTTCGAACGCCTCCTCACCCCAGGGGTACCAGTCCACGGGATTGTTCTGATGCTGGAGGAGATAGGCGCTCGACTCTGTGGCCAGGCGATTGGGCATGGCGCGCGCGAACTCAGATCTGATCGGGCGGCGTGACCGCCTCGATCCAGTCCCGGTAGCTGCCGTCGTAGCCGACGCGCTCTTGATGGTCACGCACTCGCTTCAAGATCGATTGCCGTGCCTCCGGTGTCAGGGGCTCGAGCTTCTTCACGCCCTCGGAGAGCGCCAGATACTGCTCGGTCATGTAGCCTGCGACGTGTCGAGCGTGCTTGCGCGAGTCCACGATGTTCCCCTTGCCGGTGACCACGTTGCCTGCGCTGAAGAGGGTCGGGAAATCCGCGAGGTGGCCCAGGTCCCAGTCCTGAAAGTCATACAGCTCACCGCGCATCTGGATGCCCTCCAGGCGCTCGGGAATGCTCCCGATCGAGCTGATGACCATCGAGCCGCGTACCTGCACGGTCTCGTCAGTGAGCTGGACCCGTCCTCCTTCCACCTGCGTGCGCGCGAACTTAAGTCCCACGAGATGCTCGTCCTCCACCAGCAGTCCCACCGGCGCGTGTTGGGTCTTCACGCGGAAGAGATATTTGGTCATGGCCTTCTCCAGCACGCGAGCCCTGCCTCGTTCGACCTTGGTGCGCTGGGCCTCGCTGGCGCCCTCGGGAACGCTCACGAGCGGCATATCCTCCGCGCGCCGACGGTAGAAGAGCGTGCAACCCTGGATTCCGAGCTCCTCCCAGTTCAGGTCATGACGTGCCAGTACCTTGGGAATGCCCTTCGTCTCCAGCTCCACGAGCTCCGCCTCGATTCCCCGCTCTCGCAGGGCACGCAGGGCGAGCTCGAGCTGGATGACCTTGACCACGTCGATCGAGGCGAGCCCGCCGCCCACCACGATGGTGTCGTCGAGGATCTCGTAGTGCTCACCGTCGTAGCTCTGCTCGTGATAGTGATTGAACCAATAGATAAAGGGGTTCTGGTAGACGAGCCCACGGCCCACGTAGGCCTCCGCTCCATCGATCGACAGCGTGCGGTCCCGCCACGCGCCGTTGGTCAGCACCACGGCGTGAAAGCCCCAGTCGTCCACCAGCTCCCGCAGATCGAGGTCGCGGCCCACCTGGGTCCTGGGCACGAAGTGCACGTATGGCTGAGTCAGATTGCGGTCGATGGTCGCGTACTCCTTCCTGCGCAGCGCGACATGCCACTTGGGGAGGCCGTCCTCGATTTTGCCGTAGGGCCGGTCGTTCTGCTCGAAGACGACACTCAGGATCCCGTGCTGCGAGAAGATTCCCGCCGCTTCGGCGCCCGCCGTAGCCCCGCCGATCACGGCGATCGCGTACTCCGCCTGCTGCGTCATCGTCTTCGAGTCTAGCCCAGGGGCCGAAGTGGCCCCAGAAGGGTGACCGGCTGCGAAATGCGGGCTAGCCTGCGCCGCCGTGACGGATCGTTTCCAAGCGGCTCTCTTCGACTTTGGCGGTACGCTCTTCAGCTATCGCCGTGTCGGCGCCGAAGCCATCGATCTGGTACGGCGTGGCGCGGAACGCCTGGGCGTGGAGTCGGAGCTTGCGACGCTGGGAAAGGCGTACCGCGAAGCGAGCCGCGCGGCGTACGAGGCCTTCGGCCGCCGCCCTTTCTACTTGCATCGGGACCTCTTTCATGACACGTTTCGACGCTTCGCTGCCCAGCTCGGCACGAGCGCGACGCCGGAGCTACTCGACTGGTACTACGAGGAGCAACGCGTGTTGCTGCTCGAGGGCTTCGAGCTGCGCGAAGGTTGCATTGAGATCCTGCAAAGCCTGCGGGATCAAGGGCTTCATGTAGGTGTGGTCTCCAACATCGATGACGACTACCTCGTTCCCATGCTGGAACGCGCCGGACTCTCGCACGTGCTGGATGCATGGACCAGCTCGGAGGAGGCCGCCTCCTGTAAGCCCGACCCCGGCATCTTCCAGCACGCGCTTCGCAAGGCCGATGCCTGCCCCGAGGACGTCCTCTTCGTCGGCGACTCACGTGAGCACGATGTCACCGGGGCTCGGCGCCTGGGCATGACCACCGTGCTGATCCAGGAGGCTGGGGCGATCGCCCCTGGCGCGGGCGTGGGCGAGGCGGGCGAGCCGCATCACGTGATCGAGTCCCTCTCGGAGGTCGTTCCGATACTGCGTCGCCTGCAGGCGCGATGAGCCCGGGCGAGTGCGAGCTGCGCGCCGAGAGCCATGGCGCCGAGCCCAGCACGGTGCGCGTGCGGACAACCCGCTTCGCGCGTCGCGAACGCCTCAAGCGCGGCGCGAGAATCTTCTTCCCGCTGTTCGGGCTCGCGCTCGTCAGTCTGCCGATCCCCGCCTGGCATCTGGCGGCCGTGCCGGGCTTCCTGCTCGCCGGGATCGTGCTCGGAGTGCGGAGACTCCGACAGCGGGAGCAGGTGGAGGCCCTCGAGGGCCCGTGCCCGGCATGTGGTCGGCGGCAGGACTTTGCCGTCCCTGCTCGGCTGACGCTGCCGCTCACGTTGCGCTGCCCCGGCTGCGGCGCGTTCGTGAAGCTTTACAGCGCGGGCTGAACGAGAAGCTCCCGCCCGGGTCAAACTGCGCTAAGATGCGCGCCGGGCTGTGCTGGCCCACATCCTCGAATCTCGGAGGAGGGCTGCCATGCGTCATTGGACCGTCCGCGATAGCTCTGAGCTCTACGGGATTTCGAACTGGGGGAGCACCTACTTCTCGATCACCCCCAACGGCGATATCCAGGTGCATCCGCGCGGCCAGGGGAAGGGAGGCGTCAACCTTCCGGACCTGGTGGAGGAGATCCGACGTCGCGGCTTGCATACGCCGCTCCTGGTCCGCTTCTCCGACATCCTGGCCAGCCGCGTGGCCGAGCTCGCCGGCTGTTTTGAGCGGGCGATGGAGGAGTACGCCTACAAGGGTCGCTATCGCGCGGTCTATCCGATCAAGGTCAACCAGCAGCGTCCGGTGGTGGAGGAGCTGGTCGAGTTCGGCCGTCCGTATTGCCTGGGGCTGGAGGTGGGGAGCAAGCCGGAGCTGCTGGTGGCGCTGGCGCTGATCGATACACCCGGCGCGCTCATTGTCTGCAACGGTTACAAGGATCGGGCCTATATCGAGACCGCGCTGCTGGCGCAGAAGCTGCGCCGCCACCCCATCATCGTCCTCGACCGGCCGACAGAGCTCGAGAACCTGATCAAGATCTCGCGTGAGCTGGGGATTCGTCCTCACATCGGCGTGCGCGCACGCCTGGCCGCCCGCGGCGCGGGCAAGTGGGTGGAATCGTCGGGCGACCGTTCGAAGTTCGGTCTGTCCGTCTCCGAGATCGTGGCCACGGTAGGTCGCCTGCGCTCCGAGGACATGCTCGACTGTCTGGAGCTCTTGCATTTCCACATCGGCTCGCAGATCACCGCGATCCGGGCACATAAGGATGCGCTGCGCGAAGCGAGTCGCATCCTGGTGGGTCTGCTGGATCTGGGTGCGAAGATTCGCTTCTTCGACGTTGGCGGCGGGTTGGGGGTGGACTACGACGGCTCGCAGACCAATTTCCACTCCTCGATGAACTACTCAACACAGGAGTACGCCAACGACGTGGTGGCCGCGGTCGCAGAGGCCTGCGAGGAACGCGGCATGCCTCACCCCGACATCGTGACCGAGTCGGGGCGGGCGCTCGTCTCACACGCCTCGGTGCTCATTTTCGAGGTGCTCGGTGTCGACAGGGTGGCCCCGCGACCCGAACCCGGCCCGCTGCAGGAAGCGGAGCATCCGGTGATCGAGGAGCTGCACCAGGTCTGGACCAACGTCTCGCACAAGAACGTGCTCGAGTCGTATCACGACGCGATGCAGCTCAAGGAGGAGGGAACGAGTCGGTTCAACCTGGGCTATCTCGATCTCGCCGCCCGCGGCCGGATGGAGGAGCTCTATTGGTGCTGCTGCCACAAGATCCTGCGCGTCGTGCGGGAGATGGACTACGTACCCGAGGATCTCCAGGGGCTGGAGCGGCTGCTGGCGGACACCTACTACGGAAACTTCTCGGTCTTCCAGTCTCTGCCCGATTCATGGGCCATGGGCCAGCTCTTTCCCATGATGCCCATCCATCGCCTGGATGAACGACCCACCCGGCGGGGAATTTTCGCCGATCTCACCTGCGATTCGGACGGCAAGGTCGACCAGTTCATCGACCTGCGCGATGTACGCAACGTGCTGGAGCTGCACGCGCCCGATGGCAAGCCCTACTATATCGGGGCGTTCCTGGTGGGGGCCTATCAGGAGACCCTGGGGGAGATGCACAATCTCTTCGGCGATACGGACACTGTTCATGTGCACGTCGAGCCCGACGGACACTATCGCATCGAGCACCTGGTCGAAGGGGATACCGTCGAGGAGGTACTGTCCTACGTGCAGTACGATCGGCGGGGACTGACGGAGCGGGTGCGGCTTGCGATCGAGACCGCGCTGCGTAATGGAGACATCACACTGGAGGAATCCGCGCTTCTGCGCCGGCGTTATGAGCAGGCTCTCTCCGGCTACACCTATCTGATACAGGAGGGATAATGCAGATTCAGGGAACGGGAGCGATCGTAACCGGCGGCGCGTCGGGGCTGGGAGAGGCCACCACCCGCGAGCTGGTCTCCATGGGCGGAAAGGTGGCGATCCTGGATCTGCCGCAGTCGCCCGGCGAGAAGCTGGCGGCAGAGATCGGGCACGCCGCCATCTTCTGCGTCTGTGATGTGACCCAGGAGGACCAGGTGGCCTCCGCGGTGGAGAAGGCGGCGCAGGAGTTCGGCACGATCCAGATCGTCGTCAACTGCGCGGGCATCGGCTGGGCGACCCGGACCGTTACGCGCGAAGGACCGCATCCGCTCGCGTCCTTCCAGAAAGTGGTCGAGGTCAACTTGATCGGGACCTTCAACTCCATTCGCATCGCGGCCGATCGCATGAGCCGGAACGAGCCCAACGAGGGTGGAGAGCGCGGGGTCATCGTCAACACCGCCTCGGTGGCGGCCTTCGACGGGCAGATCGGGCAGGTGGCCTACTCCGCCTCCAAGGGAGGAATCGTGGGCATGACGCTGCCGATCGCGCGCGACCTTGCCAGCCTCGGGATCCGCTGCGTGACCGTCGCTCCCGGACTCTTCGAGACGCCCCTGCTCGGTCAGCTGCCCGACGATCAGCGCGCCGCGCTGGCAGCGAACGTTCCGTTCCCGCGCCGGCTCGGCCAGCCTCCCGAGTACGCCGCCCTGGTGCGCAGCATCATCGAGAACCCGATGCTGAACGGGCTCACCATTCGGCTCGACGGCGCCCTGCGCATGCCCCCGAAGGGGTAGCCTGGATATCTCACCCGGTGGCCGTACTGGCCGGTTATCGGCGGGCAAGCCCGCCTGCGGGCACGGCACACGGCTGCGCGTGTGTCTCGGTATGGCGTGCAATTGGCGGCCGCAGTAGGCAACCTGGTGAGAAATCCAGGCTGGCTATCCCTCAGGCGCACATCTGGAGGGTCAGACGCCAGGCCTTGCGTGCCTGCCGCTCGGCCCAGGTGCGAACGATCTCCCAGGCGGAGCGTGCGATCGTGAGCTCGTACTCGCCGAACTCGAGGTTCTCGTGCACCACGTGGTTCCGCATTGCCCGGATGGTGTGCATCATGCCCGCCTCGTGGGCCGGGATCAGCTCCTGGTCCCGCAGCTGAGTGATCATCTGCGCCAGGCTGTGGGGGGGCTCCTCCTCCATATGCTCCATCCACAGGGCGCGGCAGAAGCGATCGACGTAGCGCCAGGCGTCCTCGATCGTGAGGTCGGCACTCTTGGAGGCCGGCTTCCGGGCGCGTTTCTTAGGCGTGCGGGCGGTCTTGGCCATCCCTCAGCCTATCGACCGGGCCCGGCCCGAGATTGACCGCGGCGGCCTGGCCGGCCGCTCAGCCTGGATTTCTCACCGGGTTGCCGTAGCGAGGGCGCCAAGCGTGCGTCAGATCGGGCCGCGCACCGCTAGCGATCCGTCGAGCTCTCTCTCAGATCGTTGAGGAGGCCTTCCAGGCGATGGCGCAGGCCAGACATCTCCTCTCGCATCTGAACGATGATCGCCACCCCCGGTAAGTTTACTTCCAGATCGTGGACGAGATTGTACGCGACCCGCACCCGTTCGAGCATTTGCTCGGAGAACTCGCCCGTCTCGCGGGCGGGCGCGTCCGGGGCGACGATGTCCTCGCGCTCGAGAGCCTCCACGAAGCCGTCATCGATCTCGAGCAGCTTGATGATCTCTGTGCGGCTATAAAACCTCACTCGTCTCCTTTGAGGTTCTGGCGCACATCGCGGCCGACGTACAGCGACTCCAGCTCGCGCGCGATCTCCGCCAGGCGCGGGTCGTCCATGCTGGGGAGTTCTAGCACGAGGCGCACGAGCAGGTCGCCGCTGTCTCCGCTCCGTCGGAGCGCGCCCTTGCCCCGCAGCCGTAGCTTGGTTCCGTTCTGAGAGTGGGGAGGGATCGTCATCTTCACCGGAGCCGCGGGCGTGGGGACCTCGACCGAGGCTCCCTCGACCAGCTCGGCCAGGGTCACGGGCAGGTCGAGCTGCAGATCTGCCCCCTCCCGGCGGAAGTAGCGATGGGGTCTCACCTGTAGGGTGAGGTAAAGATCCCCCGGAGGGCCCCCGTTGCGTCCCGGGGCTCCCTTTCCCGCAAGCCGCACGCGGGTGCCCCCGTCCGCGCCGGGCGGGATACGAACGCGCAGGGTGCCCGCCCCCGCCAGCTCGACACGTATCTCCTCCCCCCGCACCGCCGCCAGGAAGTCCACACTGATTTCGCCCTGGGCATCGGCGCCCCGCGCCGGGCCCCGGGCCGCGCGCCCACCGAAAAGGCCGGACAGCAGATCTTCGAGGTCGATCTGGTCCGCGAACGCCCCGCTGGAGGGGCTGCGGCGTGCGCCCTGGGACCAGCGTTGGTAGGCGCGCGCGTGCTCCGGATCGAAGCCGTGCCCCAGTCCTTGGCTGCCGAACTCGTCATAGCGTTTGCGCTTCTCCGGATCGGAGAGCACATCGTAGGCGAACGAGACCTCCTTGAAGTGCTCCTCCGCCTTTGGATTGTTGGGGTTGACGTCGGGGTGGAACTTCCGAGCGAGCTTCCGGTAGCGCTTGCGGATCTCGTCGTCGGACGCCCCGCGCTCGATGCCCAGGGCCCGATATAGATCTTGCTCGGCCATTGCTGCCGGAGCATAGCGAAGCGACGCTGCCCGGGTCTTTGGCCTCGCGTTACAATGTCGAGGCTGCAACGTTTGCAAGAAGGGGGCGGTGCGCGATGCCCAGAGTGATGATTCCCCCGCCTTACCGCGGTCCTACGCACGGCAAGGGGGAGATCCCGGTCGCGGGCGCGACCGTGCGTGACTGCCTGAACGCGGTTGAGGCCGAGTGCCCAGGCTTCGGCTCCCTCGTGTTTGCCGGAGACGGGGAGCTGCACCGCTTCGTGAAGCTCTTCTGCAACGGCGAACCGGTCGAGCAGCTTGATCTGCCCGTCGCTGAGGCGGATGAGATCGAGGTCGTGGCCGCCATCGGGGGCGGATAGTTGTGATAAGCTGTCGTATCTCGTAGGAGGTTTCAGATGAGCACCAATGGATCCAATGGGGCGAGTGGCGATCGCTTGATTCGCGTCGATATGACGCGGGGAACGATCGTGGTGGAGCCCTTCCCGAGTGGATGGAAGCTGCTGGGGGGGCGCGCCCTGTCCGCGCGCATTCTGCTCGAAGAGTGCGATCCCACCTGCGACCCGCTCGGGCCGGACAACGTCCTGATCCTGGCGCCGGGGACGCTCGCGGGCACGGCGGCACCGACATCCGGGCGCATCTCCATCGGCGCCAAGAGTCCGCTCACCAACGGCATCAAGGAGGCCAACGCGGGCGGGAACCCCGGGCAGGACCTCAACAAGCTGGGCTACCGGGTGGTGATCGTGAAGGGACAGCCGGCCGACGCGGATAAGCGTTGGGGTCTGGAGGTCTCGGCCGATGAGGTCAAGCTCGTCCCGGCGGACGAGCATGCGGGGAAGTGGAACTACGCCCTGTGCGAGGACCTCACAAAGATCTACTCCAAGAAAGCCTCGTTCATCACCATCGGACCCGCGGGTGAGCTCAGGCTCAAGGGCGCGTCCGTGGCGTGCACCGACCAGGACAGTCGCCACCCCGCGCGACACGCCGCGCGCGGCGGTCTGGGTGCGGTGATGGGCAGCAAGGGCTTGAAGTACGTCGCGATCGACCCGGGCAGGTCGCGCGCGCGCAAGCCCGCAGACGCGAAAGGCTTTGCCCAGCTGTGTAAGAAGTACACGCGCGACTACCTGGACGGACCGCAGATGTTCAAGACCGGGACAAGCTCGGTGGTGCCGGTCGCGCAGATGCTCAACACCTTCCCCACGCGGAATCGCGTGTCCGGACAGTCTCCGCACGCGGAGAGCCTCGACGGGAAGCGTATCGTGGAGAGCTTCGAGACTCGGGGCGGTGGCATGCACAACTGCCTGACGGGCTGCGTGGTTAAGTGCAGCAACATCGTGCACGATGCCCAGGGGCACTACAAGACCTCGGCGCTCGAGTTCGAGACCATCACCATGCTGGGCGCGAACTGCGATATCGGGGAGATGGATGACGTAGCCGACCTGGATCGCCTGTGTGACGAGGTGGGCCTCGACACCATCGAGATGGGCGCCGCCATCGCCGTGTACATGGATGCCGGCAAGATGGAGTTCGGCGACGCCGAGGGAGCCAAGCGCCTGCTGAAGGAGATCGCGGAAGGGACGGAGCTCGGGAAGATGATCGGCAACGGGGCGGCCGAGGTCGGCAAACAGACCCATCACCACCGGGTCCCCGTGGTGAAGGGCCAGGCGATCCCGGCCTGGGATCCGCGTCCGCTCAAGGCCACCGGCGTAACCTATGCCACGAGTCCCATGGGTGCCGACCACACCGCGGGACTGATCGTGAACCCGGGCATGCCCGAGGATCAGTGGGCGCAGGCCTCGCAGGAGGCGCAGCTCATCAACGCCGTGTGTGACTCATCGGGCTTCTGTCAGTTCATGACACCGACGCTCGACGACATCCGCACCTTCTATGGCACTTTCCTGGGTGAGGAGATCACGCGCGAGCAGATCGCGGACCTCGGCTGGCAGAGCCTGCTGGACGAGTGGGAGTTCAACCGTCGCGCCGGCTACACCGAAGCGGATGACGTGCTGCCCGCTTGCATGAAAGAAGACCCGATCGGGCCGGCCAAGCTCGTCTTCGACGTGAAGCCGGAGATCATTGCCCAGGCCAAGCTGAGGATGGAGCCGCGCGAGGAGCTCTTCAGCACCAAGGCCACCGGGTAGCCATCCGAGGAGAAGCGTCGAGGCCTGAGATGCGTGACGTCCGAATGCGAGGCTTTGCTGAGCGCGTGGACGTGGAAGAGGTCGAGCGCTTTTTGGAGCGCCGCGTGGAAGCGCTCCCCTCCGAACCCGTGCCCCTCGGGGAGAGTGCGGGGCGCGTGCTGTCCGAGGACGTGACGGCGGAGGTCAATGTGCCCGGCTTCGCGCGTGCCGCAATGGACGGGTACGCGCTACGCGGCGAGGAAACTTTTGGGGCCTCGGCATACAACCCCCTCTCGCTCGAGCTCATCGGCGAGGCCCTTCCCGGTCGGCCCTTCGCGGGCACGCTCGGTCCAGGGCGGGCGGTTCGCATCATGACCGGCGCGGCCGTCCCCGAGGGCGCGGACGCGGTGAGCATGGCGGAGGTCTGTCAGGAGCGCGACGGAAGGGTCGAGGTGCGCGAGCCCGTGGCGCCGCAGAAGAACGTCGGAGCCGTGGGTGAGGACATCCAACGCGGCGCGGTGGTGCTGCGCGCGGGCCGTCGTCTGCGCCCTCAGGACGTCGGCGTGCTGGCCTCGATCGGGGTGGCGGAGGTCGACTGCGTGCGCCGCCCCCGCATCGAGCTCCTGATTACGGGGGACGAGCTGCTCCCCGCGGGCTCTCGCCCGGAGGGGTGCCGCATCGTGGACTCCAACTCGGTCATGCTGCGTGCGCTCGTCGGGCGCGACGGCGGCGAGGTGCTGCCGTTCGAGATTCTGCCCGACCGGCCGGAGGCGATTCGCACGGCACTCGCGCGTGACGAGGCGGACGTGGTCCTGGTCTCGGGCGGGAGCTCCGTCGGGCAGGAGGACCACGCTCCGCGGATCCTGGCCGAGCTCGGCTCGCTCGACTTTCACGGCGTGTCCATGCGCCCCTCGAGCCCGGCGGGCTGCGGGCGCGTCGAGGGACGCTGGGTCTTCCTCCTGCCCGGAAACCCGGTGAGCTGTCTCTGCGCCTATGAGTTCTTTGCCGGGCCCTCGATCCGGGCGCTGGGCGGGCGCTCGCGGGACTGGCCCCAGCGTCGGGTGCGCGTGCCGCTGGCGCGCAAGATCGCGTCGGCCGTGGGGCGCACGGACTATGTGCGCGTCGCCATTCGGGACGGACGCGCAACGCCGATCGCGACCTCCGGGGCCTCCATCCTGTCGTCGACGGTGCGCGCGAGCGGTGCCGTGATCGTGCCGCGAGAGCTCGAGGGCATGCCGGAGGGGACGATGGTCGAAGTGCTGCTCTACGATGACGAGATCGAGGTCGCGTCGTGAAGCAGCAGCAGTTCCTCGAGGTGATCGATCGAGACAAGGCCGAGCATCGCTGGCACGCGCTGCTCAAGCTCGCCCCGCTCGAGTCAGAGCCGGTCGCGCTCGAGCAGGCCTTGGGACGCGTACTCGCCAGCGACGTGCGCGCTGGCGTCGACGTGCCGTCCTTCGATCGCTCCAACCTGGATGGCTTCGCGCTGCGCGCTCAGGACACCTATGGTGCGACCGAGGAGACCCCGGTCCGGCTGCGCCTCAACGCCGAGGTGATCCCGACGGGTGTGCAGCCCCAGAAGGAAGTCATGTCCGGGACCGCCAGCTCGATCGCCACCGGAGGCATGCTCCCGCGCGGGGCCGATGCGGTGATGGCGGTCGAGCACACAGATTTGGAGGGTGAGGCGGTGCTGGTGCGGCGCGCGCAGGTGCCGGGTGGGGCCGTCTCCTTCGCGGGCACGGATATGGGCCGAGGCGAGACGGTTCTCTTCGCCGGCACGCGTCTCACCTCGCGCGAGACCGGCGTGCTCGCCGCAATCGGGGTCGAACGGGTCGCGGTCGTGCGCGTACCCCGCGTGGCGGTGATCTCCACGGGGGACGAGATCATCGCCCCCGGAATGGAGATGCGGCCCGGACTCGTGTACGACTCGAACGGGCGCATCCTGGCTGATGCACTGCGGGAGCTGGGCGCCGAGCCCGTCTTCCTGGGCGTGTTCCCGGACGACGAGGGCGCGCTGCGCGAGGTTACGCGGCGTGCCCTGGATAGCTGCGACGTGGTCCTGCTCTCGGGCGGAACTTCGAAAGGGGAGGGGGACCTCTGCTATCGCGTGGTGGCCGACCTCGAGCCCGGCATCGTGGTGCACGGCGTGGCGCTCAAGCCGGGCAAGCCCATCTGCCTGGGGGCGCATCGTGAGCGCGCCGTCGTGATCCTGCCGGGCTTTCCGACCTCGGCCGTATTCACCTTTCACGAGTTCGTCGCGCCTGTAGTGCGGCGCCTGGCAGGGCTGCCGGCGGAGAGGCGGGAGACCCTGCGTGCGCGACTGGCCCAGCGCGTCAGCTCGGAGCGCGGCCGCCTCGAGTACCTGCTGGTCGGGATCGTGCGTGACGCGGGCGGTGCGCTGGCCGTATATCCCATGGGCAAGGGCAGCGGCAGCGTGACGAGCTTCAGTCGGGCTGACGGCTTCGTGCGGATCGGGCGCAACACCGAGATCGTCGACGAAGGTACGCAGGTGGAGGTTACGCTGCTGGGCGGGGCGCTGGAGCCGGCGGACCTGGTGGTGATCGGAAGCCACTGCACAGGGCTCGACGTGATCGCCGGTGCCCTGGCCCGCGAGGGCCTCGTGCTCAAGCTGCTCGCGGTCGGGAGTCAAGGGGGTCTAGAGGCCGCGCGGCGGGGCGAGTGCGATGTGGCGCCGGTGCACCTGCTGGATCCCGCCAGCGGTGAGTACAATACGCCGTTTCTGACCGACGGCCTGGAGCTGCTCCGTGGCTACTCACGCATGCAGGGGGTGGTGACCCGGCCCGATGAGACACGCGAGACGAGCGAGCTGGTCGCAGACCCGACACTGCGCATGGTCAATCGCAACCGTGGCAGCGGCACCCGCATCCTGATCGACCAGCTGCTGGGCGAATCGCGCCCGGACGGCTTCGCGCATGAGCCTCGCTCCCACTACGCTGTGGCGGCCGCCGTGGCCCAGGGCCGCGCTGACTGGGGCGTCACGATCGAGACGGTCGCGCGCGAGCTGGGGCTGCGCTTTCGCCCCCTGCGGAGCGAGTCCTATGACTTCGTCATCCCGCGTGAGCGCTGGAAGCGGCCCGCGGTGCAGGCCTTCCGACGCGTGCTCGAGGCGCGGAGCCCGGTGCGCAGGCAGCTGGAAAAGCTGGGCTTCGACCCTCCGGAGGACTCGCCCGTCAGCGGCTGAGCAGGTCGCGAGCGATCTGGGTGATCTGGATCTCGTCGGTGCCGCCGTAAATCTGCAGCACCTTGGCGTCGCGACAGAGCTGCTCGACCTGGTACTCGGCCATGTAGCCGTTGCCGCCGAAGAGCTGAACCGCCTCCAGCGCCACCTCCATGGCCGTCTGTGCGGCGTAGAGCTTACACGCGGACGCCTCCGCGAAGCTCATGCGCTGGCTGTGCTGGGCCAGCTCGATCTGGCGGAAGAGCAGGTTCTGGAGATTCATGCGCGCGACCTCCATCTTGGCCAGCTTGAGCTGGATGAGCTGGAACTCGCCGATGGGCCGACCGAACTGCTCGCGCTCCCGCGCGTACGCGACGCACAGCTCCAGGCAACGTCCGACGATGCCGAGCGCCATGGACACCACCCCCGCGCGCTCCATGCCGAAGGTCTGCTTGGCCCCCGAGCGGCCGTACGCGTCCTC
>SMUY01106993.1_pt1 | contig 24814 bp, 14 predicted proteins | sample 2456441 | NCBI WGS metagenome assembly SMUY01 (sample SAMN11095931, study PRJNA526329) | marine sediment metagenome | biome: Marine sediment; feature: Surficial sediment; material: Deep marine sediment; isolation source: Hadal surficial sediment | place: Pacific Ocean | collected 2014-11 | depth...
CAGGCGGGGCCGATCCAGGTGTGCCAATCCTCGCCCAGCATGCCCTTGTCCCGGTAACGCTGCATGGCTTTCCGGCAAGGACAGGCGCGGTCACGGTCGTGGAGCGCCGTCAGCGCGACGGCGAGAATGGCGGGAAACCGCTGAACGGTTTGTTCCACGGCGGATTTTTCCTGATCGTTTTGCATGCCTTCGAACAATTCTCCGCTTTTGAATTCGCGGGCGGTCACCCCCTCGGCAAAATTGGTCAGGTAGCATACCGGCGCGTAGCAGATTTCCAGCTCGCGGGCGAGAAAAGCTTCCGGCGCGAGGGTCATGCCCACCATATCCGCCCCGATGATGCGGAACTTGCGAATTTCCGCAGGCGACTCCAGGCGCGGTCCTTCGGTGCACACGTACACCCCTTCTTCATGATGCGGAGTGCCGGACCGGTGCACCGCATCGTGCAACACTTCCCTCACTTCGGGACAGAAGGGGTGGCTTTGGCGGATGAATCCGACGCCGCTGTTCTTGAAGAAGGTCGATTCGCGGTTACGGGTTTCGTCGATGATGTCGTGCGGGACCACAAAGTCGCCCGGCTTGAAAGCGGTGTTGATGATGCCGGGGCCCGACCAGGAAATGATCCGCTCGACGCCGCACTCCTTGAGCGCGTAAATGTTGGCGCGATAATTGACGAAGGGAGCGGTGACCGAATAGTCGGTTTCGCCGTGGCGGGACATAAACAGATAGCCGATGTTCCCGGCCTGGAACCGGTGGATGGGAGCGCCGGCTCCGAACGGGGTGTCCAGGGTTCGGCATTCAGTTTCTTCACCCAGGCGGTCTTGCGTCAATAAATGGTAGGCTCCGCTTCCTCCGATGACAGCCAGACGTTCGTTCATGGCGCGAGGGAATCAATCCAGATAGGTTTCGATATCGCCCACATAATGCGCGGCGGATTCGCGGATATTGCGGGATTCCATTTCAGTGAGGGGCCGTTTGACCCGCGCGGGCGAGCCCAGCACCAGACTGCCCGGCGGAATTTTGGTTCCCGGTGTCACCACGGAACCGGCGGCGACGATGGAGTTTTCTCCCACCTCCGCGCCGTCCATCAACACGGCGCCCATGCCGATCAGGCAACGGTTGCCGATGGTGCAGGCGTGCAACGTCACGTTATGGCCGATGGTGACCTCGTCGCCGATCACCAGCGGGTGGGTGCGGCGGGCGACGTGCAAGACGCATCCGTCCTGGATGTTCGTCCGCTTGCCGATGCGGATGTAATTGACGTCTCCGCGAATCACCGCGTTGAACCAGACACTGCTTTCCTCGCCGATGACGACATCGCCGATGATCTGGGCGCTCTCGGTGACCCAGGCGGAGGAATGAATTTGAGGTACGGTGTCTTTGAAGGAATGAATCATGGTCCCTGGCTACCCCTGTCCTTGTATGGGTTTGCGGAGGCTTCGGGCGAACCCGGTTGCGGGCTTCCCAAGCCAGCTTTCAATTGCATTTGGGCCGGCAACCCCTTAATCTTTTAAAAGGGGGATATTATAAACCTAAAGCGCTTTTTTGCGCAAAAATTGTTTGCAAACATCCTCTTTTACCCTCTTCAAGCCAAATGCCCAACGACGTTCATTTCTCACTCGATGCGAGTTCAGCATCCCCCACCCTCCCTAAATTTTTCACCGCCCGCTGGGGTCCCATCGTTCTGATAGTGACGGGTATGGTGATGACGGCCATCAGCTGGCAGAAATGGCAGGATTTGATCGTCGATTTCGGGCAACAGGTGTACATTGCCTGGCAATTGTCCGAGGGCCAGGTTTTATACCGGGATATCTTTTACCTTTACGGCCCGCTGTCCGCCTATGTTCACGCCTTCCTGTTTAAAATATTCGGTCCCGGCATTCTGGTGCTGGCCTGGTTCAATCTGGGTTTGATCGCAGTCCTGACCATTATTCTTTACCGGTTGCTCCGGGATTTATCGGATGGCCCCACCACCTATCTGGCCTGCCTGACTTTCCTGCTGGTCTTCGCCTTTGGCCAATACCAACTGGGCGGCAACTATAATTTTGTGTGTGCTTATGCCTATGAACTGTCGCACGGTATTTTGCTCAGCCTCCTGGCCCTTTTGCAATTCAAAAAATACCTGGACCGCCCCGGCGCGAAAAGCCTGGGTCTCTTGGGCTTGTTGACGGGACTGGTGTTCCTGACCAAACCCGAAGTGTTTCTGGCATTGGCCGTCGCTCTGTTCGCGGGATTGGGTTTGATAAGGTATCAGAATAAAAAAGCCGCCCACGGCAAGTCTTTGGCCTTATTTGTGGGAGGCCTGGTTTTACCGGGCCTGGCATTCATCGTTTATTTCAGTTTTCATATGCCTTTTGGGGAAGCGGCTCAAACAATTTTCAATTCATGGCTTTATCTGCTGAATTCGGATTTGCGGGCGTTACCGCTGAACCAGTGGATCATGGGTTTTAATGACCCGTGGGGCAACCTGTGGACCATGCTTTTATATGCCCTGGTTCTTGCGGCCATCCTGATTCTGATTTTCATCGTCAACCGGGCTTGGGACCGGAACATCCGAAAATACCTTCTGGGATCCGGCGCTTTGATTTGCGGTCTGATTGCTTTGGCAATTTTATCCGTTCCCAATGTGCCCTGGATTTCCTTGGGTCGGCCGTTACCGTTCTTTATGCTTTTGTTTGCGGTTTTTCTTTCGATTCGGATATTCAAAAACCGCTCCGGGCTTGAACCCCGGATTATCACACAGTGGGTTCTGGTCCTGTTCTCATTGATTCTTCTTTTGAAAATCCTTTTGAACGCACATATCTATCACTATGGGTTTGCCTTGGCTCTGCCCGCCACTTTGGTCATGGTGGTTTTCCTGGCCTATGAATTGCCCTCACGGGTCAAGCAGGCTCTGGGCGATGCAGGTTTTTACCGGTCCGCCATGTGGACTCTGATTCTGATTGTTGTGGGGACCCATGCCTGGATCACCTACCGGACGTATGAAATGAAAAATTTTCCGGTGGGTTCCGGCAGGGATGTGGTGATTGATTACCACCCGGCCTTCACCCCCCGGGGTAAAGCGATGAACCTGGCTGTGAATTATATTGGTCAAAACCTGGCTCCGGAACAGGAGTTCGCTACTTTTCCCGACGGGATCATGCTGAACTATCTGGCGCGGCGCCGAAGCCCGATCGCAGATATCACCTACAATCCGAGTGCATGGGTCCTGGTGGGCGACGATGCGGTTCTGGAACACCTGAAGCGGTCCTCGCCTCCTTACATCGTTTACCTGGATAGAGAGTTCCCCTATTTCGGCTACAATCACTTTGGCAAGGACTTCGCGCAAAAAATCCATGGCTGGATTCAAACTCACTATTCCGTCGAGGCTCAAATCGGCCCCACCCCCTTCACCGGGCAGGGATTTGGAATTCAAATTCTGAAGCGGAATACCTTTCGAAAGGACCCCCGGTAATGCCTGACACACCGGCTCCGGATCCCCACCCGCGGTTCAGTGATCGATGGACCAATCTCCTGATCTTGGTGCTTCTGGCCAGCGCCGGGCTTTTCATGGCATCGATCAGCTGGCTCAAATGGCCGGACCTGCTGATCGATTACGGGGACCAGGTATACATCCCCTGGCGCCTATCGGAAGGCCTGGTCCTTTATAAGGATATTTTTTACACGTACGGGCCGCTATCGTCTTATATTCACGCTCTTTTATTTAAAATGTTTGGACCAGGGATTGACGTTCTCATAGGTTTCAATCTACTGATCGTTGCCGGGCTCACGGGCCTCATCTATTTTCTGTTTAAAAAGCTGTCCAATCCATTGACCGCATTTTTCTGCTCCTTCGTCTTCATAACACTTTTCGCTTTCGGCCAGTACCAGGGGGGAGGGAATTTTAATTTCATTTGCGCTTATGTTTACTCCCTTCCCCATGGAGTGGCTCTGAGCTTTTTAGCCCTTTTTCTGTTTCTTGGATTTTTAAATAATCCATTTCCAAAATATCTGGTCTTGACCGGCGGTGTTGCGGGATTCGTTTATTTGACCAAGATGGAAGTTTTTTATGCTTTGGCGTTTTCTCTCTTCTCAGGATTGTTGAGTTCATGGTATCAACGCCGGCCCAAAAGACTGGAAGCTGTTCGGGAAGCGCTTTTTATGTTGGCAGGATTTTTGATTCCCGTCTTTTTTTTCTATGCCTATTTTTTAACACAGATGCCGTTAAAAGAGACACTTCAAATTGTACCGAATCCATTCTTATTCCTGGATGATGTCGCTGCATTAAAATCCCTTCATCTCAGTCAGTGGATTTTGGGATTTGACCAGCCCCTGTTCAATCTTCTTAAACTTTTACAGTATTTCTTTGTGCTGGTTTCAGTCCTGGGTTTTGTCATAGGAATCGGTCTGCTGTTGTCGGGTCCCTTGCGGCACCTCAAACCGCTTCCCCTGTTTTTTCTGATTGCCCTGGCAGCGGCGATGTTCGTTGGATTCAAGGAAATCCCATGGCTCTATCTGGGCCGGCCTCTTCCTCTGCTGTGCCTTTTGAGCACCGGGTATTACGCCTATCGCTTGTTTCAGGCAACGAATGAAAGCCGACGCTCAAACAACGATTTATTCCTGATGGTTTTTTCTGTATTTTGTACGCTCCTTTTGTTGAAAATATTTTTGAATGCGCATATCTTTCATTACGGCTTTGCGCTTGCCTTACCCGCTACTCTCCTGATGATTCATATGCTTTTGTTTGTTATTCCAGAATATTTAAAAACCCTCAAAATTCCACCGGGTTTTTACCAGCAAGCGGCGCTTGTGTTGGTTCTTTTTTTTGTGGGCGGCCATCTTCAAATTGAACATCAGGTTTATCAATTCAAAACCCTTCCGGTCTCCCAGGGACGTAACCTTCTTCTGGACTACGATCCGGATTTGGATAAAAGAGGGGTCATTGTGAATCAAACTTTGGATTACCTGGATCGCAAACTGAAACCGGGAATTCCCATTGCGACGGTTCCCTATGGCAGCATGATCAATTATTTGTCACGCCATCCCCATCCACTTCCCTATCTAAATTTCAACCCTTTTACCGTGGCCCTGATAGGAGAACAGGGCTATCTTCAGTCCCTCCAAAAGACGTCCAGCCCATATATCCTGCTGGTGGATGTGGATTCTTCTATTTTGGGAGCCCGGTATTTCGGACAGGACTACGCTCAAGATTCTTTTCAATGGATTCAGCAGAACTATGAAATTGAAAAGCAATTCGGAGCCGAACCTTTTTCCGGCCAGGGGTTTGGTATTCAATTATTAAAAAAAAGCCCACCCCTCCTGAATAATGACTGAAAACCCCCAACACCCCCATGTTCTCCGAATGAGAGCCGCCTTTGAGAAATCATCGGCCGGTCCCTGGATTATTTTGTTGGCTGGCGTCATCATGTGTAATATCAGCTGGCACAAATGGCCGGATCTGTTGGTCGATTATGGGACGCAGATTTATATTCCCTGGAGACTGTCCGAGGGGGAGGTCTTATTTAAAGACATCTCTTATTTTTTCGGGCCGGCTTCTGCATATCTGCATTCCTGGGTTCTCACCCTTTTCGGGCCTGGAATCCTGAAACTCGCGATCTTCAATATGCTGATCACCGGCGGTCTTTCTTTACAAATCTACATTTTGTTCAAAGGGATTGCGGATACCTGGACCGCGACCCTCTGCGGCCTGGCTTTTATTCTGGTGTTTGCGTTTGGTCAATACAGGGGCGGCCTGTTTAATTTCGTATGCCCCTATTCTTATGAACTCACCCACGGCGTGGCCCTGAGTTTTGTCGCTCTCTACCAGTTTCTTAAATTTACCGAAAAGCCTACGGTGGGAAGATTGGCGGCGGTGGGCGGCCTGGCGGGCCTAGTGTATTTGACCAAGCCTGAAGTATTTTTGGCCCTCTTTGTGGCTATAGTCATTGGACTGGCCGCCTTTCAATGGACTGCGCGAGCCCGCTCTTCCCAAACAGGAAAAGACTGGCTGGTTTTTTCAGGAGCATTTTTATCGGCCCCCTTATTGTTCTTTTTATATTTTTACCTTTATATGCCACTCCCCAGGGCGGTTGAGGCCATCTTGTATCCCTGGATCCTGATTGTCAAATTTTCATTGGGTGACTCCCCTTCTCACCAGTGGCTTATGGGAAGCGACCATATCGGTTCCAACATAGAAATTTCACTGATCTATTTACTGATTTTCGTAATAGTCTTATCCGCGCTGGTTTTGTTCTCCCGGTTGCCGGCCCGGCTCTCGGCCAAACCTCTTTTGGGATCAGCCTTTATATCAGCCATTATCCTGGGTTTGACCTGGGCTTTCCTTGGGGAAATTCCCTGGTTGGAATTGCTTCGGCCCTTACCCTGGATCATGCTCCTTCTAGGATGTTGGCAACTGGTCCGTTTATTGAAACTGGGAAACGCAAAGGAAGTGGGGCATCATATCTTTCTTTTGACCTTTACCATTTTTGCCTTTGTTCTCCTTTTTAAAATTATTTTCAAAGTCCAGGTGTTTCACTTTGGGTTCGCCCTGGCACTCCCGGCCGCTTTATTAGGGATCAAACTGCTGATGCATGACATTCCGAAAAATTTCCGGTCTCTGATGGGAGACCCGGTTTATTACCGGCCGCCGGTCACCCTCCTGATATTGGTCTACATCAGCTTTCATGTCTGGATTCAATACAATGTGTATCAATTCAAAACCTACTCAGTGGGATCGGGATATGACCGGATTGTGGATTACGATCCTTCCATCAAAACCCGCGCGCCAGTTGTCAGCCAGGCTTTGGATTATCTCAAAGGTGAAATCGGGCCGAACGAAGAAATTCCTGTGCTGCCCGATGCGATCATGCTCAATTATCTGATGCGCCACAAAAATCCCGTCAAACTGATCACTTTTGACCCCATCCATTCTTCATTAATAGGTGAGGAGGCTTTTCTGGGTTATCTGAAAAAAGCCGACCCTTTCCATATTTTATTGGTGGACAGAGATATGTCCTTTTTGGGAGCCCGGTATTTCGGACAGGACTACGCTCAAGATTCTTTTCAATGGATTCAGCAGAACTATGAACTTGAAAAGCAATTCGGAGCGGTGCCGTTTTCCGGAAGGGGGTTTGGAATTCAAATTCTCAGGAAAAAAGAGGCTCGGAATTGAACCGCAGGCCGCCGTGGAATTCAACACTTATTCCACCGCGGCATTGCGGGTTTCCTCGAATTTATCGCTGATGAGTTTCCAGCTTTTTTCCGCGAAGGCGCGGCGGTCGGGCTCTCCCTCCACGGCGGGCAAAACGCACACGCGCACATCCAGCCGGGGATGCCTCATGATATTCGTCATATGCTCCCGGAAAGTCATTCCCTCCGGCCAGCAGGCCACTGAAGGGTTCCTGCCATCCTCAAAACGGATCATGACCGGCACCACGGCGCCGCCCGCCTGCACCACCGATTCGAACGCGGAGGATTTAAAAGGCTCCACCCGGTGTCCCAGAGTGGCGCCGCCTTCCGGAAACAGGGCGACGGGAAACCCGGACCGCAGACGGCCGGTGAGATCTCGCACCATGGCGGAGACTTGCGTGCGTTGGGTGCGGTCGATGAAAATCGTGGAGCTCAGTTGAGTCAGCGGTCCGATCACCGGCCAGGACCGAACATCGCTTTTGGATACAAAGAACGTATTGAAACACGCCGCGATGATGAATATATCCGCCGAGCCGATATGGTTGGAAACGATCAGCGCACCCCGGGGGGCTGTCTCCGCCGGGCCCTCCCGGTGAATGTGGATGTTCAGCACCGCACAGCACAGCCGGCCCCACAGATTCAAGATGCGGGCGATCATGAAATAGCGGGCTTTCCGAAAAGACAGCAGGAAAATGACCGCCACCAGTCCCATCAACCCCGCCCCCAGTTGAATGAGTGCCAGGCCGGCCAGCTTGTAAACCCAACGAAGAAGATCCATCGCGTCGTTTGTCGTCAATAATAATTCGGTTGGTTTTTTTTAAGGCCCGTGAAGTCCGTCCACACCAGTTTCCGCAAACCCTGTCCGTACGATCTTAACATTTTCGGGAAGGTGATAGCCCGGGGCACTGAGATTCCGAATGGTCCCAGCATCCTCTCGGCCATATACATCCAGGCATGGGAAGCGCGGAACACGCTGTAATGAATTTCATCCATTCCGGTGAACCGGTCCATGTCGGGAACCAGGCGGAGGGGATCCTTCGCCGCGTCTTTCAGGAACCGGTTGATCCGCCCGACGGCCCTCTGAGTCTGATCGTAAGACACGCGCGATCGGGGAAACAATACGGTCCGCAGTACATGGAACAGAGCCGGGTGAACTCCTGTTTCAAAAATCTGCGGAATTGTCGTATAAAAAATCTCCGCACGCATCGATTGAAGCCGGGTGAAGATCTGTTGCAGGGTCTCGATCAAATCCTCCTCCGGCACGCCGTACAGGATATCGTTGCCGATATCGGTAACCAGCGCGACCACGCGGGCACCGGATTGCGACTTCTCCATCGCCGCTTCAAAGATCGGGCTCGACCGGATGGGAGGATAGACCACGTGTAACAACCCTCCCGGCATATGGTACCCGCGGCCGGGACCGGCGGCGATCATCACTTCGACCCGCCGGGGATGCAGGCACCGCTTTAGATGCCACCCCAGGGCGAAACACCCGCGCGCCAGATTGCTGGCTCCCAGCAACATCAATACCACCGGTGTCTCCGGAGGGAGGGACAGGGATTCCGTGGATTGTGCGTCGGGCTCAACGGTCATGATTATTATTGGAAACGGAGGCACGCATCGGCTTCCGTTACTATACAGGATAACATTTTTTGGAGGAGGGAATCTTCTCCGGGGGGTCACGGGTAAAAGCGGTATTCCTTAGGCAGGTTGACCTTATCCGCACGGCGATCCAGAGCTTTGTGGAGTTTTTCGTAATGCGCGATCATTTTTTTGATCTTCATGGTTTTTTGAAAATCCTGGCGGGCCCGATACGCGGTGCGTTGCAAATGGCGCAGGGTTTGCGCGTAGGTGGTATATTTTTTCCGCCACCATTTTTCGTTCTGTCCGTCCCACAATGGATCCCCCTTGCCGGCGAAGGGTTTCAGAATCAATTCCGACCGCTCCCGGTCCATTTCCATTTTGAATTCGCCCAGGAAGGACATCCCCAACAGGCCGTCCATTCCCTGGAAGTTCGGATTGGTGCTGGCTTCGAGGTTGAGGACCGTGGCGTCTCCCAATTGCAGTGAATCCAGAATAAACAGCGGGGTTTCCACTTTACCCCCGGCGGTATGGAATTCCATTTTTGGGAGGTTGGTATTGTACAGAGTGCCCAGGCGTTCGCCCAGACGGTTGGACAGGATCACCATGGAAGCACCGGTGTCCACGATCAAATCCGCGCGGATATTGCCGTTGATGAGCACCTCCACCATGTAATGGCCGCCGGGAAGGGACCTGGTCTTGATCACGTGAGTGCCCGACTTCTTTTCGGGAGACAACAGCTTCACCGGTTTCGAAGGCGCCGTCGGTGCACCCTTGAAGGTTTTCAGCTCGTCTTTTTTCCGGTATTGGGGCGGGATTTTGGAAGGATTGTCGGTAAAGTGGATTTTACCGTTATCGTCTTTCCATTTGTAAATCGCGGAATGGGAAGAAGCCGCGAACACCAAAACAACCGATACACAGAGGACACAGGAAATTCTAATCCAATGTCTCAAAGGGTATCGGTTTGACATACACATCTCTCGGTTTGATTCCGTCCGAAGGCCCGACCACGCCCTCGCGTTCCATGATTTCGATCATGCGCGCCGCCCGGTTGTAGCCGACGCGCAGTTTTCTCTGGATCATGGAGATCGAGGCCTGTCGTTCGCGGGCGATGAGGGCCACGGCTTCATCGTACTTCTCGTCGAAATCGTCCTCATTCTCTTCCGCGCGGGCGGTTTCGACCACCTGGTCGAACACATCCTTTTCGTACTCGGAATCCTTCTTCTGATCCTTGATGAACTTGAGAACCCGGTTGATTTCCTCGTCGGAGACCATGGCCCCGTGAATTCTCTGCATCTTGGAGGTTCCGGGAGGCAGAAACAGCATGTCGCCTTTGCCCAACAGTTTCTCCGCCCCGACACTGTCCAGAATCGTCCGGGAATCCACGCGCGACGTGACCTGATAGGAAATCCGCGCCGGAAAATTGGCTTTGATGATGCCCGTCAGAACATCGACCGAGGGCCGTTGGGTGGCCACAATCAGGTGGATTCCCGCGGCCCGCGCCATCTGCGCCAGGCGCGTCAGCGAGTCTTCTACGCCCTTACAGGCCACCATCATCAAATCCGCCAACTCATCGATTATAATTACAATGTAAGGGAGTTGAGCGGGGATTGCCACTTCTGTTTTTTGGACTGCCGCACCTTCCAGCGGGTCCGCGGCCCCGGTTTCCCCGGCCGAAGCTTTTCTTTTGATTTTTCGGCTTTTAGATTTTCCCTTCCGGTGGTTCTCCCGAAGCATTTTTTCCACCATCTCGTTGAAACCGGAAATATTACGGACCGACCAATCGGCCATCAACTGGTAGCGGCGTTCCATTTCCGTCACCGCCCACTGCAGGGCTCCCGCCGCTTTCTTGGGATTGGTCACCACCGGTGCGATCAGGTGGGGGATGCCGTCGTACATGTTCAACTCCAGCATTTTGGGATCGATCAGGATCAACTTCACTTCCTCCGGAGTCGCGTTGAGGAGCAGACTGCAAATCATGGTGTTAATGCCGACCGATTTGCCGGACCCGGTGGACCCCGCCATCAGAAGATGCGGTACCTGCGCCAGATCTTGGGTGATGGCCCGGCCGATGTGGTCCTTGCCCACCGCCAGCGCCAGTTTGGATTGGGTTTCCTGAAACGAATCGGAGCAGATGATTTCCTTAAAAGAGACGGTTTCGCGTTTCGTGTTGGGCAGTTCAATGCCCACCACCGACTTGCCGGGAACGGGAGCCAGGATCCGCACGCTGGGGGCGCGCATCGCCAGCGCCAGATCGTCGGTCAACGACAAAATGCGGCTGACTTTAATGCCCGGCGCCGGTTCAAACTCGTACAGGGTAATTACCGGGCCCGGCAGAACCTGCACGATCCGGCCTTCCACGCCGAAATCGGAGAGTTTCTTTTCCAGGATGGTGGAGTTCATCATCAACTCTTCCCGCATCTTGCCCACATTCCGGATTTCGGAGGGATCGTTCAAAAGCGTCACCGGAGGCAGCTGGTAATCTTCCGTCTCGTGAGCAAACGGAAAATTTTCCTGAACGGCGAACTCTTCTTTCTTCTTCTCCGGTTCCTTTTCTTTTCCCGCTTTGCGCGACGTGGAAAAATCGTCCAGGGTTTTCCGCGAGGGCGTCAACAGTTCGCGCGAGACGATCAACGGCTCGCTCAACCGCCGGTACTTGACTTTATCCCTGCGGGCCGCCCGCCAGATATGAAGGGTTTCCCACAACCAGTCTTTGAATTCCCGACCCATCTGTATCAGCAGGATTCCCACCGCGCGAATACTTTTGAGTCCCCAGCGGAACAACACCATGAACACCAGGCTGGTGGCTCGAAACAGTTGATCCGCCGAAACGCCGGACATGGCCAGGGCGGAAACGAACAGGATCACCATCAACAGCAGGTGCGCGCCCACCACGCTCAACCAGAGCACCAGCCACTGGGAGACTTGGGCCCCGGCCAGTCCGCCGGTTGCAATGTCGGCTCCGAAATAGGGATCGTGTTCGAATTGCAATGCCAGCAAAGCACACAGCCCCGACAGGAAGATCGACCCAAACAGCAACACCAGTGGCCAGCGGCGGAACTCCTGTCCGCGAATCACCGCCCAACCCACCAGGATCGCGACGAGCGGAAACACAAACGCCCCGGTGCCGAAAATCCGGACGAGGCCGTCCGCCAGATAGGAACCCACCAGGCCTCCGTAATTCTGGATGTCCCCGCCCTGCGATGAAAACTGATGGTACGAGGGATCGTGCGGGGAATAGGAAATCAGGGAAATCAACGCAAAGATGGCGAAACCGGCGGTACCGACTCCGAGAAAATCCCGGGTCAGGCTGTGGGGTTCTTTGTCACTCATTATTTTGAACTCGCGTTTGGGGGGTGGTTATCAATCGTTGGACGGTGTCCTGGAGAATCGTGTGTTTAACGTCGTGTGTCTCGTCAGGTTTGGGATAATCCAGGTTGTAATGCAGGCCCCGGCTCTCTTTGCGTTCCAGGGCGCCGTTGATAATCAACTGTGCGGTGAGAGCGATGTTTCGCAACTCCAGCGTGTCGCGGGTGATCTTGAACCTCCAGTAATATTCCTTGATCTCTTCCAAAAGCATTTCGACCCGGCGGCGGGCGCGATACAACCGTTTGTCGGAACGCACGATGCCGACGTAATTCCACATCAACCGCCGGATTTCGTCCCAGTTGTGGGAGACCACGACGGATTCGTCGCTTTCCACCGCATCGCCGCTGTCCCATTCCGGCAGGCGCTCCTGCAGTTGCTCGAGTTTCTTTGCGGGATGTCTCAACTCAGTGGCCTTGGCGGCGGCCCGGTGCGACAGCACCAGCCCTTCCAGCAGGGAATTGCTGGCCAGCCGGTTGGCGCCGTGCAATCCGGAATAGCACACTTCGCCTGAGGCGAACAGACGGTGGATGCTGGTCTGGCCGTTCAAATCCACCATCACCCCGCCGCACATGTAATGCGCCGCCGGGACCACGGGGATCGGCTGTTCGGTCATGTCGAATCCGAACTTCTTGCAGGTTTTGAAAATATTCGGGAACCGTTCCCGTGTGCGATAGCCTTCCAGGTGGGTGACATCGAGAAACACGCAATCGTCGCCGCTCTTTTTCATTTCGTTGTCGATGGCACGGGCCACGACGTCGCGCGGCGCCAGGCACCCCAGGGAATGATAGTTTTCCATGAAGGTGTCGCCGTTTTTAAGACGGAGGATGCCGCCCTCCCCGCGCACCGCTTCCGAAATCAAAAACGATTTCGCCTCTGGGTGGTACAGGCAGGTCGGGTGGAATTGAAAGAATTCCATGTTGGCGATCTTTGCGCCGGCGCGATAAGCCAGCGCGATGCCGTCGCCGGTTGCAGTGTCGGGGTTGGAGGTGTACAGGTAAACTTTCCCCGCACCCCCCGTCGCCAGCAGAATGGCTTTGCCGATGAAAGTGACCACCTCTCCGGTTTGTTCGTTCAACGCGTACAGGCCCAGGGCTTCGTCCTGCGGACTTCCCGGTTGGACGGCGGGATCGATATTGGAGCGGGTGATGATATCAATCCCCATATTATAAGGATAAATTTCAATATTCGGTTTGGCCCGAACGGCTTCGATCAACGTGCGTTCGATTTCCAGGCCGGTGAGATCGTCGGCATGCAGGATGCGGCGCTTGGAATGGCCGCCCTCGCGGGTCAGGTGAAAGGAGTCTTCGCCCTGGGTGCGGGTGAATTTGGTTCCCAGCCGGATCAACTCCCGGACGCGGGCCGGACCCTCGCGGATGATGCAACGAACCACGTCCTCCTGGCACAGGCCGCAGCCGGCTTCGATGGTATCGGATACATGGAGGTCGACCGAATCGTCCTCGGCCATGACCGAGGCGATCCCTCCCTGGGCGTAGCGGGTGGCGGACTCTTCCACGGCGTCCTTGGTAATCAGGGCCACCGAGCCGTATTCCGCGATTTTCAGGGCAAAGGTGAGGCCAGCCAGGCCGCTGCCAATGACGATGTAATCCCGAGCGACTTTCATAACCGCCATTATATGGACTTAAGCCTTTAAAATCAATAAGATATTAAAGGGTTGGGGGCCGGGGAAGGATGCTGTTTGAAGACCGCCTCAAATCAGATGAAAATCGAGAAAAGCCTTCATTTTTCTAGAGTTGGGTCGGTTTCAGGGGCTTTCTCCGGGGTCCGGAGGAAATGGAACCGAGCGCGGGAGCGGGACCCTTTTAAAGGGTTTGCATAGTGGCAGGGCGATCAGGATGAGCAGGGAGAAGGCGCTGACGATCAGGCCCTCCCTGAACCCTTCCGGAAAATAATCGAATTCCAGGGTATGCTCGCCGGGACCCAACTGCACCGCCCGATAGAAATAATTGGCCCGCAGGATTTTTTCCTCCTTGCCATCCACGGTCACTGTCCAACCGGGAAAATAGGAATCCACCAGTACCAGAAACCCGGTCCCTTCCTGAGAGGTTTTCACGGTAACATGGTTGGGGCGGTAGCTCACTTCTTCCACCTTTCCCTCAAAATGATTCGATGGCGCAAACTCCACCGGTTCGCTCAACAACACGTGCTGGAGGGGATCGAACGCTTCGGCGTAATAGGCGTTGAGCCATTGAGAATCCTTGGCCAACCGAACCCCGGGAACCAGATAGGCCCGGGGCAGTGCGTCCTTAAAAACCCGGATCCGGTCTGGAGAAATCACCGGGTCCCCATTAGAGTCCAACGGATTCTCGCCATTGGGATCAATCCAGTATCCCACGTTACTGCGTTTCAAGATACGCAACCGGCCATCGGCATCGGCTTGCTTCATGGCCGCAACCCAAATCACCTGCTTGCTGATTCCCATACCCAGACCGGCCTTCCCTGCCGCATTTTCGATGCCATAAACCATGCCGGTAAAGGGTGTTAAATATTGCTTCAACAACAACATTCCATCCAATGAATTGGATGCGGGCAAAAGGGTGGAAAAAGACGATTGTTGAATCCGGCCTGAGTAAACCCGGTGCTTTCCATAGGCATCCTTAAGAGCATCCGCCAGGACAGGTTTTTCTTCGTAAAATTTCCGGTCAATCAGAGGGAGAAGCCTGAAATCTTTCAGGTTCAAATCAACAATAATCAATAGTAAAACCAGGGCGGCAAAAACGATTTTTCTGATTTTTCCAAAATAAAACAAAATATAAGCGAAGCCAAAGATAAACAAAAAAATCAAAGAATTTTCCATTCCGAGATAAGGCTGATTCAATCCAACCCAAACAACCAATGCCAACAGAAGAATCAAAACCGTTACCACCGGATAGATTGTGAGACGGCGTTTTTCAGTATGATTCAACAGGGCATCCAACACAAAACCCGTGAGAAATACCGCGGCAAACGAGGACACAAAAAAGAACTTGGCGGGAAATCGGAACAGTTCTAATAGAGGGATCGAGTGATAGACATATTCATAGAGGGGATTATTTCTCCCCAGGGACAGCCAGATTCCCAACAGAAAGACCAGTAACCAGAAACCGATGGCTTTATTCCTGCGGAAGAAGAAACCGGTGGAGATGAATACCAGGCTCAGAATTCCCATATAGAGAGTGTGCAGAAACCCTCCCCAAAAAAAACCCGGGTAAGCGCCTGACCCCGCCTCAACTATATATACAGGCGTCAGTACCAGCGTGGCCAGTGTGTGCGGTTCCAGTGACCACATCGTATGGATTTCATAGCTCATGCCCCCGCTTCTCGTGGAATGTTCCATAAGGGCGGCGGTTGGCCACAACTGCAACGCGGAGATTCCGAGGGCGAGGACTACCGCCAATCCGAGCGATGCGGTCATCCGCGCATAGCCGGCCCTACCTTCTTCCTTGGACATGAACCACAGGCAATGCGCGTACAACAGAACCAGGGTCATGATGCTGATTTCCGGACACGCCGCCAGAGTCTGGGTGGCGATGGCCAGCACCGTCCCGATAAAATAACCGATCCGCTTCTCCTGCCGGTACTTCAGATACATCCAGAACACTATCGGAAGCCAGACCGCGCCCAGAAAGAAATTGCTGGTCAGGGTGGCGGCGACGATGAATCCGCTCAGCATCCCCGTCACGCTGCTGCACAGCCGGGCGACGAACGAAAGCCCCCACAACTTCCCCAGAAGATACAAAAAGCTTCCCAGCACCAGGAAATGAATGAAGTAGAACAGATTGATGGCCAACAGGGTATCCGGCAAAAAAAACACCACGCTGGGAGGATAAAACACACCGGGGTGGAAAGCCGCCATAAACGGCATCCCACTAAAACCGTGGGGCGTCCAGTAAGGGATGATCCCCTGATGAAAAGCCTGGCTCAGAAAGTACCGGAAGGGATAGGTGATAAAATGATAGTCACGAAGGAAGATGGCCTTATTTTTAAAAAGCAGGGGATAAAATACATAAAAGGCCATCAGGAACAAAAGCAACAACCCTAACAGGTCCTGCAACCATTCAGGTTTCCTTTTCAAATTTCCATTTTCCGTTTTGTTGAATGGCATGGACACCTTGGGTTAAATAACGGATGGCATGATAGGTTGAATCCGGTTTTCATTGAGCGGAATTATAAATGGCGGCTGTCGGAGGGGCGCAGGGTTCCGAGAGTTTACGCCGTCTTATTTCAGATTTTGCAAATATTTTCTACCCAACACACCCCCCACCAACACAAGCACAAGGGTAATACCGCTAACGACCAAGCCCGCCTTGAACCCGTCCGGAAAATAGTCGAACTCCAGGGTGTGCGCACCCGGACCCAACTGTACCGCCCGGTAATAATGATTGGCGCGCAGGATGGGACGTTCTTGCCCGTCGACTTTCACCGTCCAGCCCGAAAAATAGGAATCCATCAAAACCAGAAATCCGTTGCCCGCCTGTGAGGTCTTGACGGTGACATGGTTGGGCCGGTAACTCACTTCCTCCACTTTTCCTGCAAAATGATCCGTTGGCTCAAACTCCACCGGCTGGCTCAACAGCACTTCCTTGAGCGGGTCGAACGTTTCCTTATAATAAGTGTTGAGGACGTGGCCCTCCTCCGGCACCCGCATGTTGGGAACCAGGTAAGCCCGCGGGAGAGCGTCCTTGAATACCTTGACCCGATCCGGCAGGATGACGGGATCGCCCTCCAGCGTATAATACGTGGGACGATCCTGATCGATCCAATATTTGACGTTACTGCGTTTTAATATCCGAAACCGCCTGTCCGGCTTGGATTTGTCCAGCACGGCAAGCATCAACCCATGGTCTTTCAATCCCATGGCCAGGCCGGGAAGACCCATATAATGCTCCACGTTCAGAACCATGCCGGCGTACGGACGCAGATACTGCTTGGCCACCAGAAGGGCACCCAGATAGGTGTTGCTGTTGGGATAAAGCCCGAACTTGAGTTCCTGTTCAATCCTTCCGGAATAGATTCTGTAATGTCCCGCCGAATCCCCCAGGATGTCCATGTAAAGTGGTTTTTCCTCAAAAAACTTCCGGTCGGTGAGAGGCAGGAGTTGAAAATCCTTGATACTCAAATCCAGAACGATCAGAAGTAAAATCAAACCCGAAAAAACGGTTTGTTTGAGTTTGCCGAAGTAAAACAGGATATAAAAAAGACCGAAAGCAAACAGGAGAGACAGGGATATTTCCATTTCCAGATGAGGTTTTTGCAATCCGATAAAAACCACCCCGGCGAACAAGATGATCACAAGGGTCAATACCCGGGCGATCCTGACGGATCTTTTTCCCTGGATCAGGAGATCCAGAACAAAACCGGTCAGGAAGGCGGCGGCGAATGAAGACACATAAAAATACTTTTGTGGAAATCGAAACAGTTTGACCAACGGAGCCCAGTCGTAAAAGTATCTATAGAGGGGATTGTTTTCCCCGAGAGCAAACAGGATGCCCAGCAAAAAGACCAGCAACCAGAACCCCACCGCCTTGTCCCTTCTGAAACAGAAGCCGATCACGATCAGGGCCAGGCCGATCAAGCCCATATAAATGGTATGAAAGAGGCCGGAAAAGGCCACCGGGGCCTTTTTGCTGTCCAGCACGCCCCGGTAACCCGGAGTCATGACCAGCGTGGTCAATTCGGACGGTTCCAAAGACCAGGCTGTATGGTCCTCATAGGCGATGCCGCCGTCTCTGAGGGAGTGCTCGATCAACTTGGCGGTCGGCCACAATTGCAGGGCCGCAATGCCCAGAGCCAAGACCACAGCCAGGCCCAGCGATATTGTCACCCGAACATAACCTGAAACGCCTTCTTCCTTCGGCATAAACCAGAGGGCATGCACGTACAAGAGGACCATGGTCATGATGTTGATTTCCGGACAGGCCGCCAGGGTCTGGGTGGCGATGGCGAAAACCGTCCCGATAAAATAACCGATCTTCTTTTTCTGCCTGTACTGGAGGAACAACCAGAAAATCATGGGAAGCCAGACGGCACCGATAAAGAAGTTACTGGTCAGGGTGGCGGCGACGATAAATCCGCTCAACATGCCGGTTGCGCTGGTGCACAGCCGGGCGGCGAAGGACAGTCCCCACAATTTCCCAAGCAGGTATAAAAAAAATCCCAATACCAGGTAATGGAAAAAATAAAACAGGCTGATGGCCCATAGGGTATCCGGCAAAAAGAACAGCACACTGGGCGGATAAAACACGCCGGGATGAAAGGCCGCCAGAAATGGCATCCCGCCAAACACGTGCGGGTTCCAATAGGGCATGACCCCCTGCTGATAGGCCTGCCCGAGAAAATAGCGGAAGGGATAAGTAATAAAATGAAAGTCCCGGTAGAAGATTGCCTGATTTTCAAAGAACAGGGGATAGAACAAATTGAGCGCCAGCAGAAATACCACAAACAGTCCCAGAACGTCCTTGAAAAATTCAGCTCTTGCCTGGGCGACCTCAGGGTCCACGGGAGTTGTGGATGAGGACGAAATCGAATTCAGCGAGAATATATTTTTGAGTGTCACTTGTTATTTTTCTTTCGGTGTTTATCAGATCGAACGCGTGGAAAATCTGCCCCACAGGACGGCTCCTGCCAGTCCCGCAACCAGCGTGACGCCGCTTATCGTCAGGCCATCTTTGAAACCTTCCGGAAAATAATCAAACACCAGGGTATGCCGGCCCGGACCCAATTGCACCGCCCGGTAAAAATGATTGGCCTGCAGGATGGATCCCTCCTGTCCGTCGATGGTCACCGTCCATCCGGGAAAATAGGAATCCATCAGGACCAGGAAACCATTACCCTCCTGCGAGGTTTTGACGGTGACCTGGTTGGGCCGGTAACTCACTTCTTCCACCTTTCCTTCAAAATGATCCGTTGGCTCAAACTCCACCGGCTGGCTCAGCAGCACTTCTTTGAGCGGGTCGAACGATTCGTCGTAATAGGTATTCAGCAGTTGCGGTTCCCGTCCCCTGCGCACCTGCGGCACCAAATAAGCGCGCGGCAGTGCTCCCGGAAGCGCCTGCAGCCGTTCGGGCCGTATGACCGGCCGGCCCTGTGCAAACTCGGTGGGCCGGTCCCCGTCAATCCAATGGGTGACATTGCTCCTTTGGAGAATGCGAAGACGTCGCTCCCTGGAAGAGCTGTGGAATATTTTTTCCCAGAGTCGATGATCTTTCAGCTCCAATCCCAGGCCCGGGATGCCGTTCACATATCCCACCTCATGTATCATTCCCCAATAAGGATAAAAATGCTCCTTGGCCGCCAGATATCCCGCCCGGATGCCGGGCTCGTTGGGAAACCCCTTGTACAGGGGATTCTCCGTTTTCCCGGTGTAAAGCCGGACGGGTTCCTTATTGTGTTTGATCCGCTCCAACAATTGTGGAGGTTGTTCATAAAAACTGCGGGGCATCAAAGGCATGACCTGAGAACCGCTGGCGGTCAAGTCCACCGCGATCAACAGCAATACGCCGGCCCGGAACCAGACCTCCTTTAAACGTTTAAAGTAAAACAGGGTGTACCCCAAACCGAAAACCATCAGCAGGAGAATGGGAATCTCGGGCCGGTAGTTGGGCTGGACCACCGCGGCGATCCCCAATATTGAAAATATGAGAATCAAAAAAGTCACAATGCTTTTTATGCCAATTTCGCGGTTTTGTGCCACCCGGATCAGATAATCGAACATGTGGCCTGTTAAAAAGATCAATGCAAACGCGGACAGGAAAAAATATTTCTCCGGGAATCTGAACAGGTCGAGAAAGGGCGTCACTGAATAAATCCAGCGATACACCGGGTTATGGCTCCCCAAAGCCAGGAAAATCCCTGCAAAAAATACCAGCAACCAGAACAAGACCGCCGGGTTTTTGCGGTTCAAAAACGAGAAGCCCAGAAAAACCACAGCAAACAACCCCATATAAATATTGATATAAAAAGTGTTAATGCGGAAAATGCCGCTGGTTCCGTTGAGGTATTTGTCAAAATCGAAGGGCAGCAGAAGCTGTGCCAGCTGACTCGCCGCCATGGACCGGTAGGCGTGGTCGGCAAAGGGCATTCCCCCCTCCCGGACCGACCAATGGGTCAACTGGTAAGTGGGCACCAGTTGTAATGCCGACAGCCCCAGCGCCATTACCAAAAGCAACCCCAAGGCGGCCACCCTGCCCGGCTTGTGCAGGCTGCCCTCATAATAGGGGACCAACAGCAAAGTATAGGCGGCCAGCAGCAGGCCGGTTAAAATGGACACTTCCGGGCAGGCGGCCAGGGTCTGACACGCCAGGGCCAAAACGGCTCCGGCCAGCCAGCCGATCCTCTTTTCTAAAATGAACGCCTGGAACAACAGGAAAATCAGCGGCAGCCAGACCGCCGCCAAAAAAAAATTGCTGAGCATCGTTGAAGAAATAAAAAAACAGCTCAGGCAGGCGGTCAGCGCGGAGGCCAGTGCGGCGGTCCAGGACAGTCCCCAACTTTTGACCAAACCGTAGACGGGAAGTCCCAGGATCATCACATGGAACAGATAAAACCAGTTGATGGCCAGCGAAACGTCGTTTAAAAAAAACAACACGCTCGGTGGATAGAACACACCCGGATGAAACGCGGCCATGAAAGGGGTACCGGAATACAGGTAGGGATTCCAGAAAGGCAGACTTCCGGCATGGTAGGCCTGCGACAGGAAGAATTTGATCGGGTAAGTGACAAAACCGAAATCGCTATAGAAGAGAAACTGTTCCGAAAAAATAAAGGAATTAAAAAACAGCCCGATGGCGAGGAGCAGCAGCCCGATTCCCAGGAGGGTCTCCGAACCGCGCAGGAAATTTCTGTCTACAATTCTTTGAAAAAGATTCACTGTATGAAGGCGCACGAACCCCGGCCCCGCTGGTTAATCCCTCAACTGTCGGTTGTATTCCATGTCGAACAACATGGCGAATAAAAGAAACAGCAATCCCATCAACGACAGGAACGCGGCGAACAAAGCCGTCACCGGAGTGACATGGCCAACAAAGATGCGGTAGAAAAAATAATAAATCCCCATGCCCGACCCGATGGGAAAGGCGATGAATCCCAAAAAATAAAAGAATACCAGGGGATGAAAATCCCGGATCACATACTTGCCAAACATCCTTTTGAAAAAACACCTGAAGAGCAACAGGGAGATATCGGGAATCACCTTGTACAGACGGATTCCGGACTGTTCTCCAATTCCGTAAACCGGACGGATGGGGACATCCACCACCCGCATGTTTTCAATATTGAGTTTGACCAGAATATCGTTCGGCACGCCGTAGCGCTGAAAAATCTTATCGATGTCGATACTCTGTAACGCTCTCAGCGACATGGCGGTGAACCCGCATTGGGAATCCGCCACGTGCCAGTAACCGCTGGCGATTTTCGTCAACAGGGAAAGCACCGCATTGCCGATGTAGCGGTAATGCGGAATCATGTTCCACGCTTCACCGTGAAACAGCCGGTTGCCCTTCGAATAATCGGCGATGCCGGAGACGATGGGATCGACAATATGAGGCAGATCGTCGGGATGCATCTGCGCATCGCCGTTCATCACCACCGTGATATCCATTTTGTTTTCGAGGCTGGCCCGGTATCCCGATTGAATGGCACCTCCCACCCCGCGGTTCTCCTTATGCCGGATCAGTTCCACACGGCGGTCCGTGCGCAAAAACTCCTCAACGATATCCGCGGTTTTATCGGTACTGCAATCGTCGACGACAAATACTTTGTCCACCCAAGGCGGCAGGGTCGCCAAGACCTTGAGGATCAATTTCTCTTCATTATGTGCGGTCACCACCACAGCAACCGATTTATTTTCTAACATGGCCTTCCAGTGTCTCAGGCAGGATTTGGAACCGCATTGAAAGGGCGTCGGGACCTTAAAAACCCCATTTATTAATGGTAACGAATATAAAAAACAAAAAAAGATTTTTTTTGCAGGGCCCCGTTAACAGCGGCGGAAAGGATTTTCGCGGGATGCGCACCTCACCCGGGAAATTGACGCAACGCTTTCCGGTAGGCCATCAACTGCCGGACATTGCCGATCCGGTCTCGCGCCTTCATTATTGCCGACCGGGCCTCCGGTTCCTTCTGCAATTTTCTAAGGGTTCCGGCCAACTCCAGATGAACCCTGAAGGAGTACGGGTCGAGGCGCGCCGCCTGATTGAAGAACTCCAACCCCTCCTGCAACCGGCCCTGTGCCGTCCGCAACAACCCCTGCCCCATGTGGACCTCAAAGGTACCGGAAAATTCCTGCTGGAATTGGTCCATCCATAACTGCGCCTTCCCCAAACGTCCGGTCAATACCAGATTGTCCAGGTAGTTCAATCCCCACTCCTGGTTACGATACCCCAGAAAACTTCTCTGCATTTCCAGAACTTCCCGTTCCAGATCATATTCTTCAGCAGCGTGAAAGTAATTTCTCAACGAAATGATCCAGGCCACGGGGATATGGATCCAGTCCACATCCCGACCACTCTCCGGCCGGGCCAGTTCCATCTCCAGTAAATTTTTAAACTCCCGCCAGGACTGCCGGTGCGTGGGCCGGGGGTGTTGCATCACCAGAGCCGGGGAGTCGTACTGCAATAACACATTGCGATAGGGTTGCCAGTGTCCGGTGAACTTGGTTTGCTCAAACAGGGTCTGGTTCGCCTCCAGAACCACGGGAGCCGCCGCGGCGTTCCGCTGAATAAACTCCTGGGAATAATCCGAGATCCCCTCCAGAGTTTTTAAATCATATTTCGCGGAATCCGGGAGGAAAAGATTCGGATATCTTCTGGGGGTCATAAGACCGGTGCGGTGAGGTGAAATCAGATCCCACACGGTGACCGCCGTCACGTCGTCCCGCAGGCGCCGCACATCCTGATTGTAGTTGTAAAAAAACCACGACAGGCCGGAAATGAACACCGCCCGGTCGGGAAGGGTCAAATACACGCTGCGGGTCATCGATTCGGAAAGATGATTCCAAGAGTGGTCCACCCGAAAATAGTTTTTCCCTATCGCCCAGGGAATGGATAGACCGAGTGCAATGAGAACGACCACGCCCACCACCCCGGATGCATTCGATATTCCTGTTGTGCGTCGGTCCCGCGAAGCGTCCGGGTTGGGCCGTTGCCACCATGCCGTGTACAGGATATAGTAAAGAGCCAAGGCCGTCAGCAGAGTCACAACGACATAGGAAGGCAAAAAAGCCTCTCCCCGCCAGGAAACAAAAAAAGCCGCATTGGTTGCCACGATCACCGCAAAGAACAGAAACAGCGGCAGGCTTTTTCTGAAACACACCACGGCTCCAATTAAAAACCCGACAACCGATGCCCAGGACAAGCTATGGGCCACATCCCCGATAAACACCTTCATCACATGCCCCGTTTTGGAAAACCACCCGGCGATCCCGGTCATCATTGAAGCGCCGGTTTCCGCCACTGCGGCGGCACCCGCCGCGGGACTTAAAACGCTAAAATGACTGTGCGAGTCTTTCCGGTCGGTAATCTGAAATAAAAATCCCTTAACGGTCTCGGGGTTGCCCCAATCGAAAGTCGGTTCGGTTAAGGAACGGATCGGCAGATACGCATACACCAAAAACCCCAAAAGGAAAAACGAGATGCATAAGGAAAGATGTTTCCAAGGATTTTGCCGGCACCAGAAAAAAAACAGAATCAGGATGGCGGGCAGATAAAATGCCACCGTGCCGTGGTTCCCGGCACTCAATCCATACACCAGGGCCGCCGCATACAGATAACGGATGTCCTCCTGTTCTTTCCATTTCAACAGGGCCAGTACGATGGACACGGTAAAGAAAGTGTGGAGCGTGTACACCTCCGCCAGCATGGTGTTGCTCCAGAACGGCAGGCAAAAGGCAAAAAATCCCACCGGCATCAACGCGGGCCATAGAAAGAACTCCGAGGACTCCTTACCGGCCAGGACTCTTAGAAACGATACCGAAGCCGCGTATAACACCAGCAGGGCCAAACAAGCCATCAGGCTGGAAAACAAATTGACCTTGAAAGGGATCGACCCCATCGGAAAGAAAGTAACTGCCTTGGCCATCAGGTTGTAAATCGGAAACCCCGCCGGATGGCTGATCCCCAGCGTAAAAGCTGTATTCACAAATTCCGGGGTATCGCGGTAGAAAACGGTGGGGGACAGGGTGGATAAATAAATGAACCAGGAAATAACTAAAAGAAGGGGTAGGAATATCTTAAATGGAGGGGAAGCGTTGTGGGATGACATAAGGTTAAAAAGAAAACTCTTCCCACCCCGGGGGGCGGGAAGAGTCTCTCAATGGTTAAACTGAATCCAAAACTTCAAGTCAACTCATCTCTGGATAGCACCCAGAGAGTTAACCGGAGATGGCACCCAGAGAGTTAACCGTGAATACTTTTGCCGTGTTGTTCATGTTGATGCCGGTACCCGTCCAAGTAGTTTCATCAGCAGAAACGTCAATCGACACGGCGGCAGACTGAATGTAACCATAAGTGGTTAACAGAGCGGTAGCTTGGGTACAAACTCCGGCGGAACCCGAGTCGGCCCAGTAAGCCTTACACGCCAGATAGATATTGTGAATGTTGGACTTCACGTCGGAATCGTAAGCCCGCGCTTTGTACTGGTTGAACTGCGGAATAGCGATGGCCGCCAAAATACCGATAATGGCGATAACGATCAGCAGTTCGATCAG
>SMUY01434024.1_pt1 | contig 24809 bp, 26 predicted proteins | sample 2456441 | NCBI WGS metagenome assembly SMUY01 (sample SAMN11095931, study PRJNA526329) | marine sediment metagenome | biome: Marine sediment; feature: Surficial sediment; material: Deep marine sediment; isolation source: Hadal surficial sediment | place: Pacific Ocean | collected 2014-11 | depth...
AAAAACCGGGTGGCTGCATTACAGATTTTATAAAGAAACTAGAACATATCAAATTAATAAAAACACTAACCAGTGCTATGGATACTGATTTGTCATCACAAATCGACGCTGAAATTCCTGATATATTGCCTGATGTTATTCCAGAGGAAAAAAGACGATTAGAACCACCTGCAGAAATTAATGAGGAAGATGATGATGATCATGATGAAGATTTTTCACAAAAAAAGAAAAGATACAAAGACGTCCACAAAAAAAGATACAGAGATAAAACGTAGATAAAATTACCAGAAAAATTTTACATTAAAAAATTAAACTAACTAATAACAATTCATGACTTGTATTATATTTCTTCGAGTAAATTAGTTTCTAAACATGACTCAGACAAGAGCACAACGTAGTGCAGCTGCACGAAAAGCAGCTCGTACTAGAAAAAGAAATGCAGCAGCAAAAACTGCAGCAGGAAGAAGTTCTACCCAAAAAGCTGCGCGAAAAAGAACTCGTTCAGCTTCAAGAACTAGTTCAAGAAGGAGAACAGCAAGAAAACGATAACCACTCTCTCTTTTTTTAAATTACACTTGATAAAGACTTTAAGAGATATTGTATGATGGTATTGAACTTGAAAATTTTATCTACAATAAGTAAGATAACGTGATGTAGATTTCAATGACTTTAACACGAATCGTTTTTGTACTTTTACTAATTTTCTTATCATCCAATCTCACTTTTATTATTGCTGCTGAAATCGAACTATCTGAAAATGACATAGAGTGGTGCCATGAGCTTCATCCGCAATACGAAACATTAGGTCTTGAATGGTTCTTAGAAAACTATCATTATACAATCGAAGCTAGAGTATGTGCAAGCTTGTATGATGACCCAATCTGGGATTATGAAGGTGGTGATAGAATTGACAAACTTCTTGAGAGAAGTAAGTTCTACATAAAACTAGAGATCCTAGAAAGCCAAGAAGAAGCTAAATCAGGAATTATTGATCCAACTCCTGCCCAAATCCCAACTTGGATTAAGAATATTGCGAAATTTTGGATTGATGATCTAATTGATGATGGTAACTTTGTACAGGTAATTGAATGGCTTGTTCAAAATAACATCATTCAAATTACATATGATGAACCTAGCGAGGGTGAAGCTGCAATCACCATCCCAAGCTGGATTAAAACAAATGCAAGATTTTGGGTTGAGAACAAAATAACAGATGCCGATTTTGTGATTGGAATTGAGTGGTTAATAAACAATGGAATTATTCGAGTTTAAGATTTGATGAGAAATCTCGATGTAAGAGAAAAATTGATACATACTCGGCATTAAATAAAACAAATTAGAAACGTTCTGATGTTGAATTTCATAACTAAACAACTAAAATCAGGCTTTGGTTTGAGGGCATTCAAATTAGATATAATGGATTTTGGATTTATTATTCTTCTTGCAATGCTTACCTATCAGGGACACACTGTACAACTTTTGTGTTCAACATCTATTTGCTGGAGATAAACCCAGCCTCTTATTTTTCTAAATTTATTATTGAATAATTAGATATGAATAAAATTTATTCGAAATAATTCAAGCACAACATTTCTTAGCATGTTTGCCAAATCCATGATCACTTTAATTTGTTAACTGATCACTTCATTCTTCTTGCGAAGCTCTAGAAGCTTCATCTTTTTTTCAATTTCTAATTTACATGAAAACAATTCCTCGTTTGTATGATCATGACTGGTTTTTTACAATGCTCACAAATTGAATTTTCATTTATATAATGTGTAAATGATACAGGTACAAAAACCATCTATTTTCTCATTCCAACTTTGCACATGCCTATTTTGCAGTTATGACAGACAAAATCATCAGTCAGATTTTGGCATCCGCATGAACAGGTACAAGAATAATCATTCATGGTTTCACGTGGCTGGAAAAGTTTTACTTTTTCTTTCCTTTTCTAAAATTTTCTCAAGCTTTGATGGTTTTTTCTCCTTTTTTTCTTCCATGGTTGTGATATATTTTCATTGTATTAATATAATAAAACCAAAATTCTGTACAATTGTTTATCTTTTTGATAGTAACTAAACAATTTGTAATCAATCTAAAGGTCTGCTTTATTTTTCTGATTTTGTTAATGATATATGGAGTAATGGAATTTAGCAAAGCATGCAAATTTTGTGGCAAGAAAATATTCTATGGTAGGATAAACGGATATGGAAGATTCTATGATGATAGCTTTTTCATCCAATATCATAAATGCCCGTCTTGGTAGATAAGAATGAGGTTACAAGAGTATTCAAGAAGCAAACTTCTTGCTTTGAGTCGTGTGTTGCCATAGTTTACCATAAATAGATTAATTATAGATACAATCTCAGATTTTTCTATGAAATTTTCTTTCTCAAAATTTGTATGGTTTGATGGGAAATTCATACCATTAGAAAAGGCCAAGGTTCCAGTCACAACTCATTCTGTTCAATATGGAACATCAATTTTTGAAGGAATTCGCGGTTATTGGAACTCAAAAAATCTGTACATATTTAGATTAGATGATCACATCAAAAGATTTAGAAACTCTGGAAAATTCTATTCAATCTCACTAAATTTCACTGATTCGCAAGTTAAACAAGGAATTGTAGGTCTTTGCAAAAAAAACAAACTTAAAAGTTCATGTTACATTAGACCATTCTACTTTGTTGGGAATTATGGAATCAACTTACATGTTACTGAAAAGGCACCAACTCACATGGCGATTTATTCCTTCCCCTTTGGTGATCTTTTTAACAAAAACGGAATAAAAGCCTGCGTCTCATCATGGAGAAAGTTTTCTGATTCTACAACACCACCACTCGCAAAGATGGGTGGTAACTATCTTAATTCAATTCTAGCTACTCAAGAATGTAAAAGAAATGGATATGATGAGGCCATTTTGTTGGATCAGAATGCAAACGTTAGTGAAGCACCTGGAGAAAACATCTTCATAGTAAGAGATAATGAACTAATTACTCCACCACTTCATTCATCTGCTCTTGAAGGATTAACTCGTGATACAGTCATCAAGATTGCTCAAGATATTGATTTTAAGACTTCCACCAGAGATATTTCAAGAGGTGAACTTTATCTGGCTGATGAAATATTTCTTTCAGGAACTGCAGCTGAAATCACTCCAATAGTTTTTGTTGATCATAAAAAAGTTGGATCAGGCAAAGTTGGAAGAATAACAAAGAGAATAATGTCCGAATACATGAACATTGTTATGAATAAAAATCAAAAGTATTCTCATTGGTTAACGGCGGTATATTGATGTGAAGATAGCTCAAATTGGTATTGGTGGGTGGGGAAAAAATCACACTCGTATTCTATCTCAGCTAGGTGTTCTTTCTGCAGTTTGTGATGTTGATAAGAAAAGAAATAAAGAATTTGGTGAACAATTTTCTGTAAATCATTACGATTCTGTGGATTCTCTACTAGATTCAGAACAATTTGATGCTGCTTTTGTCTGTACCCCTACCTCAACTCATTCTGCCATCGCATCACAACTGATACAGTCCAAGAAACATGTTTTTGTTGAAAAACCAATGACATATCTGTCCAAAGAAGGAGAAGACTTACTTGAGCTTGCAAATAAAAACCACGTTATTCTTTCTTGCGGTTACATTGAAAGATTTAATCCAGCAGTGGAAATTGTAAAGGATTTTGTCAAATCAAAAAAGTATGGTGACCTTGTAATGCTGGAATTTCATCGTGAGAACCGAATGCCCCCTCACATCAAAGATGTTGGAATAATCTATGATACATCTGTTCATGATATAGATACTGCAATTTGGCTATTTGATGATACTCCAGAAGTTGTATTTGCACGAGCTGGAAAAATAAAACACGAACATGAAGATTTTGCTTCTATTATGCTTGGTTTTAAAAATAACAAAGTTGCGATTATTTCTTCAAACTGGATTACGCCTACTAGAGTTAGAACTTTCAACGCAATTTGTACTGAGGGAATAATTTCATCAGACTTTATTACACAAGAGGTTAAAATTGAAACAAATAATGATACAGTGATCCAAAGAAAAGAAAAACAGGAACCACTCTTGATGGAAATTCAAAATTTTCTTGGTGCAATTGAAGGAAAAAATGATCTAACAGTTAAAGCAGAACAAGCAGTGAATGTTACAAAGATAGCTGAGGCGGCAGTTTTATCTAGTCAAAAGGGAGTCCCAATTTACCTAGATTTTAAATGAACAAAAAAATGATGGACATACTTGTATGCCCGATTGACAAACACTTTCCACTTGAGATTTTTGAATCAAAAACTAAGGAAGATTTGATTGTGGAAGGGGCTCTATACTGCTCAGACTGCTCTAGATTTTATCCTATAATTGAAGAAATCCCTATTCTGTTGCCTGATGAATTGAGAGATAAAAAAAAGGATCTAATTTTTTTAAAAAATAATCAGAAAAAACTTCCTGAAAAAATAATTAAACAAGCATCTCCATGGCATTTGTGATATCTTTTGGTTACAAACTCTGTTTCAGATAAAGCGAAAATAGGAAAAAACGTGAAAATTTGGAACTTTGCATATGTTGGGGATAATGTCGAAATAGGTGATAACGTGAAAATCGGATCACTTTCTCACATTGATTATGATGTGAAAATTGATGAAAATACAATGATTGAAGGTTTGGTCTATATTCCACCATTATCAAGAATTGGAAAAAATGTTTTCATTGGACCAGCAGCAACTCTTACAAATGATCCATATCCACCAAGTGGACAGCTTGTTGGAATTACCATAGAAGATGGGGCGATAATTGGAGCTAATGCAGTGATCAAAGCAGGTTTAACAGTTGGTAAAAACAGTGTTGTTGGAATGGGAGCAGTTGTTACAAAAGATGTTCTAGAAAACACTGTTGTTGTTGGTAATCCAGCCAAAGAAAAATACTCTAGAGAAGAATACGATAAAAAGCAAAAGAATTGGAGGGATCTTAAGATTTAATCTCTTTATGAAATATTAAATTCTTCATTTTTGTTAAAATGACAATCCAAATGATCACCAAAATGATTGCAATTATCGCTTTAATTACAGAAGAAATTATTTGATTGAGATCTCCATAACCGGTAATAGAAATTGGCCCCAAAAATGTAACAACTATTCCTCCCCCTATTATCAAAAGTACCCACATTGTAATAATAAAAACGAAGATTGCTCTTATCATATTGAAACACCCATCATAAATGCAGAAATTATTGCAAGGATTCCTGATAATATACCCAATTTGAAAATCACATGAGCTACTTGTTTTTCTGAAAGTGGATTGCCTACAAGAATCAATCTAACTAGAGTGATAGGTGCTTTTTTTTCTGTAGTTGCCTTTAGTTTGAAATCATCAGTATGTTCAACAGGTTTTGCATTAATTTGTCTGTGTTCTACAATTCTTTTCATGCTTGATAAGAACAAAAATGAGTTAATTACAGCAGGCAAAAGCGCAATTGCCGCTACAATTTCAACTCCACCTACTATAGCCAAAGTGCCATACATAGCACCAAAAGTTAAAGCACCAGAATCTCCTGGAAAAATCTTACTTGGAAATTTATGAAATTTGTAAAAAGCAAGAGATACGAAACCTAGCGGTAAACTAGCTATTGCAATTTCATAATTTTGTACAATAAATAAGGATATTGTTAATGCAAACCCTGCTATTGTCATAAATCCACTTGCAACACCGTTCATAACATCAATTGAATTGATAGTGTTACCAGTTATTGGAATCATTAAAATTATAATTGCAAGATACAACACTGGAATTTTTACTTCACCAAAGAGTGGAAACGCCAGATTAGAATCATATGCTCCAAGTAAAATTATTGGAAGAGCTACTACACCAAGAGCTATTGGTTTGAACCAACCACCCATAGTTTTTTTGTCATCAATCAATCCAACTATGTAAGCAAGGGAGGTAGTAATGATAATAGCGATTATTTCATTGGTTGGGAAAAAAGCATATAATGCAAATTCTGATGCCAAAATTCCTGCAATAATTGAAGGACCTCCTGGCCTTGGAACCATCGTGCCTTCTTTTTTGTTGAAATCTTTTACAGTAAGATTTCTTTTTTTAAGTCCTTTTATCAAAAATGGAGTTGTTACATAAACAACAAAAAAAGCTATAACTGACGTTATTACTGCAGAAATGATTTCTTGTTCCAATTATCTACCTTTTCGTAATTGAGACTTGAAGTTATCTGCAAGTGTCGAACCAATTTTATCAATTTCTGCTAATTTTTTTACTGGAATTGCAGAAAGATCATCAAGGTTCTTTATGCCATATTTGAATAATTTGCGAGCACGAACTCGCCCAATTCCTTTAATTTTAACTAACTCAAGCAACTCTTCTCTAATTCCAAAGTTTATTCGCTTCCGAATTATATCAAATTCGTCTAAAAGATCCACTCTCTCAAGCTGCTTTGCCAATTCTCGGAGGCAATAAAGGAGCCAATCAGCAGTCTCGACCATCCTGTGCATGTCACCTGACTCGATTTTGAGGTTATCAGAGAGGGATATTTCTGAGGATTCTGTAATCCAAGCATCCAAGGCTAGAAGACTCCGTGAGCAGTCATATTCTGAAATAGGCTCAATTAACTCAATAGTTTTGTTTTCTATCAACAGACTGGCAGCTTCGTAATCTTTGTTTCGAAGAGAAAACTTTGGAAAAAATTCTTCAGATTCTGAAATTAGATGTAAAAACCCAAAAGTGTGTTTTTTTCCTTCTGAGACATTTTTAATCGCAGTTCTGAAATAGGTTGCAGTAAGTGGATCAATGTAAAGCCTTGATGCTTTTTTTCCAAATTCTGTTGCAACGAATCTTTCTCCTTTTTTTATTAAAAAATCTTCATCCATCAAATATCGAAGGGCTATATCAACCCCGAACTTTAATGTAGATTTTCTTGACTGTAATCCACCTAGTGTTTGTGAAAAAAAATTAATAATCTCATCTTTTTTTATGCCTGGATTTATAACAATTGTACTCAGAACATGAATTCTTAATGACTTGTCATCTGCAATCTTTGATTCAATTGGTTCTGGTTCTCCGTTGATATAATGATCAATTAATTCAGAACTATTTGCATTTCCAACAATTATAGCTTCACCATAATCATCATATTGCGGTCTTCCAGCTCGTCCACAAAGTTGTTTGTATTCTAGAATGCTAATAGGTCTGTTTGCACCAATACGTGAATTGTATCTAACAATGCTTGTAATTACAACTCGTCTTGCAGGAAGATTAACGCCAGATGCAAGTGTTGGAGTTGATGAAAGGAGCTTGATTGTTCCTTTTCTAAACTCAGTTTCAATAGTCTCTCTACAATTTTGGTTTAGTCCTGCATGATGAAATGCCACACCTTTTTTTACTAGCTCTGCAAGCGTCTTCACAAGTTGTGTATGTTCATTTTTTTCTAAAATTTTTTTTGAAATTTTTTCAAGTTCATCTTGTTCAGATTTTTTTAGATACTTGGAAATAACGTCAGCTGCTTTTGTTGCAAGTGATGCAGAACGCATTCTTGTTTCAGCAAACAGAAGAGATTGACCACCATCTCTTACAGATTCTGCGCCTAAATCTACTGAAGGTCCTCTAAGGGAGGGTTCAACCTCAAAATACTTACCATCATCCATTATCACACCTCCCTCATTATACACACCTTCAGAGAGCGGAACTGGTCTCCAATCATTTTCAACAAGGGTGCAGTCAAGCCATTCAGATAACTCATCTGCGTTTGTTATGGTAGCACTAAGTGCAATAATTTGGGGCTTTGATTCAAGCAGTTTTAGTTTTGTTAAAATCATTTCAAGTGTTGGCCCTCTGTCCTGATCTCCAACTAGATGAATCTCATCTGCAATCACTAATCTGATATCGTTAACCCATTCAGCACCATGACGAATCAATGAATCCATTTTCTCATTTGTTAAAATTATAACGTCACTTTGTTCAAGAGTTTTATCAATTGATTCAAAATCCCCAGTTGAGATCTGAACTTTGATTTTTCTTCCAAGTGGAATTTTTTCAATCTTCTTAAACTCTGAAAATTTTTCAGCTGCTAAGGCTCGCAAAGGACTAAGATAAACAACTTTGCCATTGTTATTGATGAGATGATTTATCATTGCTAGAGTTGCAATCAGCGTTTTTCCACTGGCAGTTGGTGCAGAAATAAGTAGGTTTTTTTGGTCTAATAGACCTGCCTTTATACTGTCTACTTGTGGTGGATAAAGCTCTGAATATCCTTCAGCCTTGAAAAAATCCTTTACTGGTTTTGGTAAATCTAGTTTTTCTATCTTCATACCCGGTTATAATGACCAGGCTTGGATTCATAAATTGATGCCTCGTTGAGCATCTTTCTGAGGTATCTACGAGCCTCCTCTTCTGTGAATTTTTCAGTCTTGACAAGTTCAGCCATAAATAATTTTTCTTCAACTGATTGTTTAGGTTCACCCTCCAGTGACTTTAGAACATCCATGAAGAGTTGTAGCTTTGTAATCTCACTTCGAGGTTTACCCTGTAATACTCCAAGGTCAACTTTGCCGGTATTGACGTCAACTCCAGCATCTTCTAACATGCTTTGGATAAGATAAATTGCACGTTCAGCATCCTCTGCATCGACTTGGTCCTTTAGGAGCAACCTTGATCTTGCAGTTGCAATTCTAATAAGACCTTCAAGCTGCCTTGGAGTGACTGTAATCATATCCTCAGATTCAACATTTCTCATTTTCAGATAGTATTCTAGGATTTTCTCCTCAGCCTCTGTTGTTAGTGTTGGTTTGATTTTCTTTGCAAATGAAAGGTACTTGGTTAGAATATCAATATCAATCAGTGATCGCTTATCCATACCAGTGGGGCTGTGTAAATTAATGATATGTTCTGCAATTTTTCTATCTCGCTCTTTTGATGGAATATCCCTCACAACAAAAATCAAATCAAACCTTGTCAGAAGTGGAATTGGTAAATTAACATTCTCTGTGATATTTTTAAATGGATCATATTTGCCATACATTGGGTTTGCTGCAGCAAGAATTGATGTTCGTGCATTTAGTGTTGCAACAATACCTCCTTTTGAAATACTTACTGACTGTTGCTCCATTACCTCGTGAAGCGCACTGCGATCCTCAGGTTTCATTTTATCAAACTCATCAATACAAACAAGACCTTGATCACCAAGGACTACCGCGCCTGCTTCAAGCATGAAGATACCGCTTTTATCTTTGACAACAGCAGCAGTAAGACCAGCAGCAGTAGAACCTCTACCAGATGTGTAAAGTCCTCTAGGTGCAATTCTTGTACAAAACTTTAACATCTCACTTTTTGCAGTACCAGGATCACCAACTAAAAATATATTAATATCGCCACGAATCCTACCACCATCATCTAAGACTCGCTGTGTGGAGCCTACAATCAGATAAAGAATTGCTTCTTTGATCAACTCATGTCCTTTAATGTGTGGTGCAAAAGAATCAACTAGTCTTCGATCAATGTTTGGATCCATTGATAGTAATTTGATTATCTTCTCATCTTCAGGTGATATTTCCTCTCTTTCTGATCTTCTTGATGATTTAGTTTCTCTGCCTCCAATAAACTCGATGTTGTTTCCATCAATTCGTAGTCTGTAAAGTCCACTGCTTGCTCTACTTACACCAACAATTGACTCTTGCTCAATTCTTACTATACCAGTTAGAACGATTCTATCACCAGGCCTTGCGTTATCAACAAGATCTTGTTTGATTGTGACATCAATATAGTGAGGAAGCTGGCCTGGAGGAAGATCCTCAGGTAACTCCTGCAATCTTACAATCTGAAAATCGATGAATCTGCTTGATTCGGGCTTTAACTCCAAATCATTTTGGGTACACTTTGGATTTGAACACTTTACAGGGACATTAACACTCATTCCTTTGAGTAAAAATATCTGAGTAACGTGATGGTCTGGACACACATAAGTAAGCTCTTTTGCTAATGGTTTTACTTCAGATGATCGAACTACCATTCCAGAAATACTTGTCATCTTTTCAATGATTTCTGCGTTGATTTGTCTTAGACTTCGCTTTATTGGATAGTTTTTGATACGGGCTCTGATTTCATCCTTGATTTTTTCAGCATACGGTGGAAATCTTTCTTGCAGAATCTCTTTTATGGCTCGAGAAAAAGCATTTAGAACCTCATCTGGGTTTTCATTAAATTTTGATTCTATTTCTGAATGTAAAACAAGATCATTGTAATCTATAACAATAAATTTTGAGCTCTTTGAATACATCTGGTCAATTTGCTCAACATACCCAAATGAACCATCTTTGTCCTTAAACTGAACTAGAAAGTTTTTTACCATATCTGACATTGCAGACTTTGTAAACTGTTTGGGCTCTACCGTACTCATTTCTCATCACCAAGAATTTGTTTTGTAAAATCTTCGCTTACATTGTGCAGGTTATTATGATATTCTCTCTCCTCAACCGTAAGCTTGTCTGCAAGATTAGCAGTTAATTTTGAAGAGTCAGCAAGATGAACTATCTTTCCCCTTCTTTTTCTAACCAACGATTTTAGCATGCTTCCTACCTTGTCTGAATCTGTTTGTTCTAGTCCTTTCATGTATGATTTCAGCTTTATGTAAAAATATGGTTCAAGTGTAGCTAGCTCAAACTCTCCTTGTACATTTTCTTTTACTATTGCTTGCTTTAGCTCTACAATCATGTCGGTATCTTGAACTAGAACGTGATTGTCTTTCTCAAGCACCCTAGCAACCCATCTCGGTATATTCAACATCTCGCCCTGCTTTCCTTCAACATCAGTATCTGATACCTTTATCTTGATGTCACGGTTGAAGGTGACCTTTACATCCTCTAGATCATGTCCAATAGTGTGTACCTTCTTTATGTCCTGTATATTCATTGGATCATTGATTCCAGTGAGGATCCTCATCAAACGGATCAATAAATTTATCTAACCAAATAGTGAGATCAATTGATCTTCAATTATGTGATTTATTTAGTGGCTTCAAAATGAATAATCGGATGCCATCTAATATAATGTGGGTTGAAAAATATCGTCCAACCAAATTAACAGAAGTGATCGATCAAAAAGAGATCATTTTAAGTCTTCAATCTCTTTTAAAAAATCAAGCAGAGATGCCACATCTTTTATTCTCAGGTTCTGCTGGTGTTGGCAAAACAACTGTTGCATTATGTATCTCAAAACAAGTTCTTGATGATCGATGGCAGACCTATACTCTTGAGCTAAACGCATCTGATGAACGTGGCATCAATATGGTTCGTGAACGTGTCAAAAAGTTCTCAAGGTATGCCGGACTTGAAGATATTCCATTTAAGATAATTATTCTAGATGAGGCAGATGAGATGACAGCCGACGCACAAACCGCATTGCGAAGAATCATAGAGGACACCTCAGAACATTGCAGATTTATCTTAATTGCAAATAATATTTCTAAAATTATTACGCCCATTCAAAGCAGATGTGCTGTGTTCAAGTTTACTACAATTCCTGAAAAGATGATAGTTTCTCATCTAAAATCAATCACAAAGAAGGAAAAGATCAAATCCGATGATAAGGGACTTGAGACGGTTTCTGATTATTCTGGTGGTGATCTAAGACATGCTATAAACTTGTTACAGGCAACTGCAAGCCTGGGCGAGGTTTCAGAGGCAAATGTCAAAGCATCAGCCGGTCTTACAAAAACAAAGGACGTAACAGGTGTTCTAAAGCTTGCACTTGATGGAAAGCTTACAAATGCAAGAAACAAGATGATTGAGCTCATCAAGGTCTATGGAATGTCAGAATCCGATTTTCTTAAATACATAAACCGTGCAGTCTTTGAAACAAAGGCAAACAACATTAGTGAAATCTTGGAAACAATTGCAAAGTATGATTACAGAATCTTAGTGGGATCAAACCCGGAGATTCAACTATCAGCATTATTGGCGGAATTAGGAAAATTTGGAAAAAAATAGACGCAGAGAGAGGGATTTGAACCCCCGGATGCTTACGCACACAGGCTCTCAAGGCCCGCGCCCTACCGAGCTAGGCGACCTCTGCGAGAATCGAAGAGTTTCTCTAACTAAAATTTGTTAAGGCACAAAGTAACATGAATCATTTTGTAAATGAAAAATAAAGAGAAAGAAAAAAGCTCTAGTGACCACCGTGTGGAGCTCCACCAGTTGATGGCATCTTTACGCTTGTTCCTGCTGCCTTTTCATGCCACTCCTGCAGTGACTGATCAACAAGAACTGCTTGTGGAGGACAAACAGAAACACATGCCATGCACCAGATGCAATCATGTTCCCTTATTGGATCCGCTTTGTCAGAATAATCCTTACGATTCTCTTTTTCAGTTTCTCCAGTTCCTTCGAAGGTTTCATTAATTGCCTGTATCGCTGGAATATCCTTTTCTGTTCTGTACCACTGGAAAACTTGAACTGGGCAAGACTCTATACATGCACCATCTCCTATACAAGAGTCCCAATCTATTGCTACCATTGTGCCACTGATACCTAATGGCTCCATTTTTTCGTCGTGAGATTTGTAAGCCTCTATAACATTACTATCCTTGGATGCCTCAACTAGTCCTTGTGAAGGCCATACCCAATGAAAGTACTCATCACCTGCAAGCGAAATCTTGCCAATTGGTTCTATATCCTTACAAAAATCTTCTTGAATTGGCATACAGAATTCTGATTCTGAATATTATTTAAGTCTAAGCCAAATTAGTCTGAACTAAATTAATTGATCGACAAGTATGATTTCTTTATAAAGCTGTTGTTTACAATTTTTTCCTTACGTTCATATTTTTCAAGTGATTGATCCTATTGTTGGATATTTTCAAGTATGATGTATATCGAGGACCAAACCTTGGGATCTATACAACTGTAAATGATGATTCTGTGTTTATCCCTCATGGTTTTGCAAAAACAAAGGCAGAAAAGCTGGCAAAATATCTAGGGACAGAGTATGTGTATACCTCGATTGCAAACTCACGACTAATGGGCGTGTTGATGGTTGCAAATAATCACGGAATCCTAATCCCATACAACTCTGAGCAGTATGAACTAGAACGTCTCAAAAAATCAACAAATCTTAATGTAACTGTAATTGATTCAAAGCATACAGCACTTGGGAATCTGATCTGTGCAAATGATAAAGGCGCAATCGTATCTCCATTAATCTCAAAAGAGAATCTAAAAATGATTGAGGATACTTTAGGAGTTGAGGTGATTCAGAAAAGGGTTGCAGGTTATCAACAGGTTGGTGCAATGGTTGTTGCAACATCGCATGGCGGTATAATTCATCCAGAAACTGATGAACATGACATTAAAATTATCTCAAGTGTTTTGGGTGTAAAGGTGGAGGCTGCAACAATAAATGGAGGTGTTCCTTTTGTGTCATCTGGAATCTTGGCAAATAATAATAGCATCGTTGTTGGCAGACTAACAAGTGGACCTGAGATAATGATGCTAACTCGTGCCTTTACAGATTAAGAATTGTTTTTGGATCTGCAAGTAAGTTCTTTATATGAACCATGTTTTCGACTCCATTTTTCATATTTCGCAATAGAACAGAGTCTTGTGCTAATTCCTTTGGGCCAACTATGATGGAATAGCTAGAGTCTGTTGCTGCTTCCATCTGTTTTGAAAGGGATTTGCCAAGTAGATCAACATCGACTGGAATATGTTTTTGTCTTAGCTTTGATGCAAGATTCATAGCTTTTTTTTGCATCTCGTAATTTACATATACCACTGAAATCCTTGGTTGTTTTTTTGATTCTACAATTCCTTGCTCATCCATTACAAGTATCATTCGTTCTACTCCTCCTGCAACACCAATTGCTCCAATGTCTTCTCGCCCTAGTGCCTTTGTAAGACTGTCATATCTGCCACCACCGGCCAATGCTCCAAGATCAGAATTTTTATCAAACACCTCAAAGACTAAACCTGAATAATAGTCCAGTCCTCGAACCACTCCAAAATTAATTCTGATGTTCTTTACATCTCGGTTTTGCAATGATGCCCAAAGCTCCTTTAGCTCATCCCAGCATGCAAGCTGTGTCGGATCAACTCTTGCCTCAATCTCTTCTGGCGTGCCCTTCATTTCAGAGAACTGTAGAATTTTTTCAAGATTTTCAGCTGAATAGCCCTTTTGTCCGTATTCATTTAGAATCTCCTCCTTTGATTTTTTTTGTATCTTATCAACTGCCCGAAAAATGTCCAAGATTAGGGTTTGATCTGTAGAGCCAAACACCTTGTTGATAAAAGACTCGACTAATTTTCTGTGGTTTAGATCAATTATGATATTTTTGAATCCCAAGGAACCAAAGAGATGTGAGCTAAACTCGATAATTTCTGTCTCTGATTCCAAGCTTGGTTTTCCAAATATTTCGATGTTCCATTGGTTAAAGTATCTGTATCTGCCCCTTTGTGGCTCATCATATCTCCACACGCCACCAAAGCTTGAGATCTTTGCTGGTAGTCTGAGTGATTTTTGAGAAACCACCCACCTTGTTAGTCCTATTGTAAAATCAAATCGTAATGCAATATCGCGCTTTCCCTTATCTGTGAAAAAATAGATCTCATCTCGGATTGCAGGTCCTGACTTTGCTTCAAGTGTTTCCATTGATTCAATTGGTGATGGGTCCATGAACTTGAATCCAAAAAGCTTTGAGGTTTCAAGGAATTTTTCTCTGACAATTTCAATCTTTTCAAGCTCGTCTTCCTCAAAGTCCTTCATTCCTCTTGGCAGTTCCAAATTACTGTTTGATTATGATCTATTGATTTAGCCTTTGCGATGAAACCTTCGCATTATTTAGAACGTATTTGATGTGTTATGGCAAGATGGGTGATTTAGCTTTCTGTAGTTATAATCTCCTTTCGGTCAGCTTAGTAAGTTTTAGTTACCTTCAAGAAAACAGAAATGACACTCATGTAAAGCGACGTGGCAATTATTTCAGAAATTAAAGAAGATTGGAAAGGCTCAAACTCTATTTCAAGAAAATAGAATAGTGAAGACCACCTAACAATAAGATAAAAAACCTCACCAATTCCAAAAGATAATACTAGTTTTATCAATTCTTTTTTGACTAAGTCTGACTCCAATAGTCTAAAGCGTTTTTTATTATCCCGATAAAACAAACTTCCAAAAACTCCAAAAAATGCTATGTATCCAACAATAATTGTAATTGTAGTGATTAAGTGATTTTCATAATCAGATAGTAGTTGAGCAGTAAGGGTGGAAACAGAGGCTGATATTATGAAACAAATTAGAAAATTACGGTTGATTTGTACTAGTTGTTGATTAAGTCTCAATTATATGATTTTCAAACTTGGTAATTATTAATTTTTAATTATTGGTATATTGTTACTTTCTGAGCAGTCTTTCTTTATACTGTAGTTGCAGACACTTTTTACAAACACAATTTTCATATTGAATTTCATCATTTCTTAGACCCGTTTCTGAAAAGCACCAACAAGAAGGGGATTCTTCACATTCAAATTTAGAGTTGCATCTCTTACATATTTTTTTCATAATTTGTTTATTGGATACATCTAGCTAAAAAGAATTCGGTAAAACTATGAATTGCTATATGTGTAATAGGGACTTGTACCTTCTTTGGTCTAATTTTGGACCCGTATATAGTTCGCATCAAATGTTAATGCAAAAATCTTGGTATTTTCTTTGTAATATTAGCAATTGAAATTCTTCCAGGCCCTGCTACTATAACAACCAAATTAGCTGCAAGAAGAATTAGATCAATTTGATAGCCACCCTGTCCAGTCAGATTGGATGCACCTTTTACATAGAATATTGCTCCTAACATAATAATGGATAACATCGATGATGATATTCTGGTTAAAACCCCAACAATGAGAAGAATTCCTAGAATTGTTTCAGCAAGAGCAATTGGTATTTGCATTTCTGGAGGAAATCCGATGTTATTTAGAAATTCTAAAAATCCTGGATTGAATTTTCCAGTTCCATTAGCTATGAATATTACGCCAATGGCTGTTCTTAATCCCCAAAAAGAAATGTCATGCAGTTTATTTTCTTGAAATTTTGCCTCTGTCAACGTATGAGCATTTTGTTTTTGAAATAAAAATGGTATGGTACAAATACAAAATAATCCTCGCAAACAATTATTATCAAAAAGACATCGGCATGCTTTCAAACATCCTTGGAATTATTAAGACTGTCCACAAATATCATATTATAGTTTTTTTGGGGTTCCAAATTATCTTAGGTGGAGAATTTTCTAAATTCTTTCATAAGCTTCTTTAAGAAATTCTTTAAGTGCAGTTATTTCATCGTCTAATTTGATATTGACAATTTGATGTGGCTCTTTTCGATTTTTTTGAATCGTGATAATAATGACATCATTTTGTGGTTCAACATCTGCAAACCATCTTAACGTCATAGATTTTCCAAATACAATTCTGTGCATTCTAACATCTTCAACCACATTTTTTCCTAACGATAAACAAAACTCTCTTATTGAATCAAAATGAGGCTGCACCAAAATGGGAATTTGTTTTTTAAAATCTTCATAAGTTCGTTTATTGCCAAATGAAACCAGTTTGTCCATTATGTACAAAAATTAATTTAAATTATAAGAATTTTTAGATTCGTTTCATATCAAATGTAAATGAGGTCCTAGATGAATTCGAACCAATCAAGATGATAACCTATTAAATAATCCTCATCCAACAGTTTTTCACATGTCAGATGAAGAACTAGAACGAATCAAACAAAAAAAGCTGCAAGAAATGATAAAAAGGCAACAAGAGCAAAAAGCTCAGGAAGAAACCAGAGTAATTGATCTTGATTCTCCAAACTTTGAAAAAACAATATCAAGCAATTCTCCTACTTTGGTAGATTTTTGGGCAGAGTGGTGTGCCCCTTGCAGGTTAATGTATCCAGTGTTTACAAGACTTTCAAGAAAATACAAAACAATAAAATTTGCAAGACTAAACATTGACAAAAATAATGACATAGCACAAAAGCTAGGCATCCAAGCAATTCCAATCTTTATAATGTTCAAGTCAGGCAAGGCTGTTGACCGAGTAGTTGGAGCAGTAGGTGAATCTGGCATTGATCTAATTGCACAAAAATACTCTTGATTAATAGAATAGATTCCTAGTTTAACTTACTTTTCTACAAACAATGAGATTAATCAAAGTTATAGGTTTTGACCAAAACCCTAGACACGTCAATAGCGTTTGTGAAATGTGAATTAACTTTCATGTCATAAGATACAGTTTAAGTAGAACAAAACGATTTAATCTCTAATGACAAAAACCATACTTTCAATTTTATTTGTGGCAGCAATACTAATGACAGCTGCAATTGCATCTTCGATTGATCTTGTTCAATTTGCAGAGGGAATAAAAAGTAAAGGAAAAGATACTCCTGGTCGTATAGCGATAAAAAGCTATGGCTCTGCAAACAAGAAAATTGTTTGTGGTGACAGACTGTGTTCTGAAACAGCTGGAGTTACAAAAATGCCAAGTCCACCTGAAGAGGTAACAGAAGAAGCCATGGAAGAAAAAATGAAACCAACAATGGAAAAAGTAGCTCATAAGTGGAAAACAGCATCTGAAACAATCAAGTCCACACAAGACCCAGGAATAGGACATGAATCTCATCAGATTTCAATTATCTTACCGCCAACTGACAAGATCTACAAAGGAATTCTATCTTATGATGCATCAGAACCAATTCAACTGATAGCACTACACGGTCCACTAGCCGAAGGTGAGGATAGCGGACAAGCAATATGGACTCCAGATGGCAAAACAAAATTTGCTTTGACCTTTATTGATCCAGAAACCTCAATGGGTTCTTGGCTTTTCACAGGCAATGCTCTTGCAGTCCATACCAAGAATACAGAACAATTTACAGTAAGCTACTCTGTTAGCTACCTAGAAAAAGAAATGTCTGATACCGTTTCCACTGCAACAATGGAATCTGTACAAGACCCAGGAATAGGACATGAAGTACACTCTATAGTAATCATTCTTCCACCAAGTGAAATGACATACAGTGGGATGTTGACCTATTCTGCATCAGAACCAATTCAACTGATAGCACTACACGGTCCACTAGCCGAAGGTGAGGATAGCGGACAAGCAATATGGACTCCAGATGGCAAAACAAAATTTGCTTTGACATTTGTTGATAAGGAAACTAATATGGGAACGTGGATATTTGCAGGTAACGCCCTTGCAGTACACACCAAGAATCTAGATGGATTCACGATAAGTTATTCGGTTGTAGCAGGACAAAACTAGAAACCATCCCTTTTTTATTTTAATTTACATTTAATACATACTGTAAACTGATTTAATCAGAAATTAATTCTATTTGCCGTACAGGATGCTTTGAGAGTTCTTTGTGCATAGCAGCATGGGATTCATCTTTAAATGTCAAATTACATCTGAAGCACTTCCATACTATGGTACTCATGGATAATATACGACTTTGAATATAATATGGAGTTGTGTGTGCAAACAAGCTACAAATATCTTGAGAAAAACAAAAAATATAAAAATTTCAATTAAGTTAATTTAGAAAAATTTGAGGTTTTTCTTTTATACTTTGACAGCTAAATACTGGTATGTGCAATGAAATAGAATATGAGATGATACGAGAATACTTGATAAAAATGAAGCAAAAAGAGGAACAAAAGAAACTTGAAAAACCCATTATGGTTAGAACACATTAAATCTAAGGTTACAAAAGAATTCTGTTAAATAAAATAAACACTAGGAGCAGTTATGGCTGATTTTTGTCCATTTTGCAAAAAAGAACACCAATATGTAAGACTAGAATTGACCGAATCAATGTTATTGATATGCACCCGATGTTCTCGTGCCTTTGCTGTAAAAACTAATGGAAAAAGGGAACTTTACTATGGACCTTGTTTGTAAATCATCAAGGAAATTACTCCACGAAAACATGGCAAGATAATAACATAGGAATTCTTGGACTGATTATTTATCTCATAATTGGAATCAAACTCGATAAAAAAGAAATAAAATTGACTAAAAACCAAAGTTGGTAATGATTTATGCCATAAAGGCTCGATACATCAAAGAAAGAATGGAAGAGTTTTATCAAAAACTAACCGACGGCACAATTCAGAATCAGAAACCTGATGGTCAAGAGATAGTTAATTCTATGAAACGTGCTAAAATAACTAAACCGGAAATGATTCAATGGTCTGAGATGTGTTTTTGTTCTCCACCATTAAAGCATGAACGTGAAACAGTATACAATCATTTTCTAACTGATATTGAGACCGAAATTGTAGATAATTATATTGAGTTTGATGGGAAACTCTTTTTTGATTTTTTAGAAACACAATTTAGAAAATAGGTCAAAAAACCAATCCTTTATGTTTAAACTAAATTACAAAATTTCAAAACCGTACTTTATTCTTTAATGGTTTTATGAGATCCATCACAATATGAACTATTTTTTTGAATTACTACACATGCAAAAAGCAATTGTTTCGCCTACCTTTGCATGAATTTCAAATGGTCTGCTTTGCCATCCAGTCATTATAGTTTTGGTTAATCAATTACGATATTTAGGTTTACCAAATTAGTTGAAAATCATGTTTACAGTTTGTATCAAATGTAATGGAATCGTTTTTTTAATTTAATAATTGCAGTAATTGGAACAATAAAGTACATTCCAATATTCATCATGATAATTCCAATTCCATAACCTAACATGCTAGCTTCTGAATCAATATCAACATGATTTAGAATTGAAAGCGATGTCAAAAGCGGAGTAATTAAAAGCTTGATAGCTTCTTTGAAAGTGGGATTTTGTCTTTCCCAATCAGCTATTGTTGGTGAGAATGAATAATAGAATTCATTGAATCCAGTCATAAATGTAGAGCCATAGTTTGTTTCAAGTAGTGTGTTATCTCGAATTTCTCGCAATTTTTGAACTTGGGGTGCAAGCTCAGTTCCAAATGCAGCTGTTGCAATAAGACATCCTCCACCATTTGGTTCTTTGACAATTTTGCAAACACCCTCAACTAGTTTAGTTCCAGGTCCACAAATTCCAACATCTGGTTCTGGCAGTCTAACCGCTTCATATATTGTAATTTCAGGATAGTTTCTATCAAACCACGCCTTGTAACTTTCCTCGTTGCTGTATCTGTCGATATAGTATTGAGGATCTCTATTTGGATCAACAAAAGAAGCTAAAGCCTTTTCTGGTTCAGGATTTTCAAGTCCAACCGCTTCATATATTGTAATTTCAGGATAGTTTCTATCAAACCACGCCTTGTAACTTTCCTCGTTGCTGTATCTGTCGATATAGTATTGAGGATCTCTATTTGGGTCTACAAAGGAAGGCAGTTTCGATTCTTTTTCTGGTTCAGGTTCTTTTGGTTTTGGTTCTACTTTTGGTTCAGGTTCAGACTTTGGCTCTGGTTCCGATTTTGGTTCTGGTATTGACTGTGCGACCTCATTTACTGAAACGGTTATTGCTTCTCGATCTTCAGAACTACCAGCATTAACCACAATATCAAAAATGTATGAGGCTGGTCCCTGAGCTTTTGTTGGAGTCCATGTAAATTTACCAGTTTGTGGATCAATTGATGTACCACTGGGAGGATTTTTATCCAAACTAAATATCAAATTTTCAATTGTGGGATCTGTTATGCTAACAGTAAAGGAAAGTGTTTTTTCTTCATCAACGTTTTTGCTTCCAATCGAATTTAGATTAAGATCAAATAATTCAACAACAGAAATTTTATCATCAGAATATTCAAAAAAGATCTTTATTCCATTTGCCACAGGTTGAGTATTGGTAAATGCTGTAGCTACATAACTTCCAGGATGTAAAAATAATTCTTCTGCATTTATCGCAACAAGTGAAAAACTTCCATCACTCTTGGAAATTCCATTTCTCAGAAATACTTTTTCTAAAGGGCGATTGATCACTATATTAACAAACTCTCCTGGTTCAGATACAGTACCAGAAAAAACAATTTTGTCTTCTATCTTGTATACTGGTTTATCAGTTTTTAACGAAGTTACATCAGCATAAGCAGGATTAATAAGTAAAACTAACAAAATTGAAAAAATTCCAGCGATTTTTGTCTTATATCGCATTTAATGAATTTTTATGCATAGTTATTAAAAAATGCGTATTATTTCTTCTTATGATACAAGCTGTCAAAATAATGAATAATATCCCACCAATACTAGAAACCCACTTCAAAGGAACACTTTGTCTCAAATTGCTTGCTGTTCATTAACGGTTTGTATCAAACGTTAATGAAAATAAAATGAGTGTGTAACATTGGAAACAAGCTGGTAAGAACACTAGCTGTTCATTTTGAACACACATCATCAGATATTATAGTTTAGCTTAATTTCTTTATGGATGAACTCAATAAGATAAACTTGGATTTGCAAATACAAACACAGAAAAAAGCACATGAATTATTCTTAAAAAGCATAATTTAAACATCTAAAAAATTCTAAGATCTTATCCTAATGATGTATATCTCATAAAAACTTTCAAGTCAATATCAAATAATCAATTTACTTGTTTACAGTTCGTATCAAACACAATTCAAAAAATTAAATCAGCACAAATTCTGAGTAATGTAGACCTTGTCATCTGGGGAAATAACTACACCTATTCCCTCTCTATCAAATCTTGGCGTCAGAATGTTTTTACGATGACCTTCTGAATCCATCCAACCATCAACCGTACTTTTAGCAATCTCCTTCATACTATTCCAATCATAAGAGACTGGCACTTCGCCAACTAGCTGCACAGAATCATAAAGATTGTTTTGAAAAATGTTTTCAGCTATGCCAGAATAAATAAAATTCCTAACCGTTTTGGTGCAGCTGTATCCAGCCTGCTTTGCCCTGCCAGTAGAATCAAGTCCCTCTGGACTCACATGCGCAAAATAGTTTCTAGTTGCCATGTCAAGACTATGTTCTCGTGCAATCTCTGAAATTTCGGTATACAACCTAAGCGTTCCAAGTCCATGAAGCACCCGCTGTTCATTTGTAAGCTTGTGTACCATCTGCTCAATTGTAGAAGTATCATATTCAGGTGTTAGGCTTTTGGAAGGTCCCTTTTCTACTGTTTGTTTAGCTTGTTCTATGACAGTCTCTAGTTTTGGGCCAGCTTGCTCAATTGCATTCTCAATTGTACTTTGTGCCTGACCTAGGCCCTCCACAACTGTTTTAATCGGTGTTAATATTTGCATAGTAATTTCACCATCTAGATATTGGGAAAAGCTTAGAGGAAATAACAATACAAATGCAATAGAAACTATTACAATTACCAAAATCATTCCAATGTTAATTCCCTTACTTGATTCTATAGACAATGCTGTAGCCTTATCAGATTGTTAACCTAAATACTAATACCTTAAGCTGTTCAAATCGAGCTCAAAAACCAAAAGATCTTTGATCCAATCTCAAAGATCACAGTTGTAAGTAATTTTTGAGACACACCCCGAAATAACTATCGTCTCACCTATTTTTTACACAAATGAATCAGAGCTCACATAATATCATTCTAAAAAGCTCACTGCTTGCCATTTCTTTTTCAATTCTTTTAGTTATGATTTTTGTAACATCCGAAGCTATGGCCTCCAATGGAAAAGACAACTCACCGATTATAATTATAAATTCAAATTCAGATTGGGTCGATTTCAATTGGGATGGTTTATCGGATTATTATATGAAAGCACATTATACTGGTAAAGCAAACAAGTTATACAAAATAGATCTCAAGCTTATTGATCAATGTGTTGATGGTTCCACTCATGATGAGGCTGTACTGAAGATAGGATTTACAAACCAAGCATTCTACTATTACGATCGTTTTTGGATTTCAGATGGAATTGAAGCTTGGACACCATGGTTCCATTCAAACAAAGGAACTGATCAAAACAACAAAATAGATTTGGTAGTTTTGCCTCATGGAAAAAACCCAATACCATTTCCTGCAAGTGGTGAGGATGTAATTGTAAAAAATCAAAACGAAAATAATGGCTCTTTCTCACATAAAAACAGTATAAAGCAGCTAGATGGCCAATCGGGTTGGGAAGGAACCATCCATTTCAACGCACCATCTGGAGAATATTTTTTCTGGACCATTCATCCAGCTCAAGGTACTAGCGGATGTGATCTTATAGCAGCTGTTGGAATTCCAATCATCATAAAAGATTAATTATATTTCATCTTTAACCTCACGAACAAGAATACTGAACAAATTTATGATAAGCTTACCCGACATCAATGAGAAATGGCTGAACATTATTATTGGATTTTCATTATTTTTTTGATAATACCACTTATACGAATAGTTCGACGTTACCTTAGAAAACGTCATTTAGAAGATTACACTAAAACTCCAGAAAAAAACCCTGAAATGCATTTTGAAACAAATACAAGTGATATAATAGAAAACCCTCAGCAAAATTTAACAAAACCTGAAACAAAGGACATGTTGGTTTTGGGAGAAATAAACCGTGAAGCAACTAATTTTAAAAAACTGCTTAAAGTCACTGGTCTTGAGCGTGATGAACTAATTCCCATCTTGGATGATTTAGAAGAAAGAGGCCTGATGAGAGTAGAACAAAAAAGTGGTATGCTTGGTCCCAAGGTTGAATTCTATGTTACTGATAAGGGCTTTCAAGAATACTATTCTTGACCAGAATTATTTTCAATATTCTAACATTTTCAAATGTTTTTTCTTCTAAATTATATTTGATACGAATTATTAACTAGATTTAGTCTTGAAAAATTATTCAACGAAAGGATTCGCAAAACACAAAGAAAAGTACTGAATACTTTCAAGGGTTTGACATTTAATAAGAACTGTAAATGAGATTTCTTATGAAATGTTAATAGATTTACCATCTAACTGAGCTCGTGAAAGAAAAATACAAGGAATATCTAAAATTAAACAGAAATGTTTTCATTGCTTTTGCTGTTGATATTATAGTTTCAGCCATCGTTGCTCAACTACTTGTTGAGCAACAAGATTATCTTAATGTGACTTTTACACTTTTGGCAGACTATGCAACTTTCTTCTCAATACTAAGTTTTCTGTTTTATTATGACAATCGAAAAAAGTACAAGCTAGAATCAGGCAAAACAAATTGGATTCTTCTAAAGGCAGACCTAGTAAAAATTGTCTTATCACTAGGTATTGCAGAGATTGCTTACACAATTGTGCGGTGGTTATCTCAATATTATTTTCTTACAATAGATTATGATCCCTACTTGGCCTCGGTAATTGGACAAATTATTGCGATTGCTGTTTATATGATCACTTTAAATTTCCTAATAAGCATTACAAAGCTGTACAAGGATTCCAACAAACCTTGAATTATTTTTAGATTTTGAATACGTCTAAAAGTAATTTGTTGTGATTAAGAAACCCTCCTAGACTTATAATAAACAAATCATGACGAGTTTATTATGCATAAATATTACTAAAACGCAGTATAATAATCAGTAAATTGTCAGAATTTGAAGGACCACGAGTTAAGGTAAATGTAGGAGCTGCCAAAATAGTCTTCATTGGCATCGTGGTGCTAATTATCATTGGAGTGATAGTTTCAGCATCTGTTCAAATAGTAGATGCAGGTCACAGAGGCGTTTTACTGCATTGGAATGCAGTTGATACAAGCGTTCCACCACTAGATGAGGGACTTCATTTCGTAGTTCCTTTTCAAGATAAGGTGGTAAATATTGAGGTAAGAACTCTAAAGTATGT
>SMUY01436151.1_pt1 | contig 24737 bp, 22 predicted proteins | sample 2456441 | NCBI WGS metagenome assembly SMUY01 (sample SAMN11095931, study PRJNA526329) | marine sediment metagenome | biome: Marine sediment; feature: Surficial sediment; material: Deep marine sediment; isolation source: Hadal surficial sediment | place: Pacific Ocean | collected 2014-11 | depth...
CCAGGCCGCTCAGCAGCCCTGCAGCGCTGCGGGAGATCCTTAGCACCCTTAGCACCCGGCCGACCCGCCGGGACATGCGACGCGTGGTCGCGCTCTTCGCAGCGACGCCTGCGCTACTCCCCGGCCGGACCGAAAGACCGCACGCGCACCCCGACCGAGCGACCCCCTGGTCGGCGGCTCTGGCCCCGCCAATGAGCCTGCGGTCCGCCGGCATCGAGCTGCACACCTTTGGCTTCGGTGTCCCCGGCGCTTCGCCTCCGCCCGACCTGCTCGAGTTCACCGGATCCGCCGGCGGGGTTTACCGGGAGCTGCGGAAGCTAAGCGACGTCGCACGCGTATTCAGGGGCGACGTGGCCGACCTGATCCGTGGGATCGAGATCTACAACCCGGACTCCGGCGACCGCGCAACGGACATAGCGCTCTCGGGAGATGGTTCGTTCTCCGGCCATCTCGTGCTCCACGAGGGTCGGAATCGAATCCAGGTGCGCCTGGATACGTCGCTGCAGGTGCTGGGAGAGGACGGACTAGCGGTCGATTTCGTGCGTCGAGAGCTCAGACCCTGGGAGCTGCTGGTCGAGTTGGAGCGCCTCCAGGGCCGGAATCGCGATCTCTTCCGACTCATCCAGCACGAGAAGTCCCTGCGCAGGAGCGATTTCTCCAAGCAGGTGGAGTTTCAGATCGATCCCTGACGCGCTCGGGCTGCCGCCCGGCGCTAGAAAAGCTCGGGCTTGAAGATCTCGCGTTGGACGAGCTGGCCAGCCTGGTAAAACGAGCGGACGTCGATCGATCCATCGCCATCGATGTCCTGCTCATCCCTGACCAGGAGGTCCCCTTTGTAGTAGAAGAACACGTCGCGCACACCGTCTTCATCCCGGTCGACCTGACGAGCGATGGTCCGCCCGGACGCGTACTGCTCCCAGACATCCGGCCGCCCGTTGAAATTCGTATCCAGAGTCTGCGCAACGATTCTCCCCTGCTGCAGCATTCGCCAGCAGTCGATATAGCCATCGCGGTTGCGATCGATGTGCTTGCGGAGCACGCTCCCATCGGGCCCCAGGAAGTGAATCTCCTCGTACAGCCCATCTCCGTCGGCATCCACGTGCTGCTCGACCAGGATGATCCCTTCCTGACCGAAGTCCGGGGGCATGATCCGAAGGTCCATTGCTTCGTCCACGGGATTTCCCGGATCCAGGGGTACCGGGGGAGCCCGGCGATCGCCGACCACCAGCGGATCGTCTCTTTGAGAGCCGCGCGACCGAGGCTTCGCCTCGCCCTCAGGCTGGCCCAGGGCCTCGAGCTGACCCAGCAGCTCCCTATGCCGCAGCTCCCCCTCCCAGATATCCATCCGGACCTCCTGCGACGCCATGTCCGGCTCCGCAGCCGCGCCAGGTGCGGCGAGCAGGACGAGCCCGCAAAGCAGCGAGTAGCGGGCCCGTAGCTTTAGATCCGCCGCTGCAGCTTCAAATATCTGCTGGTCCATGGGCCAGATTCCGCTCCACACCCCCCACACCGCTGGCCGCCCATATGCCTATGTCGATCGGGTTCTGCAGGCACCATGCTATCACGATCCGCCCGTTGCAAGCGGTGAGGAGCTACAACTGCCCTCGGGGGCAGTCTATGCTGTCCGCTGAGAGGAGGGCCTATGAAGACGGTTGGCTTCACGCGCATGGAGGACGGAACACGCGAGGACTATCTGTTCCTCGCCCGGCTCAAGGCAAAGCATGACGCAGGCGCGGCCGACCGCGTGTTCGCGTGCCTGGAGGGCTTGAGGGAAGGACCCAGCGGCTACCAGGTGGACCGCTACGAGCACTCTCTGCAGACAGCCACGCGCGCGCTGCGCGCTGGGGCCGACGAGGAGCTGGTGGTCTGCGCGCTGCTGCATGACATCGGGGACAACCTAGCGCCGCACAACCACGCTGCGTTTGCGGCCGAGGTGCTGCGCCCGTACGTCTCCAACGAGAACTACTGGCTGGTCGAGAAGCATGGCATCTTTCAGGGCTACTACTTCTGGCATCACTACGGCCTGGACCGTCACGCTCGAGAGAAGTACCGAGGCCATCCCTGCTTCGAGCGCACGGCGCTCTTCTGTGAGCGCTGGGACCAGCCGGCCTTCGACCCCGACTACGATACGCTGCCGCTCGAGGCCTTCGAGCCCATGCTGCGCCGCATCTTTGCGCGCGAGCCCTTCAGCCACGCCCAGCCCTCGGCTTCGTGATCATCTTCAGGTCGTAGCGCGCCATTTCGCTTGACCTCGAGACGTGGGCATGTGTAGAGTGCGGGGGTGCGGGTCAGCGGCCCGACCTGCATCAGCGGCCATGTCGGCGCCCCTGTCCGCGGCCGGTACGGCGGCCAGTGGCCGGCAAAGCTTCGGCCAGTCTGCCGACGGACATCCAGGCGCGATGAGGAGAGGCGTGGCGATGAGCCGCAGGCGCCCGGGAGTTCGCGACACCCCGGGCGCCTTCTCTATCGTAGACTCGGCTCCGCAGGAGAAGTCCCCGGTCTGCGCTACGAGCCCTTTACCTTGAAGACCTCGTCGTGCTCGCGCACGCGCTCGCCGACCTTGATGCCCACGGTCTGCCCCACACGCGCCACGTCGATGGACTGGTGCTCGTGCTCGATCTGCAACACGCGCTGACGGAAGTCCGTGGTGTGACCCTGAAACTGCAGGGTGTCACCGGGCCGGATCTCGCCGGCATCGATCTTCACGATTGCGGCGTTCACGTGCTGATAGTAATGCACGACGCTACCCACCCGTGGCCCCGCCGGAGTCGGAGTTGGGGCAGCCGGGCGACTCGGTTCGCTCTGCGTGCTTGCCCGCGGGCGGACCGGCGACGGCGGTGGTGCCGCCGGACGCGGCGGAGTCACAACGGGAGCGGCGCTGGGAGTCGCGACGCGTGCGATCGCAGCGACAGGTTTGGCTGCCGGCTTCGCGGCGGCGCTCTTTCTGCGCGGCGCCTTCTTGCCAGCGGTCTTCTTCTTCGGGGTCTTCTTCTTCGCGGTCTTTTTCTTCGCGGGCTGCTTGCGAGCCGCCTTCTTACGCACGGCCTTCTTGGGCCGAGCCTTCTTGCGCGCCGGCTTCTTGCGCCGGGCCTTCTTGCGAGTCGGCGTCTTGCGCTGGGCCTTCTTGCGCACGGTCTTACGCCGGGCCTTCTTGCGCACGGCCTTCTTGCGCACGGCCTTCTTGCGCGTCGGCTTCTTGCGCCGGGCCTTCTTGCGGCTGCTCTTCTTGCGCGCGCTCTTCTTTCGCCCCTGCTTGCGGGCGGGTCTGCTGCGGCGAACGGCCATCTCTCTACCCCCGATCCGATATTACGCCAGTCGACCCAGGGGTCAACTAGGGCGTGGCCCGAGTCGCCGTCGCGGCGGACACCTGCCCGCGCTCCGCACGCAGCCGAGCCAGCGAGGTGACGGCCGATCTTGCCTCAACATCACCCACCCCAGCGTGTCGGCGACGACCGGGCTCTCGGGCATGCCCTCCCGCGCTGCCCGCGCCAGCTCGAGTGCTCGATCCAAATCCCAGGGGGTCGGGTCCTCGGCCGAGGCCAGTAGCCAGGCCAGGTTGTGCTTGACGCCCGGCGGGTCGGGGTCGAGGCGAAGCCAGGACTCGTAGACCTCGATCACCTCGGGCGTCTGTCCCTCGCGCTCATACTCGGACACCAAGGTGACGTAGATCCGGGTGCTCGTCGGATCCGCTGGCTATGCCCGTCGGAGCAGCGGCTCGGCTCGGGCGTACTCACCCATGCGCGCGTAGAGCCAGCCGAGTTGCATCCGCACCCGCACCACGTCGGGCTGATCCCGACCGAAGGCACTCGCCCTGACCTCCAGTTGTCCCTCACGGAGGTCGAGGGCGCGGGCGAGCAGCGGCTCCGCGCGCGCGTAATCCCCGGTGTTGTATTAAGGAGGCCCAGGTTGCTGAGCGCCCCGGCCACCAGCGGATGCATCGCAGGGAGTGCCTCCTCTCACAGCGCCAGCGCGCTCACCAGCAGGGGCTCAGCTCGGCGGGGATCTCCCAGCGCCCGGTAGAGCAGGCCCAGATGCGTCTGCGCGTTGGCCAGCTTCAGGCTCCTCGAGGGACGCATCGCCTGGTACAGCGGTAGGGCGCGTACCAGGAGCGGCGCCGCAGGTTCGAGGTCCCCCGAGGCTCGATAGGAGAGACCCAGGTGGGTGACCAGTCGGGCGATCATGGGATCGTTGGCTGGGAAGACACTCTCCTGGATCGTGAGCGCACGCTGGTAGAGCGCGGCCGCGCTCAGGCAGCGCCCGGCCTGGTACTGCTGCCGCGCACTCAGCGTCAGCCGTGCGGCCTCGTCCGCGTCGGAGTACACGCCTCCCGCCGCGCATCCCAGGGACACGCTGAGCCACATCCAGCAGGCCGGCCTCGCGATTCGGCCCCAGCCACGGGGCCGATGCTTTGGGGTCCAGGCCCGGGTGCGGGGGTTGCACCCATGTCCAAGTCCCAGCATGAAGACCAGCATGCCCACCGGGGCCGGTTGGATCAGCCAGACTTCTGAAAACGGGCCGGGTCGCAGGCGGCGAGTCCGGCCGGCAGCTTCCCCGACAAGATCCAGTCCGCGACGGCCAGCCCGGTGAGCGGGCTCAACAGCACGCCCCTGCGGTAGTGTCCGGCCGCCAGCGTGAGCCCGGAGACTCCGGGCAGGGGGCCGATCAGCGGCAGGTCATCGGGCGTACCGGGGCGCAGCCCCGCCCAGGCCTCCCGGAAAGTGCAGTCAGCGAGCGACGGCATCACCCGGGTCGCGCCCGCGAGCAGCGCGGCGATGCCCGCAGCCGTTGTGCGCACGTCGAAACCCGCGTGCTCCACGGTCGCCCCCACGCGCAAGCTGTCGTCCCGCGGCACCAGGTAGGTGCCCGCCCCCCAGATCACACACGGCAGCTCGGGCTGCGGGGCCTCGAGGGAGATCATCTGTCCCTTCACCGGCTGGATGGGGAGGTGCAGCGGCCCCCACTCCTCGGCCAGCCCGGTCCACGCGCCCTGGCAGAGCACGACATCCGCCGCTGCGATCTCACCGGCCGAGGTGCGAACGCCGCACACGCGCTTCTTATCCCACAGCAGCCCCGACACCGTCGTACCCAGTTGAAACCGGGCCCCGCGCCGGGCGGCGGCGCCGGCATACGCGCGCGTCAGCAGAAAGCCATCCACGTGGCCTTCGCGCGGCGACCACAGCCCACCCTCGATGGCGGGCGCGAGACGCGGCTCGCGCTCTCGGACCTCCTGGCCGTCGAGCCAGCGGCAGCCGTGCGCCTCCAGTCGAGCGGCGCGGGCACGCAGCGGCTCCACCTCGTCCGCCTCCCCCACCCGGAGCAAGCCGCTCTCCAGATAGCGGGGATCGATGCCCGAGAGCTCCCGAATCTCTGCAATCAAGCTCGGGAACAGGTCGAGCGACTCGAGGCCGAGCTGGAAGCCCGCGCCCTCGTCCGGGGATTCCGTGATGGGAGCGAGCATGCCAGCCGCAGCGCGCGAGGCATGCGCGCCCACACGATCCCGCTCCACCACGACCACCGACGCACCCATGCGGGAGAGCGCGAAGGCCACGGAACAGCCGATCACCCCACCCCCCACGACGACGACATCATGACTGTGCATCGCGATTCCCTCGGACGAGCGTACGTGAGTAGCTTAGAATCCGCGTCCGTGACACGCGAGGCGAAGCGCCGAAGGATCGACCTGCCCGAACGCGGCGTCGAGCTCAACCTACTCGATTGGGGCGGCGACGGGCCACTGGCTCTGCTGAGCCATGCCAACGGCTTCTGCGCCGCGATGTGGGAGCCGCTTGCGAAGACGCTGCGGAAAAACTTTCGGGTCCTGGCCTTCGACGCGCGCGGGCACGGCGACTCGACCAAGCTCTGGGAGCGCGAGGCCTACAGCTGGGATCAGTTCGTAGAAGACCTGATCGCGATCAGCGAGCGACTCACACGCGAGTATGAGCTGGCGCGCGTGGAGTTCGCGATTGGACACTCCTTCGGAGGCTCGGCCACGCTGGTGGCGGCGGCGCAGCGACCGGATCTCTTCGGCCGCATCGCCATGCTCGATCCGGTGGTGGTGCCCCCGCCCGAGCTCTTGCAGCTCTTCCCACGCGATGGATCCGCCAGAATCCTGGGGAAGATCGCGCGCAAGCGCCGCAACCTCTGGCCCTCGCGTGAGGTCGTGCGGGAGTCGTGGCAGGAGCGGGAGCCTTTCCGCAGCTGGGATTCCCGCGCCTTCGACCTCTATCTAAGTGAGGGCCTGCGGGAACGTGCGGACGGTCAGGTGGAGCTCAAGTGCCCGGGCGAGATCGAGGCCATGATCTACGAGACGCACTCGCGTCCGGATACCTTCGGCGCCGCCAAGAAGCTGCGCCAGCCGGCCCTGCTGGTCTGGGCGAGCGGCGGAGACTTTCCGCTTGCGTGGTATCAGAAGCTCGCGGACTCGGCGTCGCAGATGCGGCTGGTCGAGTTCGACGCCAATCATCTGCTGCCGATGGTCGCCCCCGACCGCGTCGCAGAGCTGCTGCTACGTTTCGGCGCGGAGGCTTGAGCTGGCAACGCTTCAGGCGCGAACAGGCTTGCGCGCCACGATGCGCGCCAGCGAGCGAGCGTCGATCCAGCCCTCGCGGTAGTACACGATCTCGAGCGGCGCGCAGAGCGTGAGAAGCTCATTGCTCTCCAACAGGAAGCGCGCCCCGGGGCGGGCGTGACGCTCGAGATTGCGACGCGTGGGCAGCTCGCACACCAGCACCCCGCCCGGCTCGAGGCGCTCCCGCAGCTGAGGAAAGAGATCGCGTTGCAGGTAGTTGAAGCAGCTCAGCAGCGCGAAGGGACCCGGAGGCAACGGGCGCTGCTCGAGATCCAGCTCCAGCGTCTCGAGCTCGACCCCCTGAGCGCGCGCCGCGTCACGCGTGAGCTCGAGCCCCACGGGTGAAACATCGACGGCGGTAACGTGCAGACCCCGTCGGGCCAGCCAGCAGGCGACGCGCCCCGCCCCCGAGGCCACGTCCAGCGCGCGTCCCTTGCGCGGGATCTCGTTCGTGAGTGCGTCCAGCCACGCGGGCGCTTCCTGGCTCGCGTGTGAGCCCTCGCGAAAGCGGCGGTCCCAGCGCTCGCGGTCCTCTAACGCCACGCGCGAGTCCCTAGCGCCGCGCTCCCCAGGTGTTCCAGGAGGTGACCTCGCGGCCTGGGATGCGGCGCGCGGGCTTGAATTCCTCGCCGGTGAAGTAGGCGATGGGCAGGAGTGCGGCCTGCGTGATGTTCTCGGGCATGCCGAGCAGCTTCGCGATCTGCGCTTCCGCGGAGAGGTGCAGCGTGGTCCAGGCGGAGCCGAGCCCGCGTGAGCGCAGGGCAAGCATGAGCGACCAGAGCGCGGGTAGGATCGAGCCGTAAAGCGAGGCCTGAGCCAACGGGCCTGCGGTCTCCACCCGACCCTCCACACAGCCGATCAGATGCACAGGCACCTCGTGCAGGTGCTCGGCCAGATACCAGGCCGAGTCATATACACGCGCCTCCTGCGCGCGGCGCGGATCCCCCTCTGGATAGCGCGGCTCCGCGCCCTCCAAGGTATTCAGGTACTCCCTAAGGGGAGGCTTGTAATAGCCTGCGATCTCTCGCTTTTTATCCGCATCAGTCACGACCAGAAAGTGCCAGTTCTGGGAGTTGGATCCGGTCGGGGCCTGGATCGCCAGCTCGATGCACTCCTCGATCAACTCGGGCGGAACCGGGCGCTCCAGGTCCAGACGCTTGCGCACCGAGCGGGTGGTGGTGAGCAGGTGGTCGACGGTCTTGAGATCCACGGGCTTTCCTCAGTGGTGAAAGAGACGGACGCCGGTATGGACCAGGCTCATGCCGTGCTCGCGGCAGGCCGCCTCGATCTCCGCGTCGCGGTTCGAGCCGCCGGGCTGCGCGATGTAGCGCACTCCGTGGCGAGCAGCATGGTCGATGTTGTCACGGAAGGGAATGAAGCCGTCTGAGACCAGGCAGACGCCTTCGAGCCGGGAGACCCAGGCCCGCCGGTCCTCCGCGCCCAGCAGCTGCAGCGGCTCCTCCAGTCGCTCTCCGAGGTCACGCGCCTCGTCTGCGGTGAGGTCACCCTCGATGAAACGCACGCGCCAGTTGATCCGATCCTGGCGCTTGACGCCCTTCCGGAAGCGCAGGCCAAGCACCTTCGGGTGTCGACCCAGGTGCCAGGTGTCGGCCTTTGCGCCCGCCAGCTTGGTGCAGTCCACGCGCGACTGCTGACCCGCCCCGATTCCAATCATCTGGCCGTCGAGCGCGTAGCCCACCGAGTTGGACTGGGTGTACTTGAGCGTGATCAGTCCCAGCACCAGGTCGCGTCGGGCGGCCTCGCTGAGCTCACCGCACACGACGTTGTCCAGGTCAGCGAGCGTGATGGCGCGGTTGTTGCGGTCCTGCACCAGCTTCACGCCGAAGACCTCGCGCGTCTCGCGCTCCGGCGGCACGAAGTCGGGATCCGCCTCGAGCACGACGAAGGCTCCACCCTTCTTGGCCGAGAGCGTCTTCAAGGCGGCGGACTCGTAGCCGGGCGCGACGATGCCATCGGAGATCACGCCCTTGAGAAACTCGGCCGTGGCCTCATCCACAGGCTCCGAGAGCGCAACGAAGTCACCGAAGGAGCTCTTCGGATCCGCCCCCCGTGCGCGTATGTACGCAAGTGCGGGTGCGGTCAGCTTCCGGCCCCCAACCTCGTAGGCCCGGGCCAGATCCCCGGGCAGGTCCACCGCGACCGCGGCTCCGGCCGGGGAAACGTGCTTGAAGCTGGCAGCAGCCGCGAGGCCGAGTGCGGCCCGCGCCTCGGCCACGAGCTGCCAGGCATTGAGCGCGTCCAGAAAGTTGATCAGCGATGGCGTACCGTTCAGGAGCTGAAGCGGCATCTTTCCCGACTCGAGGGCTTCAGCCACCGAGTAAGCCTGGTGCGGGTTACAGCCGTATTTGAGCCGCATGCTCTCTCCTCCTACGCGGACCCCCGCCGCCGGATCGCTGCACCTGAAGCAACGCGCCTGCAGGCGCGTCCACCGAGGGGCGCGCAAAGGCCGCGTCGTCCCGGGCACCACGCTTGCAATCTGTCGTTCCGGGATAAAGCCCGGGAGAAAATACCATGTCCGTCAAAGCGAATGATTCACGACCCGCGAGCGGGGACGCCATGCGCGCCCAGCTCCTCGGCCGCAGCCTGGCGGGGCTCTTCTGGCTCGTGATCGTGCTCGTGTCCTGCCTCACCTTCTCTCTCTAAGCTGCCGAACTCTTGGGGCTGGCGGCTGCGGAGCAGCGAGTCCCGGCGCGCTGTCAGTCCACTCTACGCGTGAGTCGGGTAAGATATGACGGACCGTCAGTTCTTGCCCGCGCCCCGACCTGGCGAGTCGAGTGAGGCAGTGTGAGCCCCGGATACCTGATGGGATTGGACGTCGGCGGCAGCGGGGGGCGCTGCCTGCTGGTCAACGTCGAGAGCGGCCAGGTGGTCACCGCATTGCGGGGCTGGGAGCATCGTGTCGTCCCCGGAACCGCCGGACTGGGCTTCGATCTGGATCTGGAGTCCCTGTGGGCGCGCCTGGGAGAGGCCAGCCGCGAGGCGCTCGAGCGAGCGAGCGCGCGCCCCGAGCAGGTGCTCGGCATGGCCGTGACGAGCATGCGCTTCGCCCTGGTCGTGGTGGATCGCGCAGGGCGGGCCGTGTTCGGCGCGCCCAACCGCGACGGCCGCGCGGGCCTGCAGGCACTCGAGCTGGCACGCGATCACGGCGAGGAGATCCACCGCCGCAGCGGCCACTGGCCGAGCGCGGTCTTCGCGCTCGCGCGATTGCGCTGGCTGGCGACCAACGCCGAGACCTGGAAGCGCGCAGACAAGGCGCTCGCGCTCAGCGACTGGGTGACCTATCGCCTGTGCGGAGAGCTCGCGAGCGAGCCCTCTCAAGCGGGCCACAGCGCGCTGCTCGATCTCGACGCCGACGACTGGGCCTGGGATCTGATCGAGCGGCTGGAGCTGCCACGTAAACTTTTCCCCCCGATGCATCCCTGCGGCCACCCCCTGGGCACGCTGCGCGAGGAGGCCGCGTCCGCACTCGGCCTGCGCACAGGCACGCCCGTCGCTCTGGGGGGAGGCGATACCCAGTGCGCGCTGCTGGGCGCGGGCGCGGTTGAAGCGGGAGAGTTCACCGCGGTCGCGGGCACGACCGCGCCCGTTCAGCTGGTGTTGGACACGCCGCTGAGGGATGCGGAGGCCCGGCTCTGGGCCGCACGACACGTCGTTCCCGAACGCTGGGTGCTGGAGAGCAACGCCGGCCCGCTGGGAGAGGTGCTCGACCGCTTCGCCCGCGTCCTCTACCCGGACGCGCCGCACGCGATCGCTCGCCTCGCTGCCGAGGCCCAGTCCTCGCCCATCGGTGCGGGCGGCATCCTCTCGAACCTCGGCGTGGCGCTGATGAACGGGCGCGAGATGTCCGTTCCCATCGGCAGCATCACGCTCAGCCACATAACCCTCCCCTCCGAGGATCCCGCGGCGCGTGGACAGGTGGGACGGGCCCTCCTGGAGGGCATGGCGTACGGCCTGCGCGCCAACGTCGAGCAGCTGCGGGCCGCATCCGGAAGAGAGCTCTCGGCGCTGCGGCTGACGGGCGGCATGTCCCGCAGCGCTGCCTGGTCGCAGCTGCTGAGCGACGTGATGCATGTACCGATCGTCGTGCCGGCCACGGTCGAGGCCAGTGCGCTGGGCGCGGCGATCTGTGCCGGTGCGGGTGCCGGCGTGTTCAAGGACCTGCTCGAGGGCAGCGCAGCCCTGGTGCGCAGCGGGCGGGAGTACACACCCGAACCTGACCACGCCGAACGCTACGAGGCCTGCTACCAGGACTGGCGGGAATTCCAGCAGGCACGCGAGCCGGCGGACAAGCTGGCCGCGCAGATCGCGCTGCGCGCGATCCTGAGCACCCCCGGCCCTCTGCAGGCCGAGCGGGGCCCGCGCTTCCGTCCGCGCATCCTGGTCACGGCGGACCTGGATTCCGCAGGCCTGGCCGCGCTGCGCTCGCTGGGCGAGGTGGAGTACGCCAGCTACCGCGAGGCCATGCGCCTGCTGACTGGCCCCGATCTGGCGCGGGCCCTGGCCGGCTACGACGTCTTCGTCACCGAGATCGATGTGGTGGACGTGGCGGCGCTGCGCGAGCTGCCGGAGCTGCGCGTGATCGTCGTCTGCCGGGGCGATGCGGTGAACACCGACCTCGCGGCCTGCTCCGCGCTCGGTATTCCCGTGCTGAACACGCCGGGACGGAACGCAGATGCCGTCGCGGACCTGACGGTGGGCTTCGCGCTCATGCTGGCGCGCAAGCTGCCGGAGGCTTCGGCCTTTCTGCGCGAGCCGGGTGGGGAAGCCGGCGACATGGCCCGCATGGGCCAGGCCTTCCAGCGCCTGCGCGGTCGCGAGCTCTGGCGCAAGACGATCGGGCTCATCGGTCTGGGCGCCGTGGGTCGAGGCGTGGCACGGCGCCTGCGCGCGTTCGGCGCACGCATTCTGGTGTACGACCCCTACCTGCCGGAGGAGAGCGCGCGCATGGCAGACGCGGAGCCCGTCTCGCTCGAGGTGCTGCTGGCCGAGAGCGACTTCGTGAGCCTGCATGCAGCCGTAACCGACGACTCGCGCGGACTGATCGGCGCCGCGGAGCTCGCGCGGATGAAGCCCGGTGCGTATCTGATCAATACCGCGCGCTCCGCGCTCATCGACGAAGAGGCCCTCATCGAGGCCCTGCGCTCGGGGCATCTGGGGGGGGCGGCGCTCGACGTGTTCGCTGTCGAGCCCCCCGGCCCGGATCATCCCTTGCTCGCGCTGCCGAACGTGATCGCGACGCCCCACGTGGGCGGGAACACGGTGGAGGTCTCGGCACACCAGGGCCTGATCGTGGCCGAGGAGCTCGAGCGCCTGCTGGACGGGGAGCGGCCGCAGCATCTGCTCAACCCCGAGGCCCTGCAGGACTTCAGCTGGCAGAGCCCGCGCAAGCCGCAGGACCCCGAGCTGCTGGAGCGGCTAGCCTCCGGACCCGGGCCGGCGGTGACCGATCTGCAGCAGAAGAAAACTTCGGCCCCCCCCCAGGCGGCCAAGAAAGAGAGGTCGAAAGCAGCCATGCCAACGCCAGCGTCGAAGACGACGGATACGGGCGCGATCCGCTCCCAGATGGAGCGCATCCTGCGTGATTTCGTGGGGCGCGTGCAGCAGGACGAGAAGCTGCAGGCCTTCGCAGGGGGGAAGGATGTGATGCTGCAGTTCTCCCTCACGGACCTGGACCTCGAGTTCTACATCGGCTTCCAGGGAGACGCGGTGCACAGCAACCTGGGTGCAGCCCCGGAGTCCGCCGGGGTGCAGCTCAAGATGGGAGCCGATGTACTGGACGGGATGATGACGGGCCGCGTCAACGCCATGCAGTCCGCGATGAGTGGCAAGCTCTCCTTCAGCGGCGATACCGCGAAGGCCATGACCCTTCAGCACATCCAACGTGATCTGAGCCGCCTCTACAGCGAGGCGCGCGAGGAGATCGGTGATCCGGGCGACCTGAGCGCACTGGCGCAGGAAGGCGCCGCCGCGGCGACGCCCGTGGGCCAGGACGATCCGCGCCAGCAGCTGGTCAACATCGTGAACGAGCTCTATTCCACTCAGCTCATCACGGCCACGGGCGGGAACGTGAGCGTGCGTATTCCGGGGACCGACGAGCTCTGGATTACGCCCAGCCAGCTCTTCAAGGGCGACCTGAGCCCGGAGATCCTGGTGCGCATCAATCTGGATGGCGAGAGCCTGGACAAGGGCGCGCGCTCACCCTCGAGCGAGCTGCTCATGCACTGCGCCGTCTACAAGGCCCGTTCCGACGTGCAGTGCGTGGTGCACGCCCACGCGCCCCACGCCACCATCCTGGCCAACGCCGAGCTGCCCTTCCTGCCGATCTCGACTGAAGCGGCTTTCTTCGCCGACCTGCCGCGCATCCCCTTCGTGATGCCGGGTACGCAGGCCCTGGGCGATGCCATCGTCGAGGCCATGGGCAAGGGCTGGGCGGTGCTGATGCAGAACCATGGGCTGCTGGTGGCCGGCCGCAGCCTGCGCCGCGCCGCCGACATGTGCGAGATCATCGACCGCAGCTCCGAGGTGATCCTGGGCTGCTACGCCGTCGGCAAAGAGCCCCCTACCCTGCCCAAGGACACGGTCGACATGCTGCGCAAGATGGGCGACCTGATCGCCTGACTAGCGCGGTATCGGCGAGCTGAGCTCGCCTGCGCGCACTTCGCTCGGCTACGCCTCGCTGCGCGGTCCTTCGGACCTTGCAGTTCTAGCCAGCGCGGTATCGGCGAGCTGAGCTCGCCTGCGCGCACTTCGCTCGGCTACGCCTCGCTGCGCGGCCTGCGGCCTTGCAGCTAGCTGTCCTCGTTCGCGTTCGGGAAGAGGAGGTGTTTGGCGTTTAGGTAGAGGTATTGGTCGAGAACGCCGGGGCGGAGGTCGAGCTGTTGGGCCTCGCGCAGGCAGCGCTCCATGCCGAGCGCGGGGTGGTCCGACGCAAACAGGATCTTGTGCTTGCCGCGCGTGTTCATGAAATGGATGAGCTCGGGCGGTAAGTAGCGCGGCGCATAGGCCGAGGTCATGAGATGGAGGTTCTTGTACTTGAGCATCAGCCGGATCGCCTCCCGCCACCAGGGGTCGGCGCCGTGGGCCATCACGAGCTTGAGCTCGGGGAAGTGCAGACAGACCGGGTCCAGATGCATGGGGTGCTGGCACTCGCCCGGCGCGGGCGGCCCCGGGATACCGGTGTTTAGCGTGAGCACGAGGTCGAGCTCCACGCACTTGGCGTAGATCGGGTAGTAGAGAGCGTGGCTCGGAGGCAGGTCGAGGGCGAAGGGTGTGACGCGCGCCAGCACCACCGGGTAGCTCTTCGCAAAGCTCTCGAGCGCGCGCACGGTCTTCATGCCCTTGCGCAGGTCGAGCTGCGCCCCGAGCGCGAAGCGATCCGGGTGGGACTTGGGGAACGAGAGCACGTGGTCCGAGGGCCGACGCGGATCGGTTGTGACGATCGCGCGCTCGATCCCGAGCCGATCCATCTCCTCTACGATCTCCGTGACGGAGTAGTTACGAAAGAACGTGCTCTCGCCCTGCTTGAAGTAGTCCGTGACCACCCGCACCAGGTACTCGGGCCGGCCGAGCTCCCCCATATTCACGTTGATCCAGCCGTCGATGGCTCGCAGGTTCATGCGGGCTCCTCCCAGCGCCAGGTTAGCTCAGCGGGGTAAGCCCAAGACGCGATCGGCGATGATGTTGCGCTGGATCTCGGAGGTTCCGGCGTAGATCGAGGCGGCGCGCGACCAGAGCAGCTCGTAGTGCCAGCGGCCGTGATCGACAGCCCGTGGCTCTCCCTTCGGAAGCAGCAGGTAGGGGCCCAGCAGCTCACCCGCGGTCTGCTTCATGCGCTGATCGAGCTCGCTCCAGAAGAGCTTGAAGATCGAGCTCACGGGACCGGGCACGCGGTTGCGTTCGAGCGCGGTCACATTGCGTAGCGCGCTATAGCGCAGGGCCTTCATCTCGATCGCGTACTGCGCGAGCCGCTGGCGCAGCTCGGGATCATCGGTCCAGGGCGCGCCGTTGCGCGACAGGCTGCGGGCGAGCTGGATCAGGTCGTGCAGACGGCGCTCGAAGTAGGCATACATCGCACCCGTGCCGCGCTCGTGCGAGAGCGTGGTGATGACCACGTTCCAGCCCTGGCCGAGCTCCCCCACCAGGTTCTCGCGCGGCACCCGCACCTGATCGAAGAAGACCTGGTTGAACCAGGACTCACCGGTCATCTCCATCAGCGGGCGGATGGTGATGCCCGGCGTCTTCATGTCGACCACCAGAAAGGAGAGGCCGGCGTGCTTGGGTGCCTCGGGATCGGTGCGTACCACGAGGATGCACCAGTCGGCGTAGTGCGCGAAGCTGGTCCAGGTCTTCTGCCCTGTCACGATGATCTCGTCGCCGCGGACCTCCCCGCGCGTGCGCACCGCGGCCAGGTCCGAGCCCGCGTCGGGCTCGGAGAAGCCCTGACACCAGACATCGTCGCCGCGCAGGATGCGCGGGAGCAGACGCTCCTTCTGCCAGGCGGAGCCGTGCGTCATCAGCGTCGGCCCCACCAGGCCGATGCCCACACCCAGGTTGATGATATCGGGCCCCTGCACCCGCGCGTACTCCTCGCTCCAGATCATGGCCTCGATCACGCTCGCATCGCGGCCCCCGTATTCTTTGGGCCAGGTGAGTCCGGCCCAGCCGCCCTCGTGGAGCTTGCGCTGCCAGGCGCGTCCAAAAGCCGCGTGCTCCTCGGCGCTATCCGGCTCGCGATAGGCCGGCGTCCCCCAGCCGGGCGGCAGGTTCTGCTCGAGCCAGGCGCGCAGCTGTTTGCGGAAGCGTTCCTGCTCGGGCGTGAAGTGGAGGTCCATGCGCGTGAGGATACCAGAAGGGTGAGCGGGTCCTGTCATCGTGTACCCTCGCGGCGTTGCGAATCGGGGTCTACATCTCCACGCGCGACGGTTGCAGCGTCGACGAGGCCGTCTCACGTATCCAGCGCGCAGAGGCGCAGGGATTTTACAGCGCCTGGCTGAGTCAGCTCTTCGACTACGACGCCCTCACGCTGCTGGCGCTGGCGGGCCGCGTGACCGAGCGCATCGAGCTCGGCACCTGGGTGGTGCCCAGCTATCCGCGGCACCCGAGCGCGCTCGCCTCCCAGGCGCTCACCGTGCAGGCCGCAAGCGGCAATCGCCTGGCCCTCGCGATCGGACTCAGCCATCAGGTCATCATCGAGAACCGGCTCGGGCTCGACTACTCGAAGCCCATCCGACACATGCGCGAGTACCTATCGGTGCTGGTCCCGCTGCTCGCGGGGGAGGCCGTGCGCTTCGAAGGCCACGAGTACCGGGTGTCGCTCGAGCTGGACCTGCGTGGCGTACAATCTCCGCCGGTGCTCGTGGCCGCGCTGGGCCCGCAGATGCTGGAGCTGGCGGGGCGCATGGCCGCGGGCACGGCCATCTGGCTCGGGGGCCCCACCTACCTGCGCGAGTTCGCCCTGCCGCGCATCACGGCGGCTGCACGCGCGGCCGCGCGGCCCTCGCCACGCGTCGTGTGCGGCTTCCCGATCGCGGTCTCGAAACAGCACGAGGCCGCACGCCGCTCGGCCGCGGCGCTGATCGAGCGCAGCGCAAAGCTGCCCTCCTACCAGGCGGTGCTGGCTCGGGGCGAGTTGAGTGAGCCCGCGAGCCTGGCGATCATCGGCGACGAGAGCCACGTGCACGCTGAGCTTCAGGCACTGGCCAAGCTCGGGGTGACGGATCTCAACGCCGTGCTCTTTGACGTGGACGGCGACCCCGAGGCCTGGCGCCGGAGCTACGCCTTCCTGGCCGAGCTCGCGCGGAGTGGGGTCTGAGACGTTTCCCGCCGTACCCATGCCAGCAGACCCAGGGCCAGAAGGTTCAGCACGGCGAAGGTGGTGAAGGCGATCTCGTAGCTGCCGAGCCGGTCGAAGGCGTAGCCCGCAAAGATGGGTCCCAGGATTCCGCCCGCCGGCAGCGCAAGCATCAGCCGCCCGTAGATGCTCGCCATGTACCGCACACCGAAGCAGTGCACCACGATCAGGGGCAGCAGCACGTTCTCCGCCGCGACTGTGAAGCCGTGCAGGATCAGGAACGCGGGCAGGAAGCCGGGCAGCCCGAGCGCCAGCAGCAGGAACGATCCCAGGGTGAGCAGCGCGAAGTTGAGCAGCAGCGCCCGCTTGAGCTGGATGCGGTCCGCCAGCAGTCCGATCACGAGCTTGCCCACAACCCCCAGCAGGATGGCCGCGCTGAAACGACGCGCGGCCTCGGCGTCCGAGTAGCCGCGATCGCTGAGGAACGCCACCAGGTGGTTGTTCACGCCCAGGTAGTAGAAGTAGAAGATAAAGAGCAGCACGGCGAGCACCCAGAACGTGCGCGTGCGCAGCGCCTGCTGTGGGGTGAGACTCTCCTCCTCCGCTTCGTCAGGCGGGGCGGTCTCCTCCGCGGCAGCTCCCGACGGGGGATTCCGTACCACGAAGATCGCGAACGGGAGCAGGACCGCCACCGCGACTGAGCCCAGGACCTGAAACGAGGCTTGCCACGACACCGCTTGCTTGATCATGGCGACCGCGTTGGCCGCCAGCGCGCCGCCGATGTTCGAACCGATATAGACGATGGCCAGCGCGAGCCCGCGGTTCCTGGCGAACCAGCGCGCAGCCACGGCGCCAACGGGAATGTCCCCCAGGCCCGTGAGCGCCAGACCGATGAGCGCCACCACGAGATAGAAATGCAGCAGGCTCTGCATTGCGCTCAGCAGCCAGAGGCATCCGCCGAGGAGCAGGGTGGCTACGGAGAGCACCCAGCGCGCGCCGAAGCGGTCGGTCAGCGCGCCGATCACGGGCGACGCCAGACCCATCGCCAGCAGCAGGGGCGCGCTCGAGCCGGCGAACGCAGTGCGCGACCAACCGAACTCGCTCACGATATCCTTCAGCACCACCGGGAAGACGTACGCGAGTCCCAGACCCATCTGACATACGAAGCAGCCGAACAGGACAAAGCCACCGGCCCGGAGCGCGCCCGACGTGCGCGAAGCAGCCTCGAGGTCTGTCGTCTCGCCCATGCCCCCCTGCCCTCGCGCGCGAGCCTAACACAGGTGACGCGCACTCCTGTGGCTGATAGGCTGAGCACGATGCCGTTGGATCCGAGCAGCATTCTGCTCACGGACCGTGTGGCGCTGGTCACGGGCGCAGCCGTCGGGATCGGTGAAGCGATCGCGCTCACATTGGCTCGCTTTGGCGCTGACCTGGCAATCTGCGATCGCGATCAAGAGAACCTGGCCGCGACCGCACGCGCGATCGAGGGTATGGGACGCCGAATTGTGTGCGACGTGCTCGACGTGCGAGACGCCGATGCCGTACAGCGCTTCCTCGAGCACGTGAGGCTGGAGTTTGGGCGCGTGGACGTACTGGTGAACAACGCGGGCGGGGGATTCTTCTCCGCCTTCATGGACATCAAGCCCAAGGGCGAGGATGCCCTCGTGCGCGAGAACTTCACCAGCGTGACCCAGCTCGTGCGCGGCGTGGTCCCCCTCATGCCCGAGAGCGGCGGATCCATCATCAACATCACCTCGATCGAGGCGCACCGCGCGGGACCGGGCTACGCGATCTACTCGGCCATGAAAGCGGGTCTGACCAACCTCACCCAGAGCCTGGCGCTCGAGCTCGCCGGGCGCCGCATCCGGGTCAACGCCGTCGCGCCAGATGCCATCCCCACGCCCGGGATCGGCAAGCCGCCGGTGCGCAACCCGCTGGGAGTATCCGGCCACGTGAACGACGTCGCGGGCGCGGTCCTGTTTCTGGCCTCGGACCTGGCCGGCTTCGTGACCGGTACGACACTGCACGTGGACGGCGGGGCCTGGGCGGCCGGAGGCTGGCACCGCACCCAAGACGGCAGCTTCGAGAACTAGCGCGGTTACTACCCGGGTATTGGCCGGCACAGCCGGCCTGCCGGGACGGCGCGTGACTTCGTACGCTCCTGGGCTCGCGCACGTTGGGCGAGTCTTGAGTCGCCCTCCTACGCGTCGAAGAGGACGGGGAGGCGGTTGGGGCCGCGAAAGGCCATCCCCACCACGGCCGCGTCCTGGCCGGGATCGAGCCGCAGCTTGGGCAGGCGGTCCAGCAGCGTGGTGATGCCGACGCGCGCCTCCAGCAGCGCCAGACGCGAGCCGGCGCAGTAGTGCTTGCCGAAGCCGAACGCGATGTGCTCGGGCCCCTTGCGGTGGAGGTCGAAGCGATCCGGATCCTCGAAGTGACTCTCGTCCCGGTTGGCCGAGCCCACACCCACGATCAGCTCGGTGCCCGCCGGAATCTCGACGCCCGAGAGCACGGTCGGCTGCAACGTCTCGCGGGTTACGATCTGAACCGGGGACTCCCAGCGCAGCGTCTCATCGATCGCGGCGTCGAGCTGGGAGCGGTCCTGCCGCACCTCTTCCAGCTGCTCGGGATGGGTCATCAACCCGAAGAGCGCGCTGCCCATCAGATGGTAGGTGGTCTCGGCTCCCGCCATCACGAGCAGGCGCAGGAAGCTGATCACCTCTTCGTCCGCCAGCCCACGACCGTCGACCTCGGCGCTCACCAGCCGGCTGATCAGGTCGTCGGTGGGCTCGGCCCGCCGCTGCGCCACCACCGGTTGCAGATGCTCCGCCAGCAGCTGCGAAGCCTTGAGACCGCGCTGCGGGTCACGCCCGACCCAGCTGAGGTCGATCGCCCAGCGGTGGAAAGTGGCCGCCATCTCGGGGTCGAGGCCCAGGATCTGGGTAAAGACCTGCAGCGGATAGATGAAAGTGAACTCCTCGACCAGGTCGGCCTGGCCCCGGCCCGCAAACTTGTCGATGAGCTCATGGGCGGTGGCCTCGACCAGCCGCGGAAAGTCTCCTCTGAGGGCTCTCGGAGCGAGCGCGGGCGTGATGATGTTCCGGTGACGCAGATGCTCTCGGCCGTCCATCTCCACGATAGTGCGCCCCATCACGATCCCGATACCGTTCGCGTTCGAGCGGTTGGAGAAGACCTCGTCGTCTTTGAGGGCAATGTAGACGTCATCGAAGCGCGTGAGCATGTAGCCGACCCTCTGGTCCATCATCGCAAGCGCACATACGGGCTCCTCCTTGCGCAGGCGTCGATAGACGGAATAGGGGTTCTCGATCGGGCTCATCTGCGAGCCACCGAAAAGCTCCTCCGTGGTGGTGGCCTGGATAGTCATGGCGTCGTCAGCAAGCGGTACATCGCGGTCAGACCGCGCGCCATCCCGTCGGGGTCTGGATCTTGGAACAGCAGCACGGAGATCAGCATGCGCGTGGTCCAATCGACGAGCTGGTCCTCATGCACGATGCCGGCCCGAACCGCTTCGGTCTCGCGCAGCAGCGGGGCCAGGAGCTCGTGCAGCCCCGCGCGAATGGTGGGGAACTGCGCGCGCAGGGACGTGAGCAGGAAGGCCGGGTCGGTTTCGAGTATGCGCTGTAGCGGCCCGTGCTCGCGGATGTGCTGCGCAGCCTGCTCGAGCACGACCTGGATGCGCTGCTCGTTGCTGCCCGGTTCGGTCAAGGCTCCCTGTACTCGCTCGCGGAAGCGCCTCACCTCCTCGCGCACGACCCCGGTCATCAGGTCCTCGCGCGTGGGGAAGTAGCGGTAGAGCGTGCCCCGCGAGACCCCGGCGCTCTGGCTCACGTCGGACATGCCGAGCTTGGCGAGACCGTGGCGCGCGATGGCACGCATCGCGCCGTCCAGGATCCGTTCCTCCGTGCTGGCTTGGGCTCCTGCACTCCTCACAGGCCCAAACGGAACAGATTAGGCAGATTTTGTCAAATTGATCACTTGAGCCCGTAGAGCTCCCGCGCGTTCTGGCCGGCGATCCGCGCCTGCTGGCTGGCGCTGAGCCCAGCGATGGCCTTGCCCAGCTCCTCGATCACCCCGGGAAACGTGGCGTCGGGGTGCGGATAGTCGGACGCCCAGATGATGCGCTCCGAGCCGCACAGGGGAGAGTTGGCACTGAAAGCCAGGCTCGACTCGTCGGGGTCGAAGCTGATCCAGCACTGGCGGCGGAAATACTCCGAAGGCTTCAGCTTCAGAGACGGCACGTCCCAGGAGAAGATACGGGCGTGATGGTCGAGCCGCTCGAGCCAGGGCACGATCCAGCCACCGTTCGCCTCGAGAAACACAACCCTCAGCTCGGGAAAGCGCTCGCACACCCCGCCGGCCAGCAGGAATGTCATGGAGTTCATCATGTCGAAGGGGTTGGCGATGACCTGGGTGAAGTAGACGTTGTTGATGCCCACGTCGTTCGCGTCAGCGTCCGACGTGGGAAGGCTGCCCCCGCTGATGTGGTTGATACGCATGCCCAGACACGCGCCGGGGATGCGGGCGTCCAGAAAGGGGTGCAGCCCGAGGGCCAGGCCCGTATCGGACGCCGCTCGCCAGAGCGGGTCGTAGACGGGGTCGTTGAAGGGCTTCCAGTCCTCGGTAGGGTTGGGTCGAATCAACACCCCGACGATGCCCGGCAGCCTGGCGACACGCCGGATCTCGGCCTCTGCGCGGTCGATCGCCTGCTGCGGCACGACGGCTACACCGAAGAGCCGGCCGTCACCGTCGCGCACGTGATCCGAGATCCAGTCGTTGTAGACCCGGCACTGCACTGCCGCGAAGTCGACGTCCGCGTGGCCCTGAATGCCCAGCAGGAAGGTCGGATACAGCACCGAGATGTCGATCCCGTCGGTGTCCAGGTCCACAAGCCGCGCCCGAGCGTTGTAGGCGGCGGGACGGACTTCGGTGTAACGCAGCTCACCCCGCTTTGCCCTGTCCCGATCCTCGGCCGACATGCCGGCGGTGCCGGCCAGGGCAAGACCGTTCGCGGGGACGCGCTGGTTGTCCATGATCATCCACTCCGTCCCCTGCGCGTCGGTCTCGATATGCCAGATGCGATGCCGGTACGCCTTGGGGGCGTAGTCGATCATCTCCGAGGGATGCTCGAGCACATGCCCATCGGCGTCGATGAACTGCATTTCCGCCGCGAATGCCATGCTGGGTTCCTCCCGGGCGGATCCTAGCACGGCCGTCGCGCTTCCCGACGCGCCTCTGCCGCTTGACCGTACTTCCGGCATGGCCGTAGCATGAGCTGCACGGGCGAAGGGGAAACCAATGGTGAATCGGGGCCTCTCACACGTCGGACTTTCCACACACGATCTCGAACGCACGCTCGAGTTCTACGAGCAGATCCTCGGCTTCAAGCGCGTCCGGGCCGACATTACCCGCATCAAGGAAGGCGGCGAGCTGCGGCACGTCTTTCTCGATACCGGAGGGGGACAGCTACTCGCGTTCATGGCGCCGCGCGGCATCCAGGGAATCCCGGAGGATTACGATGCCGGCATCAACCGCGGGCTCGGCGTTCCAGACGGCTTCTACCACTTCGCCTTCGAGGCGGGAAGCGAGGCGGAGCTGGAGCAGCGCCGGCTCGACCTGCTCCAGAAGGGGGTCAAGGTGAGCGAGGTCGTGGACCACGATGGCTGGTGCAAGTCGATCTACTTCAAGGACCCAAACAACATCCAGCTCGAGTACTGCTGCATGACCCGCGAGCTCAACGAAGACGATGCCCGCATGCAGCTGCGCTCCGAGATCAGTGCGAAGCGGCGTCTGTAGGAGCCGGGATCTCGACCACCCTCTCGGGGATGTCGTCGTACTCGAGGCGCAGCGCCCGCGAGAGGGTCGCGTGCAGATCGTAGGTCAGGACGATATAGCTGAGCTCCAGGATCTCCTCGTCGGAGAGCTCCTGCTTCAGCCGCTCGAAGGTCCCGTCCGAGACGCGTCCTCCGTCCAGGATCAGCTCGTCCGTGTAGGCCAGCACCGCCCGCTCGAGCGGGGAGAACACCTCCGAGGTGCTCCAGCAGGGGATGGCCGCGATCTGCTCCTCGCTCAGGCCCACCTCGCGCGCCGCCTTGCAGTGCTGCGAGAACACAAACTGGCTCCCGCGGGCATAGCCCGCCCGCGTCTGACCGAGCTCTCGCAGCCGGGGATCGATGCGGCGCTGCGGGCTCAGGTAGAGCCGGAAGCCGGCGACGGCGTGACGAAAGATATCCGGCACCAGCGCGAACACAGTCCACCAGTTGCCCGGCGTACCCGTGGCGGTCCCCGGCTCCGCCACCGGGTCCCGCTCCCCGAACACAAGGTCATAGGCCTTGACGACATCGGGGTCGGCATCGGCGCGGGGTACCTGGCGAAGACGAGGCATTCGGGCTCCCTCCCTAACGGGTTCTTTTTGCTCTGCTTTCAGCGGCTCCAGGGGCAGGGGCAGCCGCAGCCGTGCCCCGATGGCCATCCTACACCTGCTGGAGAAAACGCTTGACCTCGGTGCCACGCAACGTAGTAGGATGGTACTGAGGAGTAGATCGCTTACGGCCGCCGCCCGGGCCACGGGGTCGGCCCAATTCACCCTCACGACTCTCCCCGAGGGGAAGCGGCGCGGCCGAGGAGCGGTCACAACGGAGGATCGCACGATGTTGAATCGTATCCGAACACGAATCACATGGACGGCGTGCCTGCTCGCCCTCTTCCTGGTCCCAGGACTGGCGAGTGCAGCGCTAGAAAAGCCTCAACAGAAGTGCCTCAACGGCCTCGCCAAGGAAGCCGGGAAAGTGGACAAGGCGCAGGGCGGGGATCACGGCGCCTGCGTCAAGAACTTCGGCAAGGGCAAGACCGACAAGCTCGGCCCCGGGGGCACGGTTGAGGACTGCCTCACGAATGACCTGAAGGGCAAGGTGGCCAAGGCCAAGACAAAGGTGGCCGGTGTCGTCTGCAGCGGTGAGGCAGACCCGGGCTTCGGCGTAACGGGAACCATCGCCGATGAGGCAATGGATGCAGAGCTCGCTCTGATTCACGCGGTCTTTGGCTCCGACCTGGCCTCGACGGTTGTGGATGGAAAGACCGACCCGAGTCTAAAGGGCGCCGCCAAGTGTCAGGCGTCAGTCGCCAAGCAGCTGGGGAAGTGCGGAGCCGCGTGGTGGAAGGGGTACGGAGAGTGCGTGAAGGCCGGTCTGAAGGACGGCTCCATCGAGGACGAGGCGGGCCTGGCGGCCTGCATCGGCGGAGCCCCGCCGGGCGATCCCAAGGGTCGGATCGTCAAGGACTGCAGCACGAAGCTGACCAAAGCGCTGGAAAAGTGCGCTGGCATCCCTGGAGGGGGCCAGACACTCGATGAGCTATTTCCGGGCTGTGCCGGAGAGGATTTGGAAACCTGCATTCAGAACACGACCGCATCGATCGAGATCGACGCGATCGAAAATGGTGCTGGCACCGGCGCGGTGTGCGGGAACGGCGTACTCGAAGCGGGGGAGGAGTGTGATCCGCCGGGCGGCACCTGCTCGGAAGGAGGTAGCTGTTTGAACTGCTTCTGTATCCCGACCGGGGAGATCGGAGCGCATCTGTCTATTCAAGATCCGCTTGCCCTCTGCGTGGGTGGGGACAACGCTGGGGCGGAGTGCACCTCTGCCTTCATGCCTCCCGAGTGCACGGGCGGTGGCGAATGCGTCCCGCAAGCGAGCTTCCTGGTCACCTCGAACCCGCTCTTCGGTGAGGACGGGCTCGACATCATCACCCTGACGGACTCATCGACCACGCTCAGCTGCGGCCCGGTTGACCCGAACGACGGCACCGCGGAGTGCACGACCGTGAGCCTGGGCATCGAGGGGGCGGCCATCTTCCCCATCGGATTCCTGTGCTTCTGAGCGCGTCCCGACCTCGACTGCCCCACAGGCCTGATCGACTGCGACGGCGGAACACCCATGGATCAGGACAACATCCAGATCCACAACGTCATCCCCTTTGCACAGGCGGCGGATCCCATCGCGTTTCCGTTCCCCGACTGCCGGGCCAACCCGGCCGATCCGAACGATATATCGTGCTTCACTGGGGGTGGCCCCGATTGCCTGGCCAACGAGACGTGCTCGGACATGTGCGATCTCTACTGTGCGAGCCTGGGACCCGCCTACACGCAGGAGTCGAGCGGCTGTGAGGGCATCTGCCAGGGGGAGGACCCGAACAGCTCGAAGTACCGCGCCCAGTGTGTGCTCCACGCCGACTGTGCGGAAGGCCTAAACCTCACGATCAACGACGTGAGCTGCGCGGGAGGCTCGCTCGGTTCCCCGCACGCAGGCGTCTGTCAGTGCGAGTGTTCCGCGGTCGGGATCG
>SMUY01100417.1_pt1 | contig 24643 bp, 28 predicted proteins | sample 2456441 | NCBI WGS metagenome assembly SMUY01 (sample SAMN11095931, study PRJNA526329) | marine sediment metagenome | biome: Marine sediment; feature: Surficial sediment; material: Deep marine sediment; isolation source: Hadal surficial sediment | place: Pacific Ocean | collected 2014-11 | depth...
CCCCTACAATTCTTATTAGCACCTGTAGCCCGCCGTACGATAGGAGTGATTACTCAATCCTTGTGAAAGTCGCTCGACCGGCACGGGCGAATTTACTACGCGAAGCGGTCCCGTCAAGCCACTTTGAGCAGCTCACAAACTAAAGCCCCAGGCTTTGCCTGGGTATACTTAGTCACCGTCGCCAGAGGCTTCTTTGATGTCATCGGCGATGGGCATCAACTGGGTATTTTCCTTTGCCAATACACGGCGCATGTCTTCCAGTGATTTCATCACGATGGTGTCACTGAAGCCGAGACCTTCCAGGGCCACCCGGTCTCGTGCAGCAGGATCGACAAACTTGATGCCATAATTACCAATAGTAATGATGTCATTGTCAATCAGGACCTGGTTCGAAATCCTGCGAGAATTGACAAACGTGCCATTGGAGCTGTTGAGATCCATGAGCAAGGTAGCTTTGTCGTTGCGCACAAACATGGCGTGATGGCGGCTGACGAAACTGCTGTCGATTGACAAATCATTGTGCTTTGAGCGGCCTACAAGTAACCGTGGTCCATCGAGGACAAGTTTCTTGACCGTTTTGCCATTGTGCGTCAGGTATAGGGTTGGTGGCGGAACACTCGCACCTTCCTTAGCGGCCGTTTTCGCGTCCCCGGCAATCGCAGTATCCTCGGCGAGGGTGCTGTCCGGAATCGCCGGCCGCTCAATATGTTCACGCCGGACCGGACAATATTCCGCTTTTGCCAGTGCCAGCAATGCCAGTCGATCGACGATTCCAGGCCAGCCACCTGAAGCGGCGTGCAACTCATCGCAAACATCGTCCGGGAAAACATTTTCCGGATCGAAACAGCCACCTGAGCGCATTTTCGCAAACAGATAATCCGTAACCTCGTCCACAGTCAAGGGCGCAAGATGGAAGTCTCCCGACAGGCGTTTTGCGATCCCCTCCATTGCCGGGGCTTTGGTAATGTATTGAATTGGTCGATCGCTGACCAAAACCAGTCGCAGGGCGAATTTTTCCCTGACGCGAATCTTGGCCAGCTCGCACAATACGTGCAATGCGCTGGGATTCATCGCATGGGTGTTTTCAATGATGCACAGTGGCGGCTTGTCGGACGCCGTTTGCTGCAGAATGAAAACCTTGACCATGTTGATGAGTTCGTTGACCGAATTGAACTTATGTTCAAAACCGAACTGGCTCAGCATCGCTTCCAGCAACGCCGTGGTATTCAGGCCCGCGCCATCAACAACCGCCACTGCACTTTTTGTGCCCTGTAACTCTGCAAAATGCCGGATTATGGTCGTCTTGCCGGACAGTGTTGGACCTTGAAAAAGGCCCAGGCCATGGATGTTCTTATAGGTCTGCTCGAGAAACTCGAACGCTTCCTCCTGTGCCGCGTAGCCGACAAAGACCAACGGCCGCCCATGCGAGCGAAACGGTTGCTCCTGTAATCCGGCGGCGCGTAACTCCATATTTTTGAACCCGGTGGCAGTTGTAATTTGTCTTTCTGATACAGTTACTTTCCAAATTGTCTTGTTTTGAAAAGGTAACGTGGTCGTTCAGTCTACTTTTGGATCGTACGACTTGCAATTCGTGCAGGCGTGTTTTCTTTGCTCTCGGAGAGACCCAAAACTTAATTGGTAATTTACCTTATAATTGGATTGTTAGTTGTTGGTATATAACATAAAAATGATATCCGTAAAGACCACATTTTCTGTCGTCGAACAGAGACAGGTGAGGCTAAGACTTTGACTGCAAAGCTGTTCGGGAAAGACCTTTGCCTGTTGCGCGGGGATCGTTGTCTTTTTCAAAATTTAAATTTCGCGCTTAACCGCGGTGAGTTGTTGCTGGTTGAGGGCCAAAATGGTTGTGGCAAAACCAGTTTGCTACGCGCGATCGCCGGGCTGCTCGACTTTGAAACGGGACAGGTCGACTGGAACGGTCAATCAATCATGGCCAATCACCAGTCTTTTCGCTCTGACCTGGTATGGCTTTCACACCGCGTGGGTTTCAAGGGGGATTTAACGCTCGTTGAGAATTTGTCGTTTGAAGGGGGTCTGCGAGCCACAGCAAGCGAACTCCTGCAGTCTTCTCTTGATCGCCTGGGTCTGGCACGGCTGACGGAGCTGCCGTTTCGCGCCTTGTCGGCCGGTCAGCAGCGTCGGGTTGCCCTGGCGCGCATGCTGATGGCCAAAGCGCCGCTATGGATAATGGACGAACCCTTTACTAATCTCGATAGCAGCGGGCAGGCGCTGGTCCGGGAGCTCATCGCGGAGCATATTGGGCGCGATGGCCTGTGCGTCGTTGCATCACATCAGAGTATCGAACTGGATGCTCCAGTTAGACGGGTGCCACTCTGATGACGAACGGCGAAAACGCGATGCCGGGACTGTGGCAGGGCTTTGTGGCCGTCATCAGGCGCGACCTGTTGCTGGCCTGGAAACGACCTGGCGACATATTGAATCCGCTGTTCTTTTTCGCCATGGTTTGCACTTTGTTTCCGTTGGCGGTCGGTCCGAGCTCGGAGCAGTTGTCTTTGAGTGGTCCTGGAATCGTCTGGGTTGCCGCTTTGCTGGCGACACTACTGTCCCTCAACAGCCTTTTTCTCAGTGATTTTGAGGATGGCAGCCTGGATCAGCTGATCTTGAGCCCACAGCCATTGCCATTGCTTGCGCTCGGCAAGACTGTCGCACACTGGCTCTCTGCCGGTTTGCCACTGGTGCTGGTGTCGCCACTGGTAGCGGTGACCTTTCATATGCCCGGCCGCACCGTTGGCGTCATGATGCTGACCCTGACCTTTGGCACGATGAGTCTGAGTTTGCTTGGTGCGATCGGCGCAGCACTTACCGTCGGCCTGCATCGGGGGACGGCATTGCTGAGTTTGTTAATTCTGCCACTGGCCATGCCGGTCTTAATATTCGGCGCCAGGACCGTCGCGCTCGCTGCGGCGGATGATGCTGTCTCGGCGGGCATTTACTTTCTCTGTGCCTATTGCATCCTGGCCTTGAGCCTCGCACCATTCGCGACGGCCGCAGCATTGAAAATCAGCAACGAGTAATTCAACGATTATGTGGAAGTTCCTGCACAAACTGGCATCACCGCCGCACTTTTACGACCTGTCGGCGAAAATCATCCCGTGGTTCATCGTGCCCGGTGCAATTCTGGTGATCTATGGGACGATCGCCGGGCTGTTCTATGCGCCGCCCGATTATCAGCAAGGGGACGCATTCCGCATCATCTATGTACACGTACCAGCAGCTTATCTGTCGATGCTCGCCTACACGGTGATGGCCGTGTCAGCCGGTATTGGCCTGATCTGGCGCATTAAGCTATCCCATGCCGTCGCGGCTGGCGCAGCTCCGTTGGGCGCCTGGTTCACGTTCCTCGCGCTGATCACCGGCTCGATCTGGGGCCGGCCGATGTGGGGAACCTGGTGGGAGTGGGGCGATCCAAGACTGACATCCGAACTGATCATGCTGTTCCTGTATTTTGGCTACATGGCGCTCAGAGCTGCGATTGATGACACGGCGAAAGCGGATAAAGCCAGTGCTGTACTGGCGCTCGTCGGCGCTGTGAATATCCCGATCATTCACTTCTCAGTAGAGTGGTGGAGTTCGCTGCACCAGGGAGCAACACTGGTGCGCGCTGACGGGCCGGCGATGCCCACTGAGATGCTCTATCCGCTGCTGGCCATGATCCTCGGTTTCTCGTTTATTTTCGGTGCGTTGTTGCTGGGAAGGGTACGATCCGAGGTGCTATTCCGTGAACGCCGTTCACGCTGGGTACGCAGTTTGGTCTTATCATCGGGAGAGCAGGGATGATGGAAGTACTGGCGATGGGCGGTTACGGCGCCTACGTGTGGAGTTCTTTCGGTTTGACCCTGATTGTCGTCATCATTTGCGTGGTGCAGGTGAAACGACGGCACCAGCAGGTAATTAGCGACATCAAAACGCGCCTTCGCGCGATGGAAGCAGATCAATGAAACCAAGACAACAACGAATGCTCGCAGTCGGGCTGGCCGGTGCTGGCATTGTGATTGCGGCTGCGCTAACGCTGCAGGCATTCAAAGAAAACATGATGTTCTATATCGAAATTTCGGAAGTTGCCAAGGGCAATTATCCGCAGGATCGCACTTTTCGAGTGGGCGGCCTCGTTGTGGAAGGTAGCGTAACGCGACAACCTGGAGAGCTGGAAGTGGAGTTCGCCGTTTCAGATCTCAAGAATGAATTGGTCATTACCTATAACGGCATTCTTCCGGATCTGTTTCGTGAAGGTCAGGGCATCATTGCCCACGGCCAGATGAGCAATGACGGCACATTCACCGCCGATACAGTTCTGGCAAAACATGACGAAAATTACATGCCGCCGGAAGTCGCCGAAACGCTGGCAAAAAATGCCGCGGCGCAAAAAGCAGCACGCGACGCGGAACAGGCACAACAGTGATACCTGAAATCGGACATTTTGCGCTGATCCTGGCGCTCTCACTGGCAGTTTGCCAGGGCGTTCTGCCCCTGCTTGGGGCATACCGCAATAATGCTGCCATGATGAGCGTCGCGCGCCCGGCAGCACTTGGGCAACTCGTTTTTATCATGATATCTTTTGGCTGCCTGACGTGGTCATTCCTGCAAAGCGACTTTAGTGTTTTGTATGTTGCCAATCATTCCCAGCTCGCCTTACCTGCCATTTACAAGGTATCAGCGGTCTGGGGCGCACACGAGGGCTCTTTGATACTTTGGGTCCTGCTGCTCGCTGGCTGGACTGTCGCAGTGAGTCGCTACAGCTCCGATCTGCCGGATGCCTTTGCGGCGCGAGTCCTGGGCGTTCTTGGTTTGCTGAGTTGCGGATTCTTGTTGTTTACCTTGCTGACATCGAATCCGTTTGAGCGGTTGTTTCCGGCGCCAATGGATGGTGCAGACCTTAATCCACTGTTGCAGGATCCTGGCCTCGCTATTCACCCGCCAATTCTTTACGCAGGATACGTGGGTTTTTCCGTGGCCTTCGCCTTCGCCATTGCGGCCATGTTGACTGGCACCCTGGATCAGGCTTGGGCTCGCTGGACGCGCCCCTGGACGACCTGGGCGTGGCTGTTCCTGACCGTTGGTGTCGCACTGGGTAGCTGGTGGGCTTATTACGAACTCGGTTGGGGTGGCTGGTGGTTCTGGGATCCGGTCGAAAACGCCTCTTTCATGCCCTGGCTTGCCGGTACGGCGTTGATTCACTCGTTGGCCGTCACCGAGAAACGCGGGCTGTTCAAGAGCTGGACGTTGCTGCTTTCAATTACCGCCTTTTCACTGAGCCTGCTGGGTACCTTCCTGGTTCGCTCGGGCATCCTGATTTCGGTGCATGCATTCGCTACGGACCCGGGGCGTGGGCTGTTTATCCTTGGATTCCTCGGTGTAACCATCGGCGGTGCATTGGCGCTGTATGCATGGCGGGCGCCAGGACTTGATTCCGATGCAGGCTTTCGGGCGTTGTCCCGGGAGACATTCCTGCTGCTGAACAATGTATTGCTGATCATTGCCGCGACACTCATTCTCGCCGGTACGCTCGCGCCACTGATTGTGGACGTATTCGAAGCTGGCAAGATTTCTGTCGGGCCACCGTGGTTTGAAATTGCGTTTGCTATCCCGATGGTGCCACTCGTCCTGCTGATTGGTGTGGGTATGCATACCGCCTGGCGTACTCAGGCGATCCAGCCATTGTTTGATCAACTGAAAATTCCCGCGCTCATCGCTATTGTTGCCGGAATCCTGATTCCGATCGTGGTCTACGGTCGTTTCGGCGTCCTGCTGACAGTTGGCGTCATCGCCGGACTCTGGATCATGATCGTGTCATTGATCCACCCCTATCGATCCTTGCGTCGGGCAGCCGGTACGCCCGGGATGACACGTGGCGTTCTGGGCATGTCTATCGCACATTTCGGTGTTGGTATGTTTGTGATCGGTGTAACGATCGTCTCAGCTTTCACCGAAGAAGTGGATATCAGCGTGCGCCTGGGCGAGTCAGTTACGGTGGCGGGTTACGATTTCGAATTGCGTAGTTTGCGCAGTGTCGAGGGACCTAATTACCAGGCGGTCGAGGGCGAGATCGACATTCGCCGGAATGGCGAGTTTATCGGCCAATTGCGGCCACAAAAGAGAACCTATCTCGTACAGCAAAGCCCGATGACCGAGGCGGGCATTCTGGCCAGCTGGAACCGTGATTTGTTTGTCGCACTGGGCGATCCGCTGGGCAACGATGCCTGGAGCCTGCGGGTGCAATACAAACCGATGATTCGCTTTATCTGGATGGGCGCCTTTGTCATGGCGTTCGGCGGATTGGTTGCCTCCAGCGACCGCCGCTATCGACTGACAGCGAAAGCCAAGGAAAAATCGACCAGGATGAGTGGAGAGCCAGCCTGATGCTGCGTTACCTGGCACCGTTGGTCGTTTTCGCCATCATGATTCCCGTTTTCCTGGTCGGCCTGAAGCGGGATCCGACGATGTTGCCCTCGCCGTTTCTCGGCAAGCCGGCACCGCAATTTGAATTGCCTAAACTGAAAGACCTGAGTCAAACGGTTGGCAGCAAGGATTACGTCGGACAGATTGCTCTCGTCAATGTATGGGCGACCTGGTGTGTTGGTTGCCGCCAGGAACACGATTTTCTGCTGCGCCTGTCGCAGGAAAATCCGCTACCGATTTACGGATTAAACTGGCGAGATCGTCGCATCGACGGTCTTGCGTGGCTGGAGCAGCTTGGCGATCCCTATGTGGCATCCGGTTTTGATGCCGACGGCCGGGCAGGGATCGACTGGGGTGTGTATGGTGCGCCGGAGACATTCCTGATCGGCCAAAATGGTCTGGTTTTGTACAAACACCTGGGACCACTGGATCGCGTGATCTGGGAGCGCGAATTCCTACCAAGAATTGCAGCAGATGGTGGTGCAGTCCAATGAAAAAACTTTTTGTTGTGATTTTGTTTCTATGCCTGTCATCGGCTGGCGTATTTGCGATCGATTCCAGCAAGCCATTTGATGACCCGGTACTCCAGGCACGTTACGAAACGATTATTTCTGAAGTACGTTGCCTGAAATGCCAGAACCAGACAATCAAGGACTCGAATGCATTTCTCGCCGCCGACCTGCGACGTGAAATTCGCCGCATGCTTGCTGAGGGCATGACGGATGCGCAGATATACGATTTTCTGGTCGTGCGTTACGGCGAGTTCGCGCTTTATCGTCCGCTCATGAGTGGCAAAACCTTGGTTTTGTGGATCGCTCCGGGCCTGTTTATTTTGCTCGGTGCTATCGTCGCAATTCGTGTTGTGCGGGCCAGAATGTCCATGCCGATCGATGATGAAGAGTTAGAACCAGACCAGGCAGCGAACTAAGCGATGCTCTGGATTATATTTGGCGGCATGCTGTTTGCGGCAGTGTTGATCGTAGCAATACCACTTTACAAAACCGAAAAGAGCCTGTCGGCAACATCATTACTTTCGGTCGTTGCCGTAATCGCGATCGCCGCCATCGTTTACTCGCAAATTGGCACGCCATCAGTGTCAACCGACGAGACCGGGACACCGAATGTTGAAGCGATGGTTGCTTCTCTGGCAGCACGTTTGCGGGAAAATCCGGACGACGTTGAAGGCTGGAAGATGCTCGGCCGTTCTTACCTGCAGCTAAAGAATTTTGACGGTGCCATCAGCGCGTACGAACAGGCTGTGAACCTGGAAGCCGGACAGAATGCCCGATCACTGGCCGACCTCGGCGAAGTAATCATGCTGAGCGACCCTCGAACGTTGCATGATCGGGCCGGTGAGCTGTTTGAAAATGCGTTGGTCATTGATCCTAACAACCCAAAAGCCCTGTTTTACTCTGGTATGGCGGCTATAGACCGCGGTGAAGCGGAACTTGCTGCCGAGCGCTGGGAGGCGTTGCTCGCCACATCACCCCCACCGAATATCGAAAGCATGCTGCGGCAACGCATTGCCGGGTTACGTGGTGAAACGGTGGAAGTTCCGGCACAGGATTCGTCGCTGGTTATCCATGTAAACGTGTCTTTAGGTGCGGCAGCCGCCGCTGTTGTCGCTACGGATGCGACCGTATTCATCATTGCCCGCGATCCGGCACAACCATCGCCACCGCTTGCCGCGGTCAGGACACGCGTGTCCGAACTACCGGCGGTGATTGAGATTGGTGACGCAGATGCCATGATTCCTGGCCGGGTGCCATCCAATTTCAAGACAGTGGAAATCGTTGCGCGGGTCTCTGTATCCGGGCAACCGATTGCGCAGTCCGGCGACTGGTTTGGTCAACAGGTCATCGACACGTCTGCCGCAGAGGAAGTGCAGATTACAATCGATCAGCTTGTTCCGTAATTTGCTCGCAAACACAACACGAGTTCAACGCAGACCCATAAAACCAATATCGGTGTAAACAAAGCGCGAAGTTTTGGCGCAATTGCAGGCAATCGCCCGTGCCGATAGACGGATAATCAAGTGGATCCAGAACGTGTATCTATCGTACGGCGGGCTCCTACAGTTGCTAATTAGAATTGTAGGAGCCCGCCCAGCGGGCGATTGCCTGGCAGGCTTATAGCCAGTGCTTGACAGTGGACGGCCTGTGCCCGGATATTGGACTGACCAGATGCCGGGGGGCACCAATACGTGGACAAGTTTGAGCTGATCAAAACGCCGCAGGGGCATCAACTGAAGGTGCCAAAACGTGGCACCTCGCTGCTGCGTTACCCGTTGTACAACAAAGGCACCGGCTTTTCGCCAGAGGAACGCAAGCGTTTCGGCCTGGAAGGCCTGTTGCCCTCGCAACACAACGATATCGACACGCAGGCGCAACGGGTTTTCAATACCATCATGTTCAACGAGGATCCCGTCGGGCGGCACATCGGGTTAGCGGCGCTGCAGGATCGCAATGAACACCTCTATTACAAGATCCTGAGCCTGCATCTTGAAGAACTTATGCCGATCGTCTACACGCCGACGGTTGGCAAAGCCTCACAATATTTCAGTCGTGTTTTTCGACGCGCACGCGGCATCTGGATCACACCGGAGTACATGGGTCGCATAGAGCAGATACTGCGCAACGCAGCACCTTTTTCCGGGGTCCAGCTGATGGTGGTCACCGATAACGAATCAATACTCGGCATTGGTGACCAGGGTGCTGGTGGTATGGCAATCAGTGTCGGCAAACTTGCGCTGTACTGCGCCGGGGCGGGAATTCATCCGGCACGCACATTACCAATCAGCCTTGATGTCGGCACCAACAATCAATCCTTGCTTGATGACCCGCTCTATCTTGGCTGGCGCGAGACGCGCTTGCGTGGTGCGAAATATGACGAGTTAATTGACGAGTTCGTTACCGCAGCACGCGCAGTATTTCCGGACGTTGTCATTCAATGGGAAGACTTCCGCAAAGAAAACGCACTCAAAATTCTGGATAAATACCGGCACCAGGTGCCATCCTTCAACGATGACATACAGGGTACCGGCGCCGTTGCGCTCGCTTGTATCCTGGCCGCGTGTCGCATCACGAGCACAGATATCAAAGAACACCGTGTACTGATTTACGGCGCGGGTGCAGCGGGTCTTGGGATAGCACGCCAGATCAAAGTTGAATTGCAGCGAGCCGGCCTTAGCGGGGAAGATTTGCAACGGGCAATCCTGGTGATGGACAGTCGCGGCATCCTGAGCGATGACCGTAAATTCGACGACTACAAACAGGAGCTGGCGTGGCCCGCTGCGATGGCAGCTGATCTCGAACTGAACGATGCACAACGACGCACCCTGGAACGTGTGGTCGGCGCGTACCAACCCACGGTCCTGATCGGCACCTCAGGGCAAGGCGGCTCGTTCGATGAAGAAACCATCCGCACGATGGCAGCGGCAACAGAGTTCCCGGTCGTTCTGCCAATGTCCAATCCAACATCGATCAGTGAGGGTACGCCCGAGAGTATATTGCGCTGGACGCACGGGAAGGCGCTGGTTGCAACTGGCAGCCCGTTTGAGGACGTTCCGATGCGCGGTGGACCGCAGAGAATCGGACAGGCGAACAATGTTTTCATATTTCCCGGTCTCGGCCTCGGCACCATTATCAGTGGCGCTACGGAAGTCACAGCAAACATGATCAGCACGGCGTCGCAGGCGCTGGCCGATAGTCTCGGCGATGACGAACTGGCGGCGCGCTGCCTGATGCCGGAAGTTACACGCTTATGGGATGTGACCGGGGCAGTGGCATTTGCCGTTGCCCAGTGCGCAATGAATGATGGCGTAGCGGAAAAAATGGACAGCAAGACGTTACAAAGCAAACTCGATGACTATCGCTGGGTATCTGCGTATCCGGATTTTGTTACTGATTGACTCGACTCGATTCTGCTGGAGATAGAAATTGAACAATGATGAAACAATTGAAGCGGCACCGATGTGCTTTGCCTGTGGCGCTGACAACCCAATCGGCTTGCAAATAAAATTCGAAATTGCAGATGAACGATGTACCGGGCAATTCACCGGCACCGAAAATCATGTCGGTTTCGAAAACACGGTGCATGGTGGAATTATTTATTCTGCGCTCGATGACGTCATGGCTAACACCCTGTACCTGCAAAACCTCAAGGCGCACACAGCGCGCTGCGAAATTCGTTATCGACAGGCGTTGGCAGTCGGACAAACCATCAACCTGACCGGCTGGATCGAAAGCAAGCGACGCAGACTGATTGTTCTCAAAGGTGAAGCCCGGCTTGCCGACGATGATACGTTGATCGCAGATTGCGAAGCGAGCTTCATGCTGGCCTAGTGGTAAATACTTGAATTCGCCCGGCAAATGGACCCGGCCGTATCGCGTCAGTCTTGTCCTGGCCGGCGCAATTCCCGGCGGACTGCTCCTGTATGTAATCACTCGTAGTTTCGTATCGCCGTTCGGCGAGGACGTTGCTGCGATATGGAGCTGGGTCACATTTATTATCGCGGGCTATCTGATTCACCGACTGCTGCCCAAAAATTACCTGCTGCCCGTAACGCGCATTCTCCTGGCAATTTTTGCGAGCTCCATAGCTGCAATGTCAGCCAGCTGGATTTTTATGACCCTGGTGGATTTTCCTGTAGATAGCCTCCTGGCGCAGCTTGCGTTGACCGGCGCCGCCACAATCATTCTGGCAGTCGTCATATTCTTGCCAATTCATGTGCTGCTACAACGAAACAGTTTCTTTCGGACTGCCCTGTATATGTTGTCGGGTATCGCGATCCCCGGCGGAATTGTTCTCGTGTTCCAGCCTTTTGGCGAAGAGGCGTTCAAATGGATCGCGTTTCAAGCAGTTGTCTTTGGCGCTTTCGGCGGATTTGCTGCTGTTGCGTTTATGCTGGTTTCCGACAGTGAGAAACTGCGCTGAGGAAGCGACAGCGTCTGGAGATTCCCAGGACTTTTCTAGTTGGATTTAATCTGCGCGGACGCTACCCGAACGGTGTCACCAGAAACATCACTTTCTGCACGTCTTGCTGTTTCTTTGGCCAGGACTTCATGCATGTAGGTCAAGGCGGCATGCAATCGTCTTAGCTGGACGTCTGAGAGCGCTGACACTTCTATCGCCTCAAGAGCGTCCGTGACATGCCTGGTCGAATCGCCCGCGGCGTTCTTTGCTGTCTCTGTTTCACTCATAATGAGCCGAGTCTATCAATCGTGCTGCCGGCCAGCCGTGATCCCGGTCACGTCTGCTCTGGCACTGCTGGCGAAACACAGGCTAAAATGCCCGCGTTTTGTGCCGACTACGCTACCAACGTGAATACAGGAGAGAAGAGTGTCTTTACCCGCATTACTGGAGGGCAGATTACGCGTACCAATCATTGGGGCACCGATGTTTATCGTTTCCGGACCGGAACTTGTTATCGCGCAATGCAAGGCAGGAATCGTTGGCTCGTTCCCGGCGCTTAATGCGCGGCCGCAACCTCTTCTGGATGAATGGCTGGAGCGGATTACAACAGAGCTCGATGTATTTGCAGCGGCCAATCCCGATCTTCCCGTGGCGCCGTACGCCGTCAATCAGATTGTTCATCAAAGCAACGACAGACTGCGGCAGGACGTCGAGTCGTGCGTAAAATTCAAAGTGCCGATTGTCATTACCAGTCTCCGGCCACCTGCAGAGGTCGTGGACGCGGTCCACAGCTATGGCGGCCTGGTATTCCATGATGTCATCAACGTTCGTCATGCGCGCAAGGCGATTGGACAAGGCGTGGATGGAATAATTACGGTTTGTACCGGCGCCGGCGGACATGCGGGAACGCTCAGCCCGTTTGCACTGGTGAAAGAGTTACGGGAATTCTATGACGGCACCATCATCCTCTCTGGCGCCATGAGTCGTGGCTACGATGCGTTGGCTGCTCAGGCGATAGGTGCCGACCTGGCGTATATCGGTACTCGTTTTATCGCGACCGAGGAAGCAAATGCGCAATCGGCTTACAAAGAGATGATCGTTTCGAGCAAAGCTGCAGATATTGCCTATACGCCTCTTTTCACCGGCGTCCATGGCAGCTACCTCAAAGGGAGCATCATCAATGCCGGACTGGATCCGGACAATCTGCCCGAAGCAGACAAAAACACAATGAATTTTGGCAGCGGCGGCGGTTCAAAAGCCAAGGCCTGGAGAGATATCTGGGGTGCGGGGCAGGGGGTTGGCAGCATCGACGACATACCGGCGGTTGACGACCTCGTTAAACGGATGGAGGAAGAGTACCGCGAGGCACAGCAAAGGCTCACGTAGATCTCGTAGCGCCATCTAGCGGAGCTGCTTTAGTGCGGTAGCGATCCATGTCGCCAGCACAGCCAACGTGAGTGCGATCACGATGTCGAGTAGCAGCCCAAGCACATAAAAAGATTCAAAGCCGCCGATACCACCGCTGATATGAAACGGGAACGGAAAGCCCACCGTCATTTCCTGGTCGCAGCATAGCGGATCAAGTTTGTGCCGTAACCATGACCACGCGTTGCCGATTGCGAACATAACCATAGTGATCACGAAGGCCCGTGAGCGACCGACTGCACCGAAGGAAAACGTCATACCGTGGCGGCAGCGTCGAGAATAGTGGCGATTTCGGCTAGCCAATCCAGATGTTCTGGTTTCATAAGGCAAGACCTGAGACAGGTTACAGAATCCTGATCGAGAATCAGCTCTGGCCAAACCTCGCTGATCATACTGGCCGGCAACGTGATAAGCGCCAGGTGCAGGTTTCGTCGAGCTGCCTCAGTAAATACTTCTCCAGCCCGATTGCTTGCCGTACTCGCATCTTTGGCCTGCACGCCATAAACCACGATATCGATTTCAGGCAGCATCAGTGCCTGGAAATTCTCGCTACTATCAATGCTTTCGTGGAGTGCGCGTGCTGCGAGTAGCGACTTGTCCAACTCCCGGGAAAATTCACCGCCCGGCACCATCGGTAACAATTTCTGTGTTGCCCATAACGCTACGGCCGATGCCCCCGGACGTGAACATTCGAGGCTGATCTCACCAAGATGCAGTTCTGCGGAGGTGAAATACGTATAAGGCGAGTCATGTTTGTACAGTGCACCGACCTTTGCATCGCGAAACAGCACACAGCCGCAGCCATAGGGTTGCAGGCCATGTTTGTGCGGATCTATGACGATCGAATCGACTTCTGCAATTCGATCAAATGCTTTGCGCGCGCCAGCTCCCAGCTCGCTCGAAATATGAAAATAGCCGCCATAAGCAGCATCAACATGGATTCGAAACCCGTATTTCTTTTGCAACGCAAGGATTTCATCCAGTGGATCCACTGCACCGATGCCGGTGTTCCCCAGGGTGGCTACTACCGTGCCAATGTTTCCCGACTGAAGAATTTCTTCCAACGCCGCGACATCCATGCGCCCGTCAGGGACGACCGGCACCGCAGAGAAATCCAGGCCAAGTACTTCGCTGATTCGGCTATGCGTGTAATGCGCTTGCGACGAGGCCACGATTTTCTTGCCGGGATGCAGACGCCCGGCAACCCACAATGCTTCGAGGTTCGCCATCGTGCCACCACCGCAGAGATGGCCCAGTGGCTGCTCCAGACCAAACATTTTGCCGAGCGCCGCAATGCATTCGAGTTCCATCGCTGAGCTTGCCCGACCACCATCGAGCGCATGATTATTCGGATTGATCCACATCGACAGCGCATAGGCCATGCGTGCGATCGGATGTGGTGGTTTCAACATCTGCCCGGCATACAGCGGGTGGTGATACGGATAGTTGTTGTGCATTTTCTCCGCCACCTCATTGAGGACGACGTCCATTGCCTGCCAGTCATAATGCTGCTCTACCGCTGGCAGACCGGCAAAGCCGCTTTCCAGTGTCTGTAACGCACCAACCAGCGTTTCTATCTCTTTCTGCTCAATCATCAAAATCGTAGTCCATCAAGAAACCGGTTGCGCCTAGCTTAAAACGGTACTGCGCTCCGGTACAATGGTGGCGCACGATACTCGATCATTTACGACGCAACCCAAGCAAACGACCTACTGAATTTATGGACATACTCGCACTGGCCGTGCCGTTTTTCCTGCTGGCACTATTGATTGAACTGGCAGTTGACCGGGTGCGTGGCACCGGCTATTACCGCATTAACGATGCTGTAAACAGCCTGAGCGTTGGCATGTTCATGTCGACATCGGGCTATTTTACCAAGCTGATACCCGCTGTGATCCTGGCATATGTGCTGCAGGACTTTGCTTTTTTCGAGGTGCAGCTTGCCTGGTTTGATACCTCACCCAGAGGCCTCGCACTGTGGCTGCTGGCGGCGCTTGGCTTTGATTTTTGCTATTACTGGGCACACCGATGCGGCCATGAGATTTCTATCCTCTGGGCACAGCATGCCGTGCATCACCAGAGTGAGGATTACAACCTGTCGACCGCGCTGCGACAGACCAGCAGCGGCTTCATCTTCACCTGGATTTTTTATGTACCGTTGTTCCTCCTCGGCATGCCGTTCGAGGTATTTGTCACCGTCAACGCGATCAGCCTCATTTACCAGTTCTGGGTACATACCCAGCAGATCCAGAGGCTGGGCTGGTTTGACCGGGTATTTGTCTCGCCGTCCAATCACCGCGTTCATCATGCGCAAAACGAAATCTATATCGACAAGAACTACGGCGGCACCCTGATTCTGTGGGACAGACTGTTTGGCACCTTCCAGGAGGAGCTCGACGAGGAAGCGGTGGTTTTCGGCGTGCGCAAACCACTCACCAGCTGGAATCCATTCTGGGCGAACCTGCAGGTTTACAACTATCTCTGGTTCGATGCGGTCAGAGCGAAGCGCTGGCGAGATAAACTGGGGCTATGGTTTCGTCGCACCGGATGGCGTCCGGCGGACGTCGCGGTCAAATATCCCAAGCAACCAGCAGATCTGGACCATTTCCACAAATACGATCCGCCGGTCACTACGGCGATCCGACGATACGTACTCGCACAATTTGTGCTGGCCGTCATTGGCATTCTCTGGATAGGCGTGCTGTATGCAACACAGGGCGCTCAGGCTGTTGTCGTACCGTGCCTGTTGTTGTGGATGACCCTGTACTCAATGGGAACGCTAAGTGAGGCTCGCCGCTATGCATGGCGGGTCGAGCAACTGCGGCTTTTTGTCGTCGTGCCTGGCGCCGTGTTCGCGATGTTTAAGATGTCGATCATTGATGCCGGGGCAACTGAAATGCTGTGGCTCGGCGTCGCTGCCTACATCCTGGTTTCGTTGGCGGCAATACGAATGACCAGTAAGCCTAAGTTGGTCACAGAATAAATATTGTTTTTACAACAAGTTATATCGCATATCTCGAATAACTCTCACTATCATGTTTCAGCCAGATTCGTCTGCGTCAGTGGCCAGACCCGGCAGGCCATCGAGACTCCTGCTGTTTCGTTGCACCCGGTAGTCACTAATTTCCTCATCAGACTTTGCCCCGTAATAGTTGGCAAGAGAATCCCGATCCTGGCGAAAATCATACAGCGGGACGCCATAACCACAAGAATCAATTATTCGCTCGACATGGACACAGATGACATTGCGGGCTGCCGGTTGTTGTGGAAAGTTGGCCAGCAGCTCCGCAAATTCGGCCTCATGCGGCTCAACGGCTGTTCCTTTGCCGTAGAACCGGAAAATTTTCGGCGGACCGTCAAAAGCGCACATCATGATGACGATGCGACTGTTTTCCTTGAGATGTGCGACTGTTTCTATGCCGCTACCACCAATATCGACGTAGGCAAGCTCGTTGGGCCCGAGAACCCGTAAAGTGTCCAGGCCTTTTGGCGAGCAATTAATCAAACCGTCTGACGACATCGGTGCAGTCGCCACGAAAAACATGTGCTGACGCTCCATCCACGCCTGAACCTTGCCATCGATTTCCGTATATTCTTTGCCCATGCTGATCAATCCTCTTTTGCAGCGGCGAGTATACGCCGCCGCACAATGTCGCTACGGAAAATACGACTAGATGGCACGTAACAGCCTTTCCATTGCACAAGCGCGGCGTATTGCGATTGCAGCCCAGGGATTTGACCGTAAACGACCGAAGGCTGCCGTCAACATCGGCCATATCCGTCGCGTCATACGCCGACTGGGTCTGCTACAGCTCGATTTCGTCAATGTCCTGGTGCCTGCGCACTATCTCGTCATTTATTCGCGTCTCGGTGATTACAATCGCAAACGGTTCAACGATCTCGTCTACAGGAGTGGAGATTTCACGGAACAGTGGGCTCACGAAGCCTCGATCGTCCCGGTGCAGTTGTGGCCGCTGCTCGAATACCGTCGCAATGAATATCGACCGTATGCCAACAGCCCGATTATGAAACTCCGGGGTAAGAACAAATACCTGGCTGACACTCTTGAATTGATCAAAGACAAAGGTGCCCCTCTCACAACTCAGGACTTACCGGAGATGGCCGGACCGAAACGCAGACCCGGTGACTGGCATCGCTCCATGCCGCGTTGGGCACTGGAACATCACTTCGGCTCCGGCAAACTCGCGGTAGCGGATCGCTTGCCGAATTTCCAAAGGGTTTATGACCTGCCGGAACGGCTGATTGACTCGGAGTACCGGCTAAGAAGTCATTCGCGTGAAGAATCCCAGCGCGAATTGCTGCGGCTTGCAGCGAATGCCTGCGGTATCGGCACGGCACGCGATCTTGGCGATTACTTTCGTATGTCAGCCAAAGACGTGCTACCGAGACTCGATGAACTCGAAGACGAGGGCGCGATTAGCAAAGTAGACGTTGAGGGCTGGGCAGAACCTGCCTACCTGGCCAAGGCAGCACGCATCCCGCGCAGCGTGTCTTGTGCCTCAATACTTTCTCCCTTCGATCCGGTGGTCTGGTTCCGGCCGCGGACCGAGCGCCTGTTTGATTTCCACTATCGCATCGAAATTTACGTACCGCAGAGCAAACGCAAATGGGGCTATTACGTCCTGCCATTTCTGCTCGATGAGAGAATCGTTGCGCGAGTTGATCTCAAATCCGACCGCAAGAACAAACAGCTACTGGTTCTTGCATGCCACAAGGAAGCAGAAATCGATGTAGATAGATCTGTTGCCAAGCTGGCGCGTGAATTGCACTCCTTGGCAGGATGGCTAAACCTTGAACGCGTTAAGGTATCGCGTCGCGGACCATTTGCGCGTCAACTCGCGAACTTTATCAAACAAAATACTAATGGCCTGACGTAAGCCGCCGGCCACCCAATGTGCATATTTCGTCAGGGTTGCGTGTACTCGTCAATGACCTGCTCAATTGCTTCTGCACACACTCTGCAAAAATCCGTCGTGCGCGTGAACATGATGCAGTTCTGCTCCGAACGGTAATAGCCGTTCGACTGATAAATTGCACCTTCGAATGCGCCGACGGTATCGTTGTAGGGCGCTTCTGAGAACATGCCCTCAACAATTCGTTGGTTATCGGAAAACAGTTTGTTCATTTCCGATTCGGGCACGTTTTCCTTACGCATTTTGTTGCGGCGAACCTGGTAGGCGAGCGAATGTTCTTCATACGCCTCTTTCGGCCATGGAGTAGGCAGCGGCGTATCCGCGTTGGTCAGATGCTTCCATTTCAGGTTTTCGGGGTCGAGCAGGGCGGTTACGTTAGGCTCGAAAGGCTCGACGATTTCATCGGCTGCCTCGTAGGCGACAGAGCTCGTGTAATACTCATCGGCCAGGCCCGCGAAATGATGCGCGAACTCGTGCACGAACAGATAACCCGCCCACTCGCTGTTCGCTGCTGCGGTGCTGAACAGTCCATAAATACCACCACCACCGTAGATGTCGCTGTTCGTCAGAATTTCGACAAAATCGTAAGGGACTGATGACGCTATCCGTCGCCAGTCGTGGTTCGCATAGGTCAGTACATAGCGTTCACTGCGAAACGCATCGTAGCTCGCGCCCAGCGGTGAGTCGCGATAGGTTCCTGTCGATGGACGGGAAACGCCGGATCGTTTCGCGGCAGGCGCAAGTGCCCAGATATTGAAGTCGCTGCGGCGTTTATTGAACGGCGGTGCCGCAAACAATACTTCCGTCAGTTCCCTGGCTTTTTGTATGAACTGCTCCTGCTCATCTGCTGTATAGCCATCACCGAGCAGCAGTACATCAACCTTCGTTGCGGAGTCACCGTTGTACTCAATGGCGACCACCTGAGAATCGTAAGCAGCGGATTCCTGGTGCACGAGATAGTCGTCAGGGTCGAGATTGATACGCCAAATTTCCTTGAAGTTATTGTGCTTGTCGCGCTTCTTTACGACGATATCGAATGCACTCTCGGGTCTTGGAAAACGCAGCGATTCATGAAACGTGCGATTCATTTTGCGGGCCTCGCCGGTGGTTTCCCATTCGCCATAAATGCTGCTGAAACTTCGCGACCAGGCTATATCGTCCGTATCCGGATCGACAATCTCAAAGGAATATTTCCCTCGCAGAGTCTGGTCAATCGGCTGTGCGAGATTGCCCGAGAACGGCAGAGGTTCCAGTACGACCCGATCCAGGCTGAATATTTCTGCCTCATTGTTGCCACTGTGGTAGTAATCAACCCGCATCGTCTGCGGATTTTCAGCGAGAAGTGCCGACGGTACAAAGCCGGCCAGCAACGCTAGTACAAATCGATACATACTGATCTCCGTGATTTCTCAGATTGTCGACATGGGTCGAATTGGCGAGCCATCGTAAAACCGGCTTAGACGAAACGGCTCCAGATCAATTGTATTGTTTGCGCCCGTCAACATTGCTGCCAGTGCTTTGCCGGCGCCAGGCCCAATGCCGAAGCCATGACCACTAAACCCGGTCGCGATGTAGAATCCCGAAACGTCACCGACTTCACCAATCATTGGCACTACATCTGGTGATGTCTCCACCATACCGGCCCATGATTCTACAATCGGCACATCCGCCAGCTGCGGGAATAATTCATCCAGGTTCTTGCGGATTCCTTTGAGCACGCGCGGGTTTGGCTCGGGATTCAGTACCCGTACGCGCTCAAATTCTGTTACAGAATCCAGCGACCAGCGCTTCGGTAAAGCCAGCTCATCGAAAAAGTCGCGGCCAATCGAGAGTCTGAGAATTTTTATTTCCTGCATTAACGCAGGCAGAAACTTGAAGAAGAAGCGAAAAGTCGACGGTGTTAACGAGTGATCAAGCGTAGCTCCGTGCGCAACAGTATAACCACCATCCTGCCGGCGTCTGATGCCGATCTTTTCGTCGAAGAGGTTGCCCGCCATAGTTTCAGCCGCCGGAGCCGTTCTTGCGACCGTTCCACGTACACTCAGTTGCGGTACATTGATCCCCAGGGATCGACAAAAATATGAGGTCCATGCTCCTGCCGCACACAGCACCACAGATGTGTCGATGGTGCCATGCTCTGTCACAACTCCCGATATCGCACCTGCCGCCGATTCAATTCCGCGCACTGCACATGCAGTAAGAATCGTCGCCCCTTCGCGTCCAGCTGCCCTGGCAATTGCCGGCGTCGCTTTGTGTGGCTCGGCCCGTCCGTCGCTCTCTGTATACATCGCACCCAGCCAGCGCGCAGCGCTACTGCCGATCTGTTGCTCAAGCTCCTCCCGCTGGATAATCCGCGTGTCCAGTTCAAAGTCCTTCGCGGTTTCCAGCCACTGATGGTGACGGTTCATTTCCTTATCATCGTTCGCGGTGAACAGGCAGCCACCCTGTGTGAAGCCGACATCTTCACCAAGTTCATAGGCAAGCTCCCGCCAGATGTTCATACTCTCGATCATCATCGGCAACTCGCGCGGGTCACGTCCTTGTTGTCGAACCCAGCCCCAGTTACGTCCGGACTGCTCGCCGGCTATGTGTCCCTTCTCGCAAAGCACAACATCGATGCCTTGTTTCGCCAGGAACCAGGCGGTCGATACGCCGACGATGCCACCACCGATGATCACCACATCCGCCTTCTTCGGGCACGATTCGGGTGCCGTCAACGGGCCGCTCCATGTGCTGGCAACGATTTTCTCAATATTTTCTGTGCTCATCGCTGGTCCTGTGATGCTGAATTGGCGATACGGATTATAGTCACATGTATCGAGATGTCTTCACTCCATTGCGCTACGTTTGATATTCGCGACAGGATGCCACTCTCAACGAAGTTCGCCGGACTCACAATACATACGAAATTCTGGGCGTATCATCACAGAGAACAGACCATTCGAATGAGACGATGGGCATATGAATTTCAGGCCCTCGTCGATTTTTCTCATTTTCGCCAACCTGATTCCGTTGCTTGGCGTTGTGTTGTACGACTGGAATGTGCTGGAAATTCTTCTGCTGTACTGGACCGAAAGTGTTGTCATAGGTTTGATCAACGTTTTGCGCATGGCGAGTTGCCAAACAGACAACATTTTGGCTGGACTCGGTGCCTATACGACGGGTAAGCAAATCCCCGCCGAATTTCAGCATCAAATGTCGCCCGGAGCTCTGCGGCAGTAAAGTTTTTCATTATTCCTTTTTTTGTACTGCACTATGGCGGCTTCTGTTACGGACACCTGATGGCTGTAACGGGGTTTTTCTCCACCGCAGGCCTCCAAGGCGGCGCCAGCGCGTCACTGGCGCAAGTCTGGCAATTGGATTTCTGGATCGCGGTAGCTGCAATAGGTGCCAGCCACTTGTTTTCGTTTTTTAATAATTACCTGGGCAACGGCGAATACAAGCACACCAGCCTTTTCCTGCTGATGCAGCGTCCATACGGGCGCATTGTCGCGATGCATATCGCGATCGTTTTTGGCGCCGGATTCGTGATGTGGCTTGGCAGCCCGTTGCCGATCCTGATGATCCTGATCGTGGCAAAGATGGCAATGGATTTTAAATTACACCAAAAAGAACGTTTGAAAATGGCGGTCACGACCTGAAAGCCCTGCGTCAGACGATTTCCTGAATCGGCGGTTCCTGTTGTGCGTCGACCGGGGTTTTTTTCTTTTGTTCTTGTTGGCGACGTTTCGTCGCTTCTCTGCGCTGACGCATTGCTTCACGCTCTTCGGGCGTCATTGCATCTCGACGTTCCTGCGCCTCTTTTCTTTTCGCCTGGCGTTCTTCCGGCGTCAGCGCTTGCCATTGGGCCCGTCTTTTTTCCATTGCTGCACGATTTTTCGCCCTGAATGCCTCACGCTCTTCGTCAGACATCGCGTCAATCGCCGCGCGACGTTCCTCGGGCGTCATATCTCGCAGTGGTTTCGTGGCTGCCTGATCGGTATCCACCTCCGCTTCCTGGGCCAGTGAATCCAGTGGCAAAAAGAAAAACCCAAACAGAAGCGCACAAGCTACAGTGGCTAAGCCCTTCAATGCAGTACTCCCTGATTTATCACGACACCATACACCTAACTTAACGCCTTTCGGCCTGCAGCGTTGACTGATTTTGGATTCTTCTCCGCATTCGCGTTGCATCTATCGTAAAAGGTAAATGCTGATTCACGTGTAAGCCTTGCCTGTTTTGAGTATTCTTCTTCGTCATGACTAAAGTGATCACATTACTAATCGCAATTGCACTCTTCCTGAACGCCTGTTCGACAGCAGAAGTATTGCAGCCGCGCGACAATACGGTACCTGCTGGTGTTGACCTGAGTGGCACCTGGATGATTCGGGCCGACATGGCCGAGGATCAGAGACGACTGCAGACGGCGATTCGCAAGACCAGCGGTGCCAGGCGTAGCAGTGGTTCGCGAAACAGGAAACCAGGCAAGATTCGCGGCGGCGTCGTACATGTATTCCTGGAAACAGGAGAACTCCTGAAGATCACTCAAACAGAGCACGGACTGTTTATCAGTTTTGACAGATCGGTTGTCGAGGAATATCGCTTCGGTGAGCGGCGTATGATCAGTATTGGCGAGGTACAGGCACAACGCGTCAGCGGCTGGGAGGATCAGCAATTGATTATTGAAACGCTGGACAAGCACGGCGTGAAACTGACTGACCGGTATCAATTGGCTGATAGTGGCAAGACTCTGCGACGGGAAATAACGTTGCGCGGCAAGAACAAAGAAGAGCAGACGGTTATTCAGGAATTCGACAGGGTTGATTGAAGGCAAGTAAAAACGGGAGACCCTTAGGCTCTGCCGGGCAGGCCGCCCAGGTTTGACAATTCCGGAAATCGCAAAGTAAGTTCAAAGCGTAGCCGAAAGAATTTGCACCCGGCAAAAATAATGAGACGAACAGGAAACGTATGGGGCGTACGTCAATCGCCCGCTTGGCGTAGTGAATTCAGCCCGCTGGGCGGGCTCCTACAATTCTTATTAGCACCTGTAGGAGCCCGCCCAGCGGGCGATATGCATTAAGGATGGAACTTCGCGCAGCGGCAATTGCGGGTATTTGTTCAGCATTGGGACGATGAAAACCAATGAGTCGATCGGCTGACTCTGATGCAACCTGGTCAAAATCAGGGAGCGAAAACGGCAGTTACCCGGCGGGATAAAAGGTCTGCCAATCTCCGCTCCCTGAGCGACGCGGACTTACTTCAATTTTCTTCCATTTCGAATCTAAATAATTTGTGCAGCCCCGTAGATGCCTGTGGAACGCCATCCACCATCCTGGCCTTGTAGCGAAACCTGTAGGTAGCATCGATGGCAGCCTTGTTGAAAATGGAACTGCTGGATTCAATGACGACGACATTGCTGACGGTACCCATCGCTGTTACATCAAAAACAACAATGACATGTCCTTCCAGGCCTCGTTGGCTCGCGGCCATCGGATAGTTAGGTTGCACAGCGATAATGTTTATCGGTGCATTGTTTACCGCTCCCAGTACCGTTGGAAAATCTCTTGTTACAGGCGGAGCAGGGAGCGCTTTTGGCAATCCTATTCCTCCGGTATCCGAGCGAGGTTCAGTGGGTGGTGTCAAAGGCGGCGTGGGTGCCGGTGGAACCGGCTTCACCGGAGTTTGTTTATCAATTTGAACTTCTGTGTCTTCAATCTGTGGCAGGAAATGCAACATCATATGTTTTCGCGGTGTTGACTCGACCGCTTCACTGGCTTCGATCAGGTAGTTCATTACGAAGATCAAAAGAGCGGTCACGACCGTGCCTGCTGCTGCTGCGGTTAAGAAGCGAGTAATCATTTTCTCTTCCTCGTTTTGAGCACTGTGGCACCCTCCCGCCTCCATACCTTGAGCTACTAGGTATAGGGTACATACCTGGAACCACAAAGTATAGATTGACATACCTCGAGCTACTAGGTATTGTACTTTGATCTTCTAGCCATTTGACGGTTCATCCTATGGGCCAGACCAATCCTCCATTCATGAGTGGCGTACCGGAACTCCTGCTATTACGCCTGCTTGGCCAGCGGGAAATGTATGGCTACGAGTTGGTCAGATCGATCAAGCTGGTCACCAGCGATGCCATTTCCCTGGGCGAGGGAGTTATCTACCCGGTATTGCATGCACTGGAACGACACGGCTCGCTCAAGGCGAAGCGCAAGAAAGTCGATGGCCGAATCCGGGTTTATTATTCACTGACTGCGAAGGGCAAAAAGCGACTCGATAATCTGCAGGGCGAATGGCAGCGAATTCAGACTGGAATTACCGCCGCGTTGGAGGTCCCCGGAAATGCCTGAGCAGTCGTTTGATGAGTTACGCAGCTACCTTTTAAGTTCGGGTATTGCACCGCGTCACGTCAAACGAACGATTACAGAATTGCATGATCATTTGGAAGATCTGGAGAACGAAGCCAGGTCCGATGGCATTGCGCCAATTGAAGCGTTGGCGTACGCAGAGATGCGAATTGGTGAGCACAAACTGATTGCCCGACACGTGCTGGCAAAAACAGAATTGAAAATATGGATTTATCGTTATCCGCGGATAGCCAGGCTTTATCTGCCAGTCGCGTATCTGTTGCTATTGCCGACAGCACCCGTGTTCGCCGGCGTAGAAAATGCGTCGGCCATCGCACGCTGGAGTACGTCATTGATAGTTAGTGCTGCTGTTACGGCCGCAATGCTGCTTCTGATGCAGATAGCAATTACGCTAACCTGAGCACCGCTTCGCGTGGTGAATTCGCCCGCTGGTCGTCTCGTAAATTCTCCCTGGTCAAATATTCGCCGCTACGCTTTGAACTTACTTTGCGATTTCCGCACTGGTCAAACTGCGGCTGCCTCCCCGGCAGAGCCGGGGGGGGCTCCCGTTAGTACTAGCGGGTGTCAACATCTGCGAC
>SMUY01057690.1_pt1 | contig 24462 bp, 18 predicted proteins | sample 2456441 | NCBI WGS metagenome assembly SMUY01 (sample SAMN11095931, study PRJNA526329) | marine sediment metagenome | biome: Marine sediment; feature: Surficial sediment; material: Deep marine sediment; isolation source: Hadal surficial sediment | place: Pacific Ocean | collected 2014-11 | depth...
TTACGCCACGCCCTTTCGACTCGCTTCCTTTCATCAGAACGTTTTTATTCATGAAGTCGAGGTGTCCTCTTATCCTCTCTTCAAATACCCTCCCTACGCCCTCAGCCTGGCCACCCAACTGGTGGAGGTGAGCAAGCAATATGGACTGGATCTCATCCATTCTCACTACGCCGTCCCTCACGCAGCCAGTGCCTACCTGGCCAAGCAGATGATTGGTTCTGAGAAGCTGAAGACCGTCACCACCCTTCACGGTACCGACATTACGCTGGTGGGACTGGATAAATCGTTTTACCAGATGATCAAATTTAATATTGAGGAATCGGACGGGGTGACAGCGGTCTCTCAGTACCTTCAAAAAAGAACCCAGGAAGAGTTTGCGATCCAGCGCGAAATTCGAGTCATCCACAACTTTGTCGACACCGAACGGTACAGCCGGTCAGCCAACAATTGCACCAAGGACCACTTCGCTCCCAACGGGGAAAAGATTCTGATGCACGCCTCCAATTTCCGTCCCGTAAAGAGGGTCACGGATGTGGTTCGAATCTTTGCCAAGATTCGAGAGCAAATCCCGGTCAAGTTGCTTCTGGTCGGTGAGGGTCCGGAGCGATTGTTTGTACAGCAACTGGTTAAGGAGCTCAAACTGTCTGAGGATGTCCTGTTTCTTGGGGAACAGGAGTACATCGCCCAGTTGATGAACTGCGCGGACTTGTTCTTTCTGCCCAGTGAGCAGGAAAGCTTCGGACTGGTTGCCCTTGAGGCCCAATCCTGCGGTGTGCCCGTGATCGGCGCTACTACGGGTGGCTTGCCCGAAGTCGTGGAGCATGGGAAGACCGGTTTTCTGCTTCCGGTGGGGGACATTGCAGGGATGGCCCAAAGATCATTGGAACTCCTCTCAAAAGACGACCTTTATGAATCTTTTCAAAAAGAGGCCAGAAAAAGGGCGCTCGATTACTTTGACAGTAAATCGATTATTCCTCAATATGAAGCTTTCTATGAAGAAATCTTAAACAAGAGGTAATAGGACTCATGAGATCAAGATCACTGTCCTTTTTGTTGACTCTTGTCCTGGCGCTAGTCCATGCGTCCCTGTGGGTGACGCCACTCACCGCACAGCTGGCCCCCCTTTCCTACGATGAGGGGGCTCTGGGACTGGCATTCGCACTGAGAAAGCTGCCCACCACGGGAAGTTTTCTCCAGATCACCGCCCATCCCGATGATGAAGACAATCCGCTGTTTGTCATGCTCAGCCGAGGTCGCGGCTTCCGCACCGGTCTGCTTTCCCTCACCCGAGGCGGTGGGGGTCAAAATGAAATTGGTTCTGAACTGTTTGAAGCATTGGGTATTCTTCGGACCGAAGAACTGATGTCCATGCATCGATATGATGCAGCCCTCCAGTTTTTCTCCCGCGCCTACGATTTTGGGTATTCCTTTGACGTGGAAGAAACTCTGGACAAATGGGGCAAAGAGGAAATTCTCAAGGACGTGGTCCGGGTCATACGCACTTTTCGACCCCAGGTGATCACCACCCTTCCTCGTACCGGCACAGGCGGCGGTCAGCACCATCAAGCGGCCGGCCTGATTGCCGTAGAGGCCTTTCGCGCGGCGGCCGATCCTACCCGTTTTCCAGAGCAGATCGCGGAGGGCCTGCGCCCCTGGCAGGCCAAGAAAATCTACGAGCGCTACCGCTGGGGTGGCTCGGGAACCAGCAAAGATGATGCTCCGATCCAGATCCTAAGAGTGCAGACCGGCCTTTTTGACCCTCTTCTGGGTAGAACTTATTTCCAGGTCGGGATGGAGGCACGGTCCTATCACCGATGCCAGGGTATGTCGCAACTCATTCCTCTGTCGGGAGAGAGTGCCTCCGAGTGGAGCAAAGTCGACGCGGTTATGGACACCCACTCCCCAGAAACCGATCTTTTCGACGGAATCGATACCACCCTGTTTGCCATCGAAGCCTATGCTCAGGGAAAAGAAGGTGAGATTTCGTTTCTTCACGATGACCTGAAGGCCATTCAAGGGTACACTGAGGCCTCCATTGCGGCTTACCATCCAGGATTCCCTCATCGAACCGCCCCCCACTTGGCCAGAGGCTTAGCCGTCCTGCGCGATCTGGCCAGGAAAGTTGCCGCAAGCGACCTCGATGAGTCGTCGAAGTTCCAGATCCTTTTCCTGCTTGATCACAAGGAAGAGGATTTCATCGAAGCCCTTCGCCTGGCTCACCAGCTTTCACTGGAGGTCCTTGTAGATGATGGGATGGTCATTCCCGGACAACAATTTGAACTCGGTGTCACCCTCGCCAACGGGGGACCTGATCCCATCGAAGTCCATGCCATCCACATCGACGTACCGCCCAATTGGTTGATCGAAAGCCCTCAAGAACCCCCCGGGCAGATTCCTCCAGCAGCCGTAGTGAACCACAGCTTCAAGGTGACGGTGCCTCAGGGAGCCGAACTCACTCAACCCTACTGGCGGAGAAATCCCAACCTGGATCGCTATGAGGTCCTGAAGCCGGAAGATGTGACGAAACCCTGGAGCCCACCGGCTGTCGGCGTTCGCGTGGTTTATGAAAGCAACGGTACAGAATCAACACTCCATGCCGCCGCCCGCTATCGTTACGAAGGACCCTGGGTAGGTGGCGAGCAGCGACATGAGCTCATGGTCGTGCCCGCCGTTTCCCTGACCGTTCACCCCGGAATCAACATCATTCCTCTGGATCAGGCCAGCCAGGGTCGTGAAGTGCGGGTCATCGCCTTGAATAATAACCCGGAGCCCCACAGCGGCAGAATCGAACTGGAGGTCCCGCCGGGATGGGAGGTTGTGCCCCGGGAGGCCTCGGTTTCCTTCACTCACGAAGCACAATCCATCACCACGAAGTTTCGCGTCACCCCCCCGGCTCATATCTCGACCGGTGATTTTGAATTTCGTGCCGTCGGCTACTTCCAGGACCAAACCTATCAGCAGGGCTATCAGGTCATAGACTACCACCATATCCAGCGCCGCCTTTGGTATCACCCGTCTACCATTCAGGTAAAAACGCTGGACGTCAAGGTCCGATCCGATTTGAGCATCGCTTACATTATGGGTGTTGCCGACAGAGTTCCCGAAGCACTCCAGCAGCTGGGCGTGGACTTCAAGTTCCTGAGCGAGGATGATCTGGCATTCGGGGATCTTCAACAGTACGATGTCATCGTCACCGGTGTGAGAGCCTACCTCAATCGGGAAGATTTGAAAGCTTATAACAGCCGCCTTCTGGATTGGGTTAAGGACGGCGGAACCATGATCGTTCAATACAACAAATACGAGTTTAACGAAATTGTGGAAGGCCCTGACGGCCGGCGTCAGATGAGGGACAGCCCCTACGCTCCTTACCCTGCCCAGGTGGGAAACGGGCGAGTCACGGATGAAAACGCTCCCATCGAAGAAGTGGACCACCCGGTTTTCAATATTCCCAATCGGATCACCGCCAGCGATTGGGAAAACTGGGTTCAGGAACGTGGCCTGTACTTCATGGGCAAAAAGGATTCGCGTTATCGCGACCTCATTCTCACCCGCGACACCTTTGCCTACAATCAAGGGATCAAGCTAGGTTCCCTTGTAGAGGCCGAATACGGCCAGGGCCGATGGCTCTACGTCGGTCTTGGACTGTGGCGACAACTGCCGGCCGGCGTGCCGGGAGCCTATCGGATTCTGGCCAATCTTTTGAGTCTGGGAAGGTGACCCTCCTGGTGTTCGTGCCTTCGTGAATTCGTCCTTGCGTGAATTCGTGCGGTCCTGCTTTCGAGTGCAGGAGCGTGGGAGGCACCGTAGGGGGCAGCCGGTGGAGTTGTGAGTGATGCCACTCATGCGGTTCGGGTCAGCCACCGGCTGCCCCCTACGGGTGCGCAACACATTCAGGCCAAGCGCTTTCGACGCCTCCCTACAAAAACCTATGCATAATCCGGGTTAGAAAAGGGAAAGGATGGAAGATCAGATCAGCAATAGGCGAAGAGTCGGTTATTTCCTCTTCGCCGCATTCCTTGCCTTTCTTGTCTACTGGGGAACGGGCCTCCTGGAACCTCAGCAAAGATTGGTACTGGCTGTGGTGGCCGTGGCCGTAGTTCTCTGGGTGTCGGAGGTCATTCCCCTTTACATCACTTCCCTGCTCTCTTCTTTCCTCCTGATTGTGGTGGCCGGTTTTGGAACACAGGAGATCTTCCAGCCCTATTTCGATTCCGTCATCGTACTCTTTCTGGGCGGTTTCATTTTGGCCCGGGGCATGCAAAAGTACGATCTGGACTCTGTCATAGCCACTGCCCTTCTCAGGCGAATAGGAACCAATCCCTATCTCTTCATCCTGGGGCTCATGATGGTGACAGCTTTCCTCTCCATGTGGATGTCCAACACCGCTGCTGCCGCCATTATGATTCCGATTTGTATCGTCGTACTCAAAGAGAACGGGATCTGTTCCCAAACCTCCCGTTTTGCCAAGGGTTGTGTCCTGGCCGTGGCCTATGCCGCGACCATCGGAGGACTGGCCACCATAGTGGGAAGTCCTCCCAATGCCATTGCCGTTCGGTTCCTGGCTGAGAATAGCATTGAAAAAATTGAGCTCACTTTCCTGGGCTGGATGGTACAAACCATTCCTTTTGTCATCGTCGCTCTTCTCTATGTGTGGCTTATGGTCTGTCTTCTGAACCGGCCGGAGGTCAAAGAGATCACACTCAGCAGAAAAGAGGCCGGCCTTACACGAGAACAGGTCCTCATCCTGGGCGTGTTTGGGGTGACAGTCCTTGGATGGCTCACCACACAACTCACCGGCCTGGCCTCGGCCACTGTTGCTCTCCTACCCATCCTGCTCCTGTACGGTATGGGACTGCTTGACGACACAGACCTGGGAAAAATCAGCTGGGGAACCCTACTCCTATTCGGAGGGGGGCTCTCGCTGGGCAGTGCTCTGGTGAAGGTCAAAATCGATGTTTTATTGGCCGAAACACTGGCCAGGTACTTGCTGGGAGTCCATCTATTCCTGATCGTGGTGATCCTGGTCTTTTTTAGCATCCTCATTACCATGATTGTCAGCAACACGGCAGCTGCAGCCATCCTGGTTCCGCTCATGATTCCGGTGGCCAAGGCCCTGGGTCTTGACTTGAGAGCTATGGCAATCCTTATCGCCGTCGGTGTCTCGCTGGACTTCATGATGCCGGTGGGGACCCCACCCAATGCCATTGCCTATTCCACCGGCCTGGTTCGGGTGAAGGAGATGATCAAGAACGGCGTGCTCATGAACCTGGGCACAGGGATGATCCTGGCCCTGATGTATTATTTCTTCTGGACTTAGCCCGGATGATGCATAAATTCTCTACTGCACCGCCGGTGCTGTTTGCCACCAGCGACAAGAACCTCTGCATAGGTCGGGCTAGTTACTGATCGAGGAAATAACAAGACTGTGAAAGGTCTAGTCCTTGCCGTTAGAGGAGCGCGAGACCTGGCACACCTGGTTGCCCCCGCCCTCCCTTGCATCGTAAAGGGCCCCATCAACGGCCGAGATAAGGCTTTCGGCCTTATCCCCAGCGATCCTCTCAGCCACGCCAATCGAGACCGTCATCGGAGAGGGGGAGTCCCCGTTAGAGGTAGACACCTGGGCCTCGTGAATGGCTTTCCGCAAACGCTCTCCAATCAACTGGCCCGTGGCAGTATCCGTATCGGGCAATACGGCCATGAACTCGTCCCTTCCATAGCGAGCCAGCATCTCGCCTGGACGCGTGGTGGCTTGTAAAACGGCTGCAATGGCATTGAGAATGGTCTCTCCCGCCAGACGACCCTCTTTTGCAGTCTGCTTCTTGAAATCATCAATGCCGATGAGCAGCAGGGAAAGAGGCCGTCCGTCGCGTTCAGAACGGTTCAACTCCCGCACCAACATGCTATCCAGCCAGCGGCGGTTATAGAGACCGGTCAAGCTATCGATGATCACATCCTGAGCATATTGACGGACAGCATAGTTTGCGTGCTCCCGTCGCAATTCCTGATTGGTCAGATGGCGCACCCGCCGCGCCAAAACAAAGAGCAGATTTCGAGCTACATCGGGTGAACGATCCAACAGCGAGGTCATGATCTGTTCATCCAGTGCCAACACCCGAGTGGGAACACCCGCGACAGCATAAGCCGTCGTCAGCTGGCCATCGATAAAAGACAGCTCGCCCACCACATCTCCAGGTCCCAGTACCGCAATCGGGTTCAGTTCAGGTTGCAGTTGAATCGTTAAACGGCCGGACAAGATCAGATAGAGAGTGCGATTGGACTCCCTGACCTCCATCAGTACTTCGCCCTCTTCCAGGTTGCGCAGCTCACCCCTTTGAAGCAGATCAAGGAAGGGCTCAAGCTCAACTTCTTTCAATAGAACCGAGCTTGCTAATTCACGCTTGGTCACACCATTTGAAGCATTCTTTGGATCAGACATAATTTTATTGCTCTTTCTCTATTATTCGAATGATTTTGGGTCGAGTTCAACCCAAGAGATCCTAAACCTGTAGCTTACCACTCGGCTAGACCGGGATTATTCATAGGTTTTCGTGACGAAGTGCCGCGGTGACAAGGCGGGCGAGGGCACCTGCTTGCGGGTCGGGGGCACCTGCGCTTGCGGGTCACGCAGTCGGTGCAGCAGGCTGGATGATTGCGGCACTGCAGTAGACAATTGATGCATAATCCCGGCTAAGCTAAAAAGAAGAGTGCGAACCTCATTTTTACAGGAGATCAAAGTTTGGGAGTGTGACGTTCATCGCCTTAGAGAGGACCCGGAGCTTCCGCTGAAAGTAGTGAAAATCATCGGCGTTTCTCATGCAATAGAAATCCACCCTCAAGCGCAAACGGGTGTTTTCCGGGATCTCAGGGGCAAGAACTTCAATGGAACTCAGAGAATAGTGAGTCACGGCGTGAATGGCGGTGACCCACATATTCAGAACTAGACTGCAGAGTAGGAGAGCCACCGCCAGGAGGTTGAACAAGACGTGATGACCGGTGACTCGAAAGGCTCCGTACAGAGCTTCGTTGAAACTCATCCTCTTGAGGAAACTCATCCTGGTGAGGGAATAGTGGGCAATCCACAGAACAAAGTAGACAACCACGATCAGAATAAGTGCAACGATGGTGATCCGGATCAGAGCGTGCATGTCATACGGGCCCTTGCTGGCCTCTCGATAGACGGAATCTCCAAAACCGGGAAGAGCCACCATCAGGAATTTCACCAGCAGATAGCTGCTCACCATGCCCACTACAACAAACGCGATTGCTATACCACCGATAATTTCCAGGACTCTGCTTCGCATATTTGCCGCTCGATGTGACCCGATGTAAGTATGACTGCTTGAGTCTTTTCACTACCTTGGCAATATTCACTAACCTCTACAGTGATGGTCATCACTATCGTGCCTCTTCTACCCGGCATGCGTTCTCTTCTATGCAGAAAAATCAGCTTTCGGTAAGATAGTGTTCCAAGTTATGGCAACCCCCGAGCAGGAATTCGACCAAGCCCTACAATTCGCAGAGGAAGTCAGAGAGAAGGTGCTGGCCTTCCTTGAGGGAATCTCCCAGACAGAATCTGAAAGCAAGCCCAGCCCAGAGGTTTGGTCGATGGGTGAAGTCGCTCATCACCTCCTTTTAAGCGAGCGGCGCCTTTCCCAGCAGATCCTGGAGTCGATCGCCAATAGCCGCGAGGGAGAATTTAATCAGGAGGAGGTATTGGCTGAGCGGCCTTTTCCGCTGGAGGATACCGCCGACACCGGAAAATCGGGCAAGGGTACGGCGCCGGAACCGACCCAGCCCTCACCCGGTCTCCCCATGAGCGATCTTCTTATCGATCTTCGTCAGGCCCGGGGTGAGACCCGAGCCAAGCTTCTGCCCCTCAGGTCCCGCCCCCTGGACAAACTCTGGTGGGAACATCCCCGCTTTGGTCCTATGAACCTATATGAGCGGATTCGCCTGTCCGGATACCACGATCTCAAGCACCTCAAGCAGCTCGAGAACTGCCTGGCGCGAAATGCCGGTCAGGCGAAGTGACTCTTGAGAGCGCCCAGTAGAGCCCGGTAAATGGGATCACAGAATTCCTGGACTCCACCACCGCTGGACTCCCAACGGGAAGTCCACAGAACAAAAGTGGCGTCATTGTCGGTCACCGGAAAGACGCGGACCTCCCCGATATAGCCCTGAACATTGTCTTTAGAAACCGCCTCAGGACCATCGTCGATGCTGTAGCTGAAAGTGCGCTCTTCATCATCCAAGGTGAGCAGGGTCTCGTGAAAGGCACCGTTCAGGATCCGCTTGGCACCCATTTCGGTACCGCCGACATCTCCCACCACTTCAAGTTGCGTTATCACATCGGGACACCAGGACATATCGTGGAAATTTCTCAAAGTTTCCCATACCTTATCTACGGGTGCATTAACGGTCACAGAATTATAACAACCCATATTTCTCTCCTCCTCTCATCCCTGTTAACTAGCAGCAGTTACAAACCACAATAATTCACGATTTAGATCGCCTCCAATGGAAGATGAGGTACCCCACCAGGGACAGGTCCAAAATCCGTTCGAAAGTGGCCACCTGGCTTCCGAAGTGAGCACGATCCCAATAGCTGATGGGACTAGAAAAGCGAAAGTTCCAGTTCAGGGGCCAAAAAAGAACGGGGCCATCATTATGATGGGTGAGAATATCCACCAACGAGTGCAAAAGACAGGCCATCAAGAACCAATGAATCCAATGGGAAAGACGATTCCAACGACTCTTCAGAGAGTGTGCGACGGTTAACCCAAACAGGAGACTCACCGGAGAATGTAAAAAATTGTGGCCCGCAATCCACAGGGGGTCTTCGAAGTACAGGGTGCGAAAAATATATTGCGCGGTTGTATTAGAAGGCCATCCCACTACATTTTGGTAATACAGAAAGGAACCCAACGTCAGCAAATAGAAAGGGATATCGGGGGCAATGGAGCCGATGAGCACAGCACTTCGAACCATAGGGATCCTGGGCAGTGCCTGGCGCAAGGCCGCGGTCATGAGAAAATGTGTAGGTGAGTTCATGGTCTAGTTCTGAGGGACTCGTATCCGGCATCCCGACTTTTTGTTAGCGCTTTTTGCCGTCTCTGGAGTAAGGTTACAGACAGGTTCATTTCGATACAAGCAAGGAGCGTGTCTCATGAGTATAAAAACTGACAAACAAATGGCGGCTGTGCTGGCTGCGGTGCTGGTTATTTTTCTGATCAACCCGTTCCCCTTCACCCTGGCCCAGGACACGAACGTCACTTCGCAAATCGCATCCATCCCCAGGACATCCTCTGCTGAGGTCATGAAGCGTCCGGTGGCGCTCACTGACGGGGCCGGTCGCATGCACCAGAAGGTGAGTACGGGCTCGGCTGAGGGCCAGGCCTATTACGATCAGGGCATCGCCTACCTGCATTCCTATGTTTGGGTGGAAGCAGCCCGTTCCTTTCACGAAGCCTTGGGCCGCGATTCACAACTGGCCATGGCCCACCTCGGCCTGGCCAAAGCCTACACCGGTGCCACTGCCTACAAGGACGCCTTCTTTCATCTCAAACAGGCCGCAGAGATCGCCGCCCAGGGAAATGTGACGGACAAAGAAGCCAAGTGGATTGCTCTGGGCCAGCAACAGCTGGATGGGATTTTCGCTCCTCCTCCGGAGCGCACCAACAGACTCCAGGAATACCGACAGGCCATCGATGAGCTGATCGTTTTGGATCCGGATGATCCTCATGCCTGGGTACTGCGGGGAAATGCTTCCGAGAGAAGTGTGGCCGGTCGGGGCCAGGGAGGTCGAGTCGCCTCAGTTGCCTATTACGACGCTGCTCTCAAGCGGGATCCCGACCTTTTTAGTGCCCACCACTATCTGGTCCACTCCTACGAGAGTTTGGGACGCTATGACAAAGCGGCTGAGCATGGCAAGAGATATGCTGACGCAGTCCTCGGAGTTCCCCATGCTCAGCATATGTATGCCCACGTCCTGCCCCGGTTGGGCAAGTGGAAGGAAGCACTGGACCAACTCGAGAAGGCCGATCGTCTGCAGAGGGAATATTTCGCCGCCGGTGTTGCTCCCGTCGAAGAATGGCATCACGGACACAACATTCAGGTGATGGGTGCCGTTCAGCTGCGCATGGGGAACTACGAAGAAGTGGAAAAGTTCTTTGAGGAGGCCTTTTACCTTGAAGGGCGTAGCCTTCGGGATGGCCGCTTTACCGATCCCTGGCTGGGTTATCTCCTCATGCGAGGTCGCTTCGAGCAGGCCCTAAGCGCTGCCCTGGAAGCGGAAAAAAGACCCTTGGCCGTGGCTCGTCTCATCGCAGCCGGGCGGGCAGCGGAGGCGCTTATCGCTTTGGGCCGGATTGAAGAGGCCAGAGAGGCTCAAAAGCGCCTGAAGACTTACTTTGAGGAATTTAAGCGGGACACCAACAACCCGATCTATGAAAGATTACAGACCCGCTATCAGGAAAGAATCGTCAACGCCGTTGAAGCACAGTTGGCCCTGCTGGGTGATCATCCCGAAGAAGCTGAGGCGATGCTGATCCAACTGGCCGACGGGTTCGCCGCCAGCAAGACCCTGGATGGCTGGGTCACTGGGCTCTTTCGCTTGGAAGAACTGGCAGGGGCCGCCCTGCGAGCGGACCGCCCGCAGCTGGCTGAAGCTCTGATTGAGCGCATGCACCAAATCGATCCGGAATACACCCCCGGTATTGAGAAGGCCATGGAAGAAGACACCAGAAGACAGAGGTCAGAAGTTAGAAGACCATAGCGGGCTTCGCCCGCGCTCCAGGTTCCAAGTTTCAGGTTCCAGGTCTGGAATTTTGAATTTGTTTTGAATTTTGAATTTTGAATTTCAGCCGGTCTCCCGGCTGCGGTCTGCGGTCCCTTCCCCTGTTACTAATTTTTCCAAAAACAGTAACTTTTACCAGTTCCCGGTTCTCCTAGTACCCCTATATACTTTCGGCTAAAGCTGTGAGAGGCGGTTCCGTGTGATTTGTTCAACTCCTCCCTCACCTCCTCCGGTCGGAATCGCCTCTCGCAATCCAACCGAGGACCGGGAAGTATGAACGAAAAAGAGAGCAGAACTCATCAGTAACATACCCCATCATTCAAGAACTCTAATCGTTTGCCCCGTGCCTGCGGTCGAACAGACGCTGAAATCGACCGATCCCGTCTTTAGCAACAAAGTCCTCACTCGCTCAATTGAGCCTTACGTCCAGAGTCAAAAGAGAGTTTACTTATTGAGGTGGAGTTGATAGAAAAGGGTTGAGCGGGCCTGCAGCCGGACTAAGCCAAAAAGGCCCTAACCATGTACTACCCAACAAGAGGTGAGAGGCAGGCAATGACCATTCACAGTGTACTCAACAACCCTGTCGTCAGCCGCTCATTGTCCGTTGTTTATTGGACAGACTGAGGGCCTTTAACTGTATCTTTATAGCCTTCTCACCATCCAGCGACAACCTGACCGACCTTTCCTTCTCCGAACCCTCCTGCGGCTGCCCCTGCCATTTTTGCAACAAATCAAGGGCTAAGTTGAATGTGGGAGGCACCTCAGGTGCCGAAGCGGCAGCGGGTTAAGGCGAGGGGACGATCCAGAAATCCGGTCCTTCTTGTGGGAAGCGGAGGCGCATCTCCGAAGCCATTTCTTTAGCCTTCTTTCGGGTGTCAAACGGCCCGACCCGCACCCGATAGTGCCGACCTAATTCCGGGACATCCGCCTCAACCACGTAGGCTGGATAACCTCCATCTTTCAAGGTGGCTCGCAGTCCTTCAGCCTTCTTACGAATCTGGTAGGCTGCGATTTGCACGGCGAAACCTTCTGTCTTTGGACTGGTAAAAGCCAATGGCTTGGCAGGCGACAGCTCACCTGAAGGTGGTGACACCTTGGCCTGGGTGCCGGAACTTTTCACTCTTGTGGAAGGAGTGGATGGATCAACGGGTTCCCCGGTCCCCGCCTCTTTGGATGCAGCCGGAACCTCTAACTTCAGGGTGAAATCCACGACTTCTCCTTCTCCATCCTCCAGCCGTACACCCCGGGTTGCCGTCATGAACCAGGCTGAGAAGGTACCAAGCACATACTCCCCCAACGGCAGGTCGGGCGCTGTGAACCGGCCGCTCTTGTCCGTGTGAACGGACCACACTCTTCCATTATCGATGCAGGTGACGACGATCTCTACACGGCTCAGGGGTGCTCCTGCCTGATCGGCAACCGTTCCTGAAATGGTAGCGGTGGTGGCTTCAGCCCAAAGCAGACCAGACAGAGCCAAAACCCACACAAGCCCCTGATAAATCATGCTTCTTCCCTATTCTACCTCATCGAGGTTGGCAGATTGGCACACCAAGCCCTCGATTAACCTGTACCACTCACCTCTGACTCCTGAATAGAGAGGCTTGTGCGTACCGAGGCTCTAGCCCTCATTATGCACAGGTTCTTGTCACCAAGCGACGAAAGCGCCGACCTGAAGGCGCGACCCGCAAGCGGGTCGCGCGGGCTAGTTACACAGCGACGACCAGAGGGGTCTTGGGCTTGGAACAACAGATCAGTACCGATCCCTCCTCGGGCTGCTCAAGTGGCTCTAAAAGGTACTCCACTTCACCTTCCTCAAGCTTACACATGCAGGTATGACAGATGCCCGACCTGCAGCTGTAATCCGGGCTCAATCCGCTGGCCTCAGCCAAATCCAGGATGCTCTCAAAGGATGGATTCCAATTAACCTTCACTCCCGACTTGATGAAGTGCACTTCAAGATCCTGACAACATTGAGAAATTTCTGCTTCACGCTTGGCGGTCGCCACCTTCGCTCTCTCCTGAAGAGCCGATGCCGGACCGAAAAACTCATAGTGAATGTGCGATTCAGAGACACCCCACTCCAGCAACCCGGTAAACAAGGATTTCATGAAAGGGGTGGGACCACACAGATAAAAGTCGAGATCCGGGCTGGGCACAAGACGCTTGACGAGTTCGATATCCACATATCCTTTTTGGTCATAGTCACGCCCTGCCTTGTCCTCTGACAAAGGCCTGCTGTATCGAATATGAATCTGGACGTTGCTGTTCTCCTGGGCAACCCTTCTTACCTGCGCACCCATGGCGTGCTCACTGCTGTTGCGGCTGCCATGAAAAAACCAGACAGGTCGGTCTGAACCCGCCTCCACGATGGCGTTGAGCATACTCACCAGAGGGGTTAGCCCAACCCCTGCACTCAGCAGAACAACGGGGGTGTCTCGGTTCGGGTCAAGGAAAAACTTCCCTCGAGGAGACTTGGATAGCAATTTTGAACCTGGCCCGACTTCATCATGGAAATAGGTCGAGGAGACTCCCGGGTACAGGTCGGGCCGGTCTGGCGGAGCCGGTTCTCTCTTGATACTCAGCCGATAGTAATCCTTCTGGGGGCTGTCCGATATGGAATAAGTCCGCAAAACGGGTTTATATTGTCCCGGTATGTCCAGTTTCAAGGGCAGGAACTGGCCCGGCAGGAAAGCTGCCAACGGCTCGTTGTCCTCCGGCAGCAGATAAAAGGAGGTGATCGTTTCACTCTCCTTGACCTTGCGGTCCACCACCAACGTTCTTAGGGGTTCCTGGGTACTGGTGGAGAGCTCCGCCTTGGCCAAACGTCCTTCGAATGTGGTTCGCCAACCCGGGGAAAGGGCCTCAACACCGAGGGACTTTTTAAAACCCTCAAGGTCATCCTTGTCATAGTACATGAGCTTATTGACCTCAAGAATCGTCAAGCCCACCGGGTCCATTTTTTCCCTTTCGATCAGGTCCCCCGCCCCAATCTCTCCCTCTTCCAGCACCCGAAAGTAAAACCCGAGTCGCCCACTGGCCAGAATCCGGCTGTAGAATCCTTCAACACCCATTTTGATGGCCAATTTGTAGCAAGGGACTCGAGGTTGAGTGACCTGAAAAAGCGCCGTACCGATTCGGAAAATATCGCCCACATGAACTTCTTGATCCAGCATCCCCTCAACCGTGAGGTTTTCGCCGAATTGCCCATAGGCGAAATCCGATCTTCCCAGCTCACTCTCCCAATAAGGATAATGATCGAACGAATACACGTAGACGGCTCTAAAGGGTCCACCGTGACCCAGCAGATCGGCCTGCCCGTCGCCCTCGATGTTCAGGGTCTGAACCTGCAGGCGTCCCTGGACGGGTTCTTTAAAGATGCCGGTTCTTACCGTCTTTCCTTTGAAGGTGATCTCTTTGGGCAGGGAGACGTTTACAGAGAGTAGTTTCATCGCCGGGTCCTCACGAATGACTAAGACACAGGAGAAATAATCCGAGCTTAGATCAATTCGTGATTTCCTCCTTGGCATTCCTGATGAAACTGATCATGACGTCGCTCACCTCACGGGGATACTCGAGGAAACCATAGTGCATGCACTGGTTGAAAAGATGCAGTTCAGTGCGATCGATAACGGCACTGATAATTTTGTAAAGATTGATGCCCAGTTGATAGGAAGCACCGGGATCATTGTATCCCCAGATAATCAGGGTCGGGTTCTTGAAGCGACCCGCATTGATGCGGACATAGGTTTCGCGCTTCATCTCGTCGTACCACCACCTGCCCCGACTCCTGGGATTCTCTTTGATCTTCTCCGGATTCAGCCTGGCCCACTGAGCGGTCAACGATGCCATCTTCTCGGTCGCTTCTCTGAGCTTGGGAAGCTGGGAGACCTGAAGTTCGGCCTCAATAAACTCATCGGTCAGGAACTCCTGGCGGTGTGAGAGAGACGACCAGAATTGACGAATCGACTCTTGGGTAGGGACAGGGGGTGGAGCGGATGGTTGAGTTGCTGGGGGCGTCCTGCGCCTGGGCGCGTTGGGATCTTCAAGAGCCAGAGTGTTGCTGTCAAAAAGGGTAAGAGTCTGGACCATCTCAGGGTGATCGACAGCGATACGGACAGCCGGCAGAGCGCCTCTGGAGTGGCCGACCAGATGGACCTTCTGGATGCCCACCGTTTCCATAAACCTGTAGATATGCTGGGTGACCGCCATCATGGTGTAGTCGGCGTCCCTTTGAGGGTTATCGGTGTGGCCCTGCCCAAGCTTGTCGATCGCATACACATGAAAATGTGAGGCCAGGTAATCAAAAATGGATCTCCAATTATTGGAAAAGTGGGCCGCAGAACCGAAGCCCCCTCCGTGGACCAGCACCATGGCTTCTCCGCTTCCCCCTTCAACGTACCCGGTTCGGACACCATCGACGTCCACAAACTTGACCTCGTCCATGGGTGTTGCGTAAGACGGCGTTGAGCTCAAGAAAAGCAAAACGGCCACGCTGGCTACAGAATGTTTGAAGAAAACCCTTTTTAGAAGACTCATCTTGGTACTCCCTCTTTTACCTTGCTTGTGAAGGCGCAAGCAGCTATATACGTTGTGAAATCCATGTTACTTTAACCCGGAAAAAGGAGAAGGACAATGGCAGCCAAGAAGATTCTCATGCTGGTGGGAGATTTCGTCGAGGACTACGAAGCAATGGTGCCTTTTCAGATGTTGACCATGGTGGGTCACACGGTCCATACGGCTTGTCCCGACAAAAAGGCGGGAGAATCGGTGGCCACGGCGGTGCACGACTTTGAGGGAGACCAGACTTACACCGAGAAACGGGGTCACAACTTTGCCCTTAACGCCACCTTCGAAGAGATCCAGCCCGAGGCCTACGACGCACTGGTGATCCCGGGAGGGCGGGCACCGGAATACCTTCGACTCAACGAGAAAGTCCTGGACATCGTCCGCCACTTTGCCCAGGCCGACAAACCCATCGCCGCCATCTGTCATGGGCTGCAGATCTTGACGGCGGCAGGTGTGGTGAAGAACAAGTTGTGCACCGCCTATCCGGCCGTTCAGCCGGAACTGATCCAGGCCGGGGCTCGGTGGGGAGAGGTCAACGAAACCTTCTCCAATGCCTATGTGGACGGGAACCTGGTCACGGCAGCAGCCTGGCCCGGTCATCCGGAGTGGATCAGCAAGTTCCTGGAAGTGCTCGGCACCAAAATCGAGCTGTAGGAGTCAGCCGGTGGCTCGCCACGAGTGGCTGACCCAAACCGCAGGTGTGGGACATTCTTTCGGGTGTGGCTTCAGTTACTTTTCTGCCATCTCATCCAGCGCTGTTCCGCTTAAGCGGAATACCGTCCATTCATCCAGGGGTATCGCTTTTAGCCTGCTGTAGAATTCGATTGCGGGCTGGTTGGAATCCAGGACGATCCATTCCAGGCGACCACAATGTCGTTTTCGGGCTAGTTCTGCCAGATACACCAGCAGTGCCCGTCCGATTCCCTTCCCTCGGGAGTCGGGACGCACAAAGAGATCCTCCAGATAAATTCCGGCCCGACCCAAGAAGGTCGAAAAGTTGTGGAAATAGAGGGCGTAACCGACAGACTGACCCTCATATTCAGCCATCACGACTTCCGCAAAGGGCCTTGCCCCAAAAAGCGCTTCCTCCAGCTGTCCTTCCGTGGCAGTGACCTCATGGGCCAGTTTCTCGTATTCGGCCAATTCTTTGATCAGCGCAAGGATCACGGCGGTATCCTGCTTGACCGCCTCACGGATCCGCAAACCCGGGACTTTTGTGGATTGCATCTTTCGCTTCTCCATCAGTTCGTCACCAGAACTTTAACCCAGTTGGAAACATCCTCACCCTCACTGATGGGCTCTCGATGGATCACTACAGAGGCCCAGATGCCCAGATAACAGGCAGAATCCTGCTTGGCGAAATGGTCTTTCGGAGGGTCCGAAGTGGGGAGAGGAGGCCGCCGTAGACGGCCTCCAGGAACAATCTTAATTGCCTCCCAGGAATTGAGCGGCCACTTCCTCATCGGAAAAGTCGTAGACGGGTCCGATCGAGTCCACGCCAAACTCACTTGCCAGAGATGCTTGCAGCTGCATAATCTTGCCACCCACCATGGTCATGGGGACTCGGATCTTTAGAAGATCATCCACCGGCACGGTGAAGTAGTCCCGATCCAGGATGATCAGATCGGCAAACTTGCCCTCTTCCAGGGTTCCGAGTTTGTCCTCTTTGAGTACATACTCGGATGCCCAGGAGGTCCACATCTTGAGCGCATGGACTCGGTCAATCCGTTCTTCGGGCTGCCAGACCACCCCATCAAATTGGCGAGTCACAGCCTGCCACAGCTTGTTAAAGGGCGGAGTAGAACCGTAGTGCTGCCCCACCAACTTCACACCCGATTCGATCCAGGTTTTAAAGGGCAGGATAAAGGGCTGGATTTCATCGCCGTAATCTCGAATCCAGGCCGGGGACTCACTGACCAGGTCGGGACCGCAGCTCAAGATGAGTCCATATTCCTTGAGTTGCCGTATCATCTCGGGGTCTTTTCCGATCAGATTGCAGTGCTCGCCGGTCATTCGCATGTCCCGAACCTGCTGCATCGTCCAGCCATTGATTTTTCGGGCCATATCGATCATCCGAAAGAAGGCTCGCGTACTTTCGCTGCCGCACATGTGGATTCCCGCCAGTCGCCAGCCGGCCGCGGCCGCATTTTGAAGCGTATCCCAAGGCAGTTCTCCGGGTACGGGACAAACCTCTCGAGCCTTGATGTGGGCTGGAGCTACCGTATCCGCTCCCGTGCACGATTCCGGATAACGGGAGTCCCAGCGCTCGGAAGCCACTCCGTCAATCCACAGGTAATCGTCTCCAATACCCTGCAGCACTCCTGTACGGCGATAGATCTGGCGAGTCTGCTGGGGATCGGTGGGCAGTCGATGGATCTCATAGTGGGCCGAGAAACGGATGGGCATCTGGCCCAATCCGGCCAGGGTGGCATACCCGCTCATGATCTTGGGGAACTGAATGCGGCTGGAAAAGGTGGTGATCCCCTTGGTGGTGGCTTCCTCAGAAATGATCTTGATGGCTTGGGCCAGGGTGTTCAGGGGCAGCTTTTCCAAAAACAGCTGCCAGGTGATCACCGACATCTCCTGGCTGCCCACCCATCCCATTTCGGCAATGTCTACTCCAATCACGTCCCCGTGCATGGTCTCCTGAATGGATGCGGAATATCCGGGAAGAAACTCATTCAGGATCTCCAGGGCCTTGGAATTGATATTTCCCCTGTGCCCGGGCTGCATCAGCACCGGATTGTCCGGGGCCCACTGATCCAGCGTTCTGCGGGTGGTCAAACGCCGGGTATCTCCCCACAGTTGGAGCTGCAATGTGGGCTGATCCGGGTGACGGTTCAGTCGAAGCACGATCCAGTCACCGGGATCCACCTTGGTGACCGCCTCCTTGAGTGCATCACGCATGATGGCCTGGGTTTTTTCCAGATCAGTGGGGTGGGCCTGGGCGGATGTGAAATAGACTCCTTCAGGGGGATACTTGAAACCCAGCCGATCCAGTAACTGCACAGCGCGACCGTACATATGGCTGTGCGGCTCGATAATGCCCGGGATCAGGGTTCTCCCTTTCAGATCAAAAATCTGAGTGTCGGGTCCTGCTATGGCCCGCACCTGCTCGGTAGTCCCCAGCTTCAAGATCTTGTCCTCCTTGACGGCGACGGCCTGATAGATACTTCCCACCTCGGTGGAGCGGGAGGCATCGTCCATGCTCACAACCTTACCGTTCAAAAAGATGGTCTCCGGATATCCAAAACGGGCTACTTCCGGAGGCAGCTGACCGAAGGCACTGGAGAGTTGGAACAAAAGCAGCAAGGCCGGAATGGGCCAAGTGCCCAGATATTTAGTGATCGATTGATGGTTCTTCATAGATCCTCCCTTAGTTTGAAACCGGTCATAAGGATTTCTGCAAAGATTAGAACGTTCGGGAGTAAAAGGCAATCAAGATCTGCTCAGACGCCGGTTGCGACAAAATCTGTGAAGGCGCATAATCGCCTCCATAATCCGATAATTTGTTGACTTGAACACACTCTGCTCACAGGGAGGACACCATGGTTGAACGACGGGAAGTGTTAAAAGGCCTGGCTGCAGGTGGTGACGTGACGGTAGGTCTACAAGGGAGGAATCGAATATGCAGGATAGAAGAGTCATCCATTCGGTGACGCTACTTATAGCCTTTTTGCTTGCCATTCCCCTCCTGGCGCTGGTCCAACAGCCAGAAGCAGAGGTGAACTCCCCCGCCGACGGAGCTGGGGAAGAACGGGTGCGCACCCTATGCGCCTCCTGTCATTCCCTGGAGAGGGCGGTGCCGGGGGGCAGAAGCCGGAAGGAATGGGAGAGAACGGTCCAGGATATGGTGTCTCGAGGAGCCCGGATTCTCAGCGCAGATGCAGAAATCATCATCAACTATCTGGCTGAGCAGTACCCGGTTGGAGCTGCGCCCCTGCAGGAAATGCGGCTTCTGGTCTGGGTCGATCACCAGGGGAATGTGGAACCGCTGGCAGCACCTCCTCGAAGCTACATGCGGCCGCGACTCTCACCGGACGGCACCCAGGTGGCCGTGGAAGTCTTATTGGACAAGCGGGATATTTGGATTTTCGACATTCCCACCGGTGAGCTGCGACGATTGACCTACGAAGGAACCAATCGTTCCGTCCTATGGAGTCCCGACGGCCGCCGGGTGCTCTTTGGCTCGGACCGTCACCAGTCCCCTGAAGGAGGCCGATCCTTTCGTGACGATCATGAAGCATACTGGATGCCAGTGGATGGGAGTGGGAAAGCTGAGCGTCTGACTCATGCTCCACTCAATCACGGTCCTCAGCGGTGGACCCCTGATGGCAAGACTCTCTCCTTCTATGAAATTCACCCTGAAACCGGTCGCGATATCTGGATGCTCCCCTTTGAGGGGGACCGAAAGCCCTGGCTTTTCCTGAAGACTCCCGCTCTGGAAGGGGGCATTGCCTTTTCAGCCGACGGACGCTGGCTGGCCCACACCTCCGATGAGACCGGCCAACGTGAGATCGTGGTCCGAGCCTTTCCCCAGGCCGAGCCAGCCCATCAGGTTTCCAAGGGCGGCGGAATCGAGGTGGTCTGGCCCCCCAAGAGCAAAGACCTGTTCTACCGTAACGGGAACAAGCGGATGGCAGTGGAGATCAGCACGACTCCCACCCTGACGGTAGGGACACCTCGAGTCCTGTTTGAGGGAGACTTTGTCCCCAGTTCCGGCTCCCGGGCAAACTGGGACGCCACGCCCGACGGCAAGCGATTCCTGATGCTCAAGAAGGTGAAGTAAGTCGCAGTCGGAAGACCGGCTGAAATCCAAAATTCAAAATTTCAAACAACTTCGATTTAAAGCAGTCCGTGAATCCGGACTCAGAATGCTTGATATCAGAATTCAAGTGTGAAGTTGTTTGTGATTTTGAATTTTGAATTTTCTTCAATGTTCCGGTGCGGTTTCAATCATCACGGCAGGGCCCGCGCCCTCAGGCTCGCGCATATTCTTGATCAGATCCTGAACCTGTTTCGAAGGCGCTGGAAAAAACGGCGTCAGTCCAACCGTAGTGGCAAAGTTGAGCAGCATACCCACCGCACCGATACCCTGCGGGCCGATCCCAAAGCACCAGTTGGACATCCCTCCATAGACGCTTCCAATGATGTAGTAAGCGGTAAAGCTGATCCCTGCGATCATCCCAGCCGTAGCCGGGATCGTTCCCACCCGCTTGGAAAAAATTCCCAGTACGATAGCCGGAAAAAAACTGGAGGCTGCCAGTCCAAAAGCGAAGGCCACCACCTGGCTCACAAACCCCGGGGGAAAAATTCCGAACAGACCCGCAATGACCACGGAAAAACCGATCACGATTCGTCCCACCCTGAGGCGGCGAGCTTCAGTGGCGGCGGGATTCAGGACGCGGTAATAGAGGTCGTGAGCCACGCTGGAAGAGATGACCAGAAGAAGTCCGCTGGCCGTGGACAGAGCCGCTGCCAGGCCCCCGGCGGCAACCAGCGCGACAATCCAGTTGGCCAGTTCCGCCATTTCAGGCGTGGCCAGCACAATGATGTCCCGGTCCGGACCCGCCAGCTGGAGTTCTCTCATCACCTGCCGGCCGTCTTCTCCTTCGGTACCTCCTGTGTCAATCCACTGCTGGTGCTCGGCCCTGATTTGAGCGAAGCGTGAAGCCGCCAGCTGGCCCATGCGGAAAACCTCGTTTTGGCTAAACTTCTGCGGGTCCTGGGGACCGAAGTATTCCAATCTCCCGTCGCCATCGTCCAACCAGACAATCAGGCCGGTCTTCTCCCAATTGTTGAACCATCGAGGAAGCTCCTGTTCACTCTTTCCGTGCAGACTCTGAATCATGTAGTAGCGGGCGAATGCTGCGGTGGCAGGGGCGGTCAGGTAGAGCACGCCGATGAAGGCAAGCGCCCAAAAGGCACTCCAGCGGGCAGCCCGGACCGTTTTCACTGTGTAAAAACGGACGATGACGTGGGGGAGTCCCGCTGTCCCCACCATCAAGGCCAGAACAGCGCAAAAAACGTTTAGCTTGTCCCAACTGCCGGTGAAAGTCTCGGTGTAGGCGGCAAAACCCAGGTCGGTGTGAATCTGATCCAGTTTTTCCAGCAGGAACACACCCTCGTCCAGCAACCTGCTACCCATCCCGATCTGGGGAATGGGTTGCCCGGTCAGGCGAATGCTGATAGCAATGGCTGGAATGAGAAATGCCGTAATGAGAATCCAGTACTGGGCCACCTGGGTCCAGGTGATACCCTTCATCCCACCCAAGGTGGCATAGACAAAAACAATGACCATCCCGATGGTGACACCCACGTTGATGTCCACTTCCAGGAACCGGGAGAAAACAATACCCACGCCCCGCATTTGTCCGGCCACATAGGTAAAGCTCACAAAGACGGCGCACACCACCGCCACCAGACGTGCCACATTGGACTCATAGCGGTCCCCGATAAAGTCGGGGACGGTGTAGTGACCAAACTTCCGGAGATAGGGGGCCAACAACAAAGCAAGAAGGACGTACCCACCGGTCCAACCCATGAGGTAGACCCCACCGGCATAACCCATGGTGGCGATGAGCCCCGCCATGGAAATAAAGGAGGCCGCACTCATCCAGTCGGCGGCTGTTGCCATGCCGTTGGCGATAGCCGGTACCCCTCGGCCGGCCACGTAAAATCCCTCGGTGTCCTGCACTCGGCTGAACCAGGCGATCCCCAGATAAAGGCAGAAGGTGAAGCCCACAAACAGAAATGTCCAGGCTTGGATGCTCATCGCTATGCTAAACGGTTCCGGGTTTCAGGTTCTAAGTTCAATTTGGAATTTGAAAGTTGTTTGAGATTTAGAATTTCATCGGGTTTATACTCAGTCCTCAGTCCTCATCACTTAGTCCTCTCTTTCAGCTGGTCTGCGGTTTGGGGTCTGCGGTCTGTCGACTCGGTACTGTTGCAATTCCTGAGCGTGCCGGGCATCGAGTCGATTCAGGAGAACGCAATAGGCCAGAATCAGGAGGATAAACACGATGATGCTTCCTTGCTGTGCAAACCAAAACCCCAAAGGAAAACCACCGAGAGCGAAGTGGTTGAGTCGGTCCGCCAGCAATACCCCGCAGCCCAGTCCCACCACCGCCCAGATAATGAGCAGCAGAACCATGATCAGCATATTTTTACGCCAATAGCGATCGATGGATTGCACGACGCGGGGATCGTGAAGGTCAATGTTCTCAGCCGTCTTGTCCTGATGGTTCACGGGCGCCGTCCCTTCGACGAATCGCAGAGATGTTACTGCATCGCGACACCGGGTACAAAATTATCTGGAGCGGAAACCCCTTGTAGTGTCCGTTCTGAGGGAACTGTCTAAAAAACGGCGGAGCCAGGTTGGTTGTGTAGGGAGAGTTTGGGGACAGTCTCAAGAATTCTCCCAGAATTCGCGGACTGTCCCCAAACTCTTCATCAGCCTAGCCCCGGGCTTGGCTAGTTCTGATGAAAGTACGGTCCTTCGTCTATCATCGAATTCCCAGTCGCATCGACGGCGGTCACGGTGTATACATAGAGAGTACCTTTACCGCCGCGGAACGTCATCCCATGTTGGGTGACCAATGCATCATCGCTCACATCGCCACAGCAGGTGAAGGTCACCATGCTGGTGGCAGGTTCGTCGGTGGTCCAGGTAATCTCGAAGCGGTTCCCCTTTTGCTTCTTAGACTGGACATTACTAATGCCGGGGGCGGTGGTATCACCCCCTCCTTCAGGGGGTGAGCCTCCGGAGTCATACATCATCAGGGCTTCATACAGATTCACACGGCCGTGTTGGACCCAGGCCAGGAAATTTTGTCCCAGAGCCCCGACTTCCTCGGCACTGTTTTCGATACTGCTTCGGACCTGAGCATTGGTCAGCCCCGGCAGATGCGCCCACAGCATGGCTGCGATGCCCGAAACGTGAGGGGTGGCCATGGAAGTGCCTGATTTCCAGTCATGGCAGCCCTCCGGATCGTCGGGCAGCATGTTGCAGAGTTCATTGGGCACCGTGGAAAGGATCGTATGACCCGGGGCAAGAACCGATACCCAATCACCAAAAGTGGAAAAATAGGCCAGATTGTCGAAGTAGTCGGTGGCGGCTACTGCGATGACATTGTCAAACGCGGCTGGATAGAGCTTGGTTGTACTATAGCCATTGCCCGCTCCGGCAACGATGACGACCCCCTGGTTCCAGGCGTAGTCCACCGCACTCCGTAAGGTCTGGGAAAATTGGGGGCCAGCCAGGCTCAAATTGATCACCTCATACCCCGAATCGGCTGCGTAGGTAATGGCGTCCGCAATATCCGCGTCCTCACAAACACCCTGGATAATGCCAAACAGCTGAAAGGTATAATCCTCATAACACACCTTCAACGAGCCGATCGAGGCTTCCCAGGCCACCCCTGCGATACCGATTCCATTGTCGGGTTTTGCGGCGGCAATGCCCGCTACGTGGGTACCGTGTCCAAGGATATCGTCTGGGGGCGAGCCATGCTGCCCCACGAAATTGACCTCCTCGATACATTTCGAAGCCAGGTCGACATGACTGCAATAAACCCCGCTGTCCAGGATGGCGATCCGAATGTCGGCGCTCCCATGGGTGATGCTCCATCCTTCCGGAGCGTCAATATCCGCATCGGCGACACCCGTGTAGGCAGGCACGATCAAAGTCCCAAACAGGGGATCTACGGTGGCCCCGAAGGATTGACCAAGATTGTCCAATCCCCACTGCTCGTCGTAAAAATTCTGGATTTGCAAACTCGGCTCGCTCCCTTCCTGGGTGACCGGAAGAAATAGGGGACGCTGGTAGTTCGGCTCGGCAAAGGTAACGTTGGGGTTGCGCTGATATCGCTGAACCACCGCCAGTACGGTTCCGTTGGGCACGGCAATGACCTGGACACCGATAGCGGCAATGGTTGTAACCACCTGTCCTCCTGCCTGACTATGGGCCGCAACCATCTCAGAGGCAGCGGTTCCGGGATGAAAGGCGACCAGGAGAGTATCCGGCGCGAAGGGTTGGGGTGAATTACTCTGTGACTGTGCGATGAGAAGCGGCGAGCCGACTAAAACAAGAAGAAGGACAA
>SMUY01372968.1_pt1 | contig 24394 bp, 19 predicted proteins | sample 2456441 | NCBI WGS metagenome assembly SMUY01 (sample SAMN11095931, study PRJNA526329) | marine sediment metagenome | biome: Marine sediment; feature: Surficial sediment; material: Deep marine sediment; isolation source: Hadal surficial sediment | place: Pacific Ocean | collected 2014-11 | depth...
CCCGCCCCGATCAAAGTCGTAAAGATGCACGCCGGGTTGCCTGATCATTTGGCGGACCACTTCGGACTCCGGAGATGCAATTACGAACGCTGCATCGACTTCTGCGTTTGCCAGGGCATCGATCGCGGCAGCATGTTCCAGGTCGAGCAATCTGCTATTCGATTCACCGACACCGTTCGCGGCGAGCAAAGACATTCCGACTGCGCGTGTACCGCTGCCCTTGGTTCCAACCGTAATGCGGGCGCCCGCCAGATCGCCTAAATGCTTGATCTGAAACTCGTCACGAACGAATAACCACAACGGTTCGAAATACAGTGAACCCAATGCCATGACACTTGGTTCTGCATGACCTTCTGCTAAACCACTCTGCACAAATGCCAGGTGGACACCGGACTCTGCGGCAAGTAAATCAAGATTTTCCACCGATCCTGCGGTGGCCTTTAGCTCGACCGAGATGCCGTTGCGACCCAGTATTTCCGCGTACTGAACCCCGAATTTCTGCTACGCGCCGCCGTCTTCGCCTGTCGCCAGTACAATTTCCCGTGGCGGTGCCGGATCGACAAACTGATAGGCAACGATTAAACCAGCAACCACCAGTACCGCCGCGATACCGTAGGTGCCGTAAATATCTTTCGCGTTTCGCCTTGCTCGTGCCATGATTTCACTCTTGTTATTTTTCTATGTGTTGCAGGTCACCCTGACAGGCAGCGGCTCATTCGAACAAATTAGCCCCACCATCATCCATTACCTTGGGGCGACGCCAGTAATTGTATTGTGGCGTCCAGTCTGCATCGCTCAATCCGGCCATACCCAGCAGATTCCATATCGAGCAGTATAAATCTCCGGGCCCGAAAACGGAGGCATTCTTTCTTGTAATTCGGCTTCCCTCGCGGTCGTATACCACTGCACCTGGCATGTTTCCTTCACCCGCCATAACGGATTGTTCCTGAATGTAGTCACCTCCGCCATGAGACGCCAGGCGAAAACGCCAGGCACGCGAATTTGCGAATGTGTGCTGCACTTCAGGTGAATCCTTTGATACGAGGACCACGGACATCGCAGATTCGAGATGTGGCAGGAAACCGTTAAATCCGTCAGCCCAAAGCGTGCAATAACGACAACCCTGACCCATATTGTGAATCACGAGCAATCGATCATTCTCGCCAAACATGTCGAGTAAGGTCGTTTCTCCATCCAATGTGGAAAACGTGTAATTTTGGACTTCGTCACCGGAATTCGTTTTACGCAGCTCGTTGAGCTTCATCGTCAATTCGAACAACTGCTTCTCAATTTCAATAATTTCGTCGCTCACCGTATAACTCCGTGGCTGATTGATCAAAGAGATCGCTTATCTCTATATTAGGAGTGCCAGCGTGCTCCCGCAAGATTTTCGGCAACAAGTGAAGATAGAGGGACAGTGACCATAACTCTGCCACTACGACGGCTCCATGGACGCAGCTTCCGCGCCCCATTTCTGGTTAGCAAAACGACACTTTCCCGACCGTAGAATCCTCCGGCGCACGAGTAGATTCGAATTATTTCGGCGAATACCAGATCGGCGACGTGTAGGCCCGTTCCTGTGTTATTAGTGGTATTTCATCAGGCAAGTCGAGGTCGTAGCGGACCTGGTCATACGCCGTCCAACGCGGCGTCGGAATTTCCAGGACGCGCACATAATAGAATGCCAATTCTGTTGAATCAAAATCCGGATCCGTCCAGTGTACGGACAGCTCTGGCGCCCCGATCGTGTTCGTCCAGGTTGGCACGCTCAGATCGACCGTATCGCCAACAGCAGGCAATTTTCCGTTGCGCGATTTTTTTCGGCCACCGGACCAGGCGACATCGTATACCTTCTCCTGCGTGACACCATCATCATCAAGCCAACCCTTTATGACCTGGATGCGATCAAGGTTGGCGCCATCGGGATCACGCAATGCCGCAATAATGAAGCTCGGCGTTGCGCCATCGTGCGCAGCCGAAAGGTCCGCGCCCATTGGGACGCCCTTCTCATATCCCACATCAGCAATGTTGCGCTGCTTCATGTCGCTATCTGTGAAATCATAACCGCCGAAGAACCTTACCCTGATTCGCGGCCCTGTCGTCGCGTAGGTTTCGCGGCGTTGCATTGCATCAAAAATCGCTGCGCGAGTATTGGCGTGTGCCCACACAGCAGTCGGTCCGGGCGTTGCGTATTGCCAGCCTTTATATGATATGCCGAGATCCTTGTTCTCTTTGGCCAACATTGTCGCCCGGGTCGCGCTGGGCTCCATCCAGGCAAAGGCACCAAAGAAATTATTGTCGTCTGGCGTGGTCAGTCCGGTGTGCATATCCGAACCACCGACAAAGCCCACTTTGTAGGGATTCACGCCGAGACTCTCTTGAAAGCTAAGGCCACGCTTCAGTGCCGAGCGCGTATACTCACCTGCCAACATTTCCGGCGTCTTTTTCTCGGTCATGTCCAGGTTTGCCCAGTCCCAACTTTCATAGTCGGCAAACTCATCCTCAGGCGACAATAATGGGTGTGTTTCACTGTCACCTTTTGTCTGTCCAACTTCAACCAGGCGCTCCCATTTCTGGCGCGTTTCAGCGTAGTCCCGATCAAACTGTGCACCGTTGTCGAAATCGTCCTGCAACGGAAACATGATGCCATTTGACAGATTGCCATTGTGTGGGATAGCCAGGACCTGTCCACCCGTTGTGTCTTCGTAAGTTTGCAGCCATTTCCACAGATCGCGCGGATTCGGGCTGCCAATAGGTGGCGTCATCGTCATCGGTTCCATTTGCAGCGCACGCTCGGGCCCGTCACGAAAAATTACATTGCGATGCAGGTTGTTGCCTTTGACGAGGGAGGTCCATTCGTAGGCAATTAATGCGGTGAACCGATGTGGTTCGTTGTATTCCTCGGCCGCCTGAACCAGGTCCTTCCAGGTTTTGGTATAGCCGGGGTTTCCAGGTTGATAGTTGAGTACTGGTGACAACGTGCCTTGAGAGAACTGCTTGATGAGGTCGTATGACGCCTGCCGAGCTCGCTCTCCGCCTGCACTAAATTCCTCGTGGAACTTACGTCCCTGCTCATCGGCCATCACATTGGGCGCGCCGGCAAGAATGTCCGTAATGGAACCCATACCGTCCGTGTGCTCGGTCAGTGCCAAAAAGTCATACGGGCGACTGAGTTTCGCCGGCTGCCCCGTACTCGAGGTGACCTGTTCCCCACGCGCGAATCGGTACAAGTCACGTGGCATCAATGTTGTTCCGCCACCGCCTGCATCAGCGGACAGCGCGGAGTGCAAGTGGGTCTCGCCGAAAAGAAGCCTTGTTGGGTAGTCGAGATCGGCATTTGGTGAGTACAGTTCGTCAGCGGATTGTGCGAGTACCGCGGTGACGGAAATGGACCCTGCAATCGCCCACAATAGTCTGATCAACTGGTTTTTCATTTGGTCTTTCCCTTTTCTTAATTGTTATTTATGCCCGGCATTCGACACACCTAAAACTTGCCGACGATTTTCAGCCACAATGTATCTCCTTCGAGACGATTCTTGTTGCCGAATTCCTTCAACCATTTAAATTCCGCAATAACATCTTTGCCGCCGACTTTTCTGGCAAAGGAGAGCACCGGCCCCAAACCGTTCGCCTGCGCTTTAAAAGCGCCGAAAGTAGCACCGCTGCCACTATCACCCGTGACTTGCTTATACCAATAGCCTGACAGGCCGACGCCGGCAAGCCCGTTCCACATCGGGAAGTGCTGTGCCAACGTTCCGTCAAGATGAATTTGTGTGCCGGATTCATAATCGGTGTCGTCATTCTTTTGATTAAAATCCGCGCCGAAAAACAAAGACGCTTCGCGACCGTTCTGTTGACCGAAATACATGAATCCTACCGTTGGCTCGATCGTAAGGAAGTTTTTACCGGTATTCGCCAGTCGGCCCACTTCGTAATCACCAGTAGGCACGTATACTGTCACGCGCATATTAATATTGAAGTCCGGATTGACGTTATAGTTGAACATGGCTGGAATCAGAACAATGTCACCCAGCGCTTTTTCACGATCGCTGCGGCGAATGATTGGGCCACCATTCGGATCGCGGACGTCAGCGGCAACATCAATAATTACCCACGGAAACGTGGCGGCCATCGAATATTGCCACTTGTCGCCCATGTTCCAGTCGGGTGCCCAGAGAAGAGTCAAACCGACTGCAGTTGAACTGGCATCCACATTGCCAGCCAAAAGACCGGCAATGGGTATTTCCCGGTTTATGCTGACATCGCCATCGTAAACGGCATAGTTGAAACGCACGATGAATGTTGGCGTCGCCGGAGCACCGTCAACGAACGAGGACATCGCACCCTGAAAATAATGACCGCTGCCGCCTTCTTCCGCGAATCCGGCGGGTCCAGCAAGCACTAGTACAGCTACAATGCCTAAACGTAATCGCGTCACGGTTTGTACCAAATCGGTGAGGTCCATGCGCGCTCCTGAATAATTGCAGGAACATCATCCAATAACGGCAGGTCGTTTTTTACAGCATCGTACGTTGTCCAACGAGGCGTTGGGATTTCGAGCACGCGCGCATAGTAGAACGCGTGCTGCTCGGAATCGAACTCGTCGTCAGTCCAACTACCCTCAAGCGTCGGGCTGCCAATGTCATTCGTAAACATCGCCGTTTCCAGGTTGACCGTGTTACCAACTACCGGCAAATTGCCCGAGGCATCCGGTTGCCTGTCACCGGACCAGACTACGTTGATGATTCGCTCGTCTAATGAACCATCCTCGTTAGCCCAACCTTTGATAATCTGGATTCGATCAAGATTTGCGCCCTCCGGATCTTTCATTGCGTAGACGTTAAACGTCGGCGCTGCGCCCATGGATCCCAGATCACCACCCATTGGAACGCCCAGTTCATAGGCTTGCTGCAGGAATTCTGGTGAATCTGATGGGTTGCTAGTTAGGTCCACGCCGCCAAAGAACCGGACTTTTATCCGCGGCCCACTGGTCGCAAATGTTTCGCGACGCTTCATCGCATCCCATATCGCGGCTCGGGTGTTTTGCGTGGCCCACACGCCGGACAGTGACCCTATACTTAGATCCTTGCCGTCGATCCAGCCGCCAACGTCGCTTGTTCGGCGCGCATCAACAGTGCCATCCTCCGGGCCGTGGCCGCCGATGAACGTGTCTTCGGCAACCGCTGATGGCAATCCATTATGGTTGTCCGTACCACCTATAATTCCGTACTTGAAAGGATTCACGCCCAGCTTCTGTTCGAAAGCCAGGCCAATTTTCAGGCCTTCGCGAACGAAGTCTCGCTTATGAAATGTTCGGTCAGAGTAATTCTGAATCGAATCGGCATTTTCAAAATCTGCAAACTCGTCGGCGGCCCAAAACTTGCGGTGGACTTCAGAGTTACCTTTGATTTGCATCATCTCGATCAACGGTTCGAAATGTTGACGAATCTGTGCATATTCCAGATCGATTGGATCGCCGGCCGCATCGACGTCGGGAAACATCATCTGCTTGCTGGCGTTGGAGTTATGCGGGATGGCAAGGGCTTTGCTGCCCAGCGACTCCTGTTCGGCCATCCACGCCCAAAGCTCGTCTTCCCGGCGTAATTCGTAAGAGCTCATTGGCAAGTCAGGTACTTGCGCATCTCGATAGATAACGTTTCGATGCAGATTGCCACCCTTCGGCGCAGCGCTCCATTCGAATCCGATCAATGCCGTGAAGACACCGGGATTGTTATGTGCCTCAGCGGCCTCGATCATCACTTTCCATGCCGAGCGTGTGGTCTCCGCGCCAGCGAAAAACGGTGGATGCGATGGGTTATCACCGCGATTGTTTTCGACGACATATTGAAGAAACCACTTTTGCCGCTCTTCCAGGTCAGTCATGTTCCTGAGTTGCTCGAGCTGATCCTGATCGTGGCCGGGGGCGCTTTCCACCATAGTCGAATACATTTCGCCGATGTACTCAGCATGATCAGTCACCGACACAAAATCCAGCGGCCGGCGCCGCGTTTTTTCTTCGCCGTTAACGGTCACCGTTTCACCCTTGGCGTAACGATAGGCACCGTCGTGATCCAGACGGGCGCCGCCTATATAAGCATCCAGTGAGAAAGAGGTATGCATGTGGGTCTCGCCGTAGTAAGCATCGCGCAGCGGATTGGTGGCTGGCACAGAATCCGGTGCTGGCACCACCGACGGTTCCATTTGGTCGTTTGCAACCTCTGGCCGCTCGTCATTGCCCGTTGGGCCGCAACCTGCAAGCAAGGCGACGCTGCTGGCCGAGATAAGAAGGACGTTACGAATTTTGTTCAAAATGGACATCACTAACTCCGGAATTCCAGTTATAGAAAGCTGTTACTTGCCGTGCGCCTCATCGAGTGCTTTACGCAGCAATCTCGCCCAACTCTTCAGCATCTTGTCCGCTTCTGCGCGATTGGTTATTTCGTTGCTAATCATCACGTGACCATCCATCCGTGACTGTCTGCTGTCTACGATGCGGCCGATAATTGAGCTGGTCGCTGAATCATAGAGTTCCAGATACAAGGTCATTGATCCGTATGACTTCTTTTGCGTCGTACGTTCGTATTACCGAACGGTCAATTATTTTGGATTGCAAATCATTAGGCAGGCTGCCGAACCACGCGCCGCGGTTTAAAAACGAATTGATATGCTGCTTGTCGAGCGAGTTTTGCATGCGTTGAAACGCCGGGGTGGCCCTTTGATCGGTTTGTCGGGGTTATGCAGAATAAACACCCTTTTTTGCTAAGTCCACGACCATTGGCGTTTATGCTGTAATGTGATGTACTCCTCTGCCTGTCACTGCTTGACACGATTCGATAATAACAACATGTGGCTCTTTCGCTCACGAGCTGTCAGGCAAAAACAAGACAATATTCTCCGTGCAGTACCTGAAAATTGCCGTTCTCGGGACTGATCAAACAAGGCGCTGAACATGATCGACAAAATTGGTGAATCGCCCGGGGTCCCTGTCCGCTTCCTGCACCAGTATCGAAAATATGTGTGGACGATGGTCGCGATTGCGGTCTACGCAGCGCTTGGTTTTTTTCTGGCTCCATGGCTGGTACAGAAAAATGCAGTCAGTTCGATTCGAGAGATATACGGCGCCGAGCTGCGCCTCGAAAAGGTCGCCGTCAATCCGTTTGTTTTAAGTCTTCGCCTGAATGGTATCGAACTGGACGACCCGGCTGGCGCGCCCGTCGCGCGTGTCGAAGAATTTTTCGTGAACTTTCAACTCAGCTCCCTGTTTCGCTGGGCGTGGACATTCGATGAGTTCCGCGTTACGTCACCGCAGTTATTTATTGCACGTGACGAATCCGGCAATTTGAATCTCGCCTACTTATTTGCGAGCGGCGGTGAGCAGTCTGGCATTGCGGAAGAAGAACCAGAATCAGCAGTCACTCCGATGCTTGTCTTCGACTTCGTTATTGAGAACGGCGCCATAAACTGGCATGACGAAGCTCCGGTTGACACCATCGAGACCCGGTTCGGACCTATCAACATCGAAATCCAGGAACTCAATACACTACCCAACCGTACGGGCCAGCAAACTGTACTCATTACTACCGAGTCGACCGGCACTCTGAGCTGGGCCGGCAGCCTGCAGCTAAACCCATTGAAATCGGCAGCGCACGCATCGATAAAAGGATCACATTTCCCGCTGACTTCAGCCTATATCCATCACCAGACCGGATTCGACATTGTGGAAGGGAATGCAGACGTCGAACTGGATTACACCATCGACACAATGTCGGATGGCACTATCAGCGCTACAGTCGACAACTTCAATCTGACATTCAATGACGTGGTCGTGCATACATTTTCGGGCACGGTAGCCCCTGGTGCCGTAAGTCAGGATCGGGAAGTACTCCGGCTGCCGGAAATTCGCCTGACGGATGGAAAGCTGCGCTGGCCGGAGAGAAACCTCTCTTTTGCCGCGCTGGCGATGGACGACACTGTTATAAGTCTGTATCGGGATGAATCAGGTGCGCTGAACATAGACCGGTCGCCCACCGACCCCGATCTGGCAGACGATACTGTCGACGAACAGGAGGACGGCGCAACCACTGAAGATGAATGGCAGGTTTCCCTGCAAAATTTTGCAATCAATCATCTCGCACTAAACCTTGAGGACCACAGTGTAGAACCGTTCGCCGATATTGGCATTGCTGACTTCAATTTAAGTGTGAGCGATATCAATAATGAACCCGGCGCCCGCTTCCCGACATCCCTGGCATTGCAGGTTCGCACCGGCGGCACACTGACAATGGAGGGCGTGGTCTCGATGCTGCCAGAGGTTGAAATTGACCTTGATCTCGTCATAGACAATATTGCACTGGCGGGAGCACATCCCTACATCAAGCCGCTTGCAGACGTGAATATGGACTCCGGCGCTCTTAATCTGAAAGGGCACATGAATATTTCAGGCGAGGAACCACTCTCATTCTCTGGCGACCTCGACATTGTAGATTTTGAAATCACCGAGACTAAAGAAGACTCACGTCTAGGAAGTTGGCAACGAATGGCTGCCAACAACGTGATGTTGAGCATTTCTGAACAAAAGCTCGAGATCTCCGAAATTCTTTTGCATCAATTCTATGGCGATATCGTCATTGCTGAGGACGGCAGCCTGAACCTTGGCAGAATTGAGAAAGCTGGCGATGGCGAAGTCCCGGATGCTAACGACGAGGCTGGAGAAACCGAACCAGCCGAGTCTCAATTGGTGGTAACCGTCGGACGCGTCGTGTTAACTGAGGCTGCCGCGGATTTCGCGGATTTTTCGCTGCCGCTGCCCTTCTCGGTAAAAATCGAAAACCTCAACGGCCACATGACGACGATCTCTACGCAAAGCAGTGAGCCGTCCACAGTAACTTTCGAAGGAAAAGTCGACGCTCATGGTTTCGTGCGTGTGACGGGCAGCATCACACCGCTGGATCCGTCAGCTAACACCGATCTCACGGTTGTATTTCAAAATGTTTTCGTACCCAAGTTCACCTCGTACACGATTCCGTTCGCGGGCCGCGAAATAGCGAGCGGCAGTCTCGATCTTAGCCTGGGATATAAAGTTACGGACAGTCAGCTCGTCGGCGAAAACAACATCATCCTGCGTGACCTGGAATTGGGAGAGAAGGTGCCACACCCGGACGCGATGAGCCTGCCGCTGGGACTTGCGATCGCGTTGTTGAAAGACTCTGAAGGAAAGATTGATATCGATCTGCCCGTACGTGGCGACCTCAATGATCCCGAGTTCAGGTACGGCGGCGTGGTCATGAAAGCGCTCGGAACTCTGATCATCAAGATCGTGGCATCACCTTTCGCGCTGCTCGGCAAACTGATCGGGGTAGAGGCAGACGAGCTGGAGTACATCAATTTCCTTGACGGTCGGTCGGACCTGACTCCGCCGGAACTGGAGAGGGCTGCGAAGCTCGCAGAGGTATTAGCGCTGAGGCCGGCGCTCATACTTGATATCTCTGGCGTGGCAGAGGCAGATGGCCTGGCACTGCGTACAGCACGGTTAGACGAAATAGTCGAGGAAAGGATTGCCGCATTGGCAGCGGCTGAAGACGGTGACGACATGTACGCAGAACAACTCAAGGAAGTGCTTGAGGTGTTGTTTGCAGAGCAGCAAACAGTCGAAGATGGTTCGCTTGCACTGGAGGAAGTTCGCGCTGAATTCACGACTCAAACAATAGTCGATGGCGGAGAGACTCCGGTTGCGGAATTCGACGAGCTGGCTTATACGAACGAAATTCGTCGCCAACTGATTGAGGTGGAGCTCCTGCCCGACACGGCGTTCGCCGAGCTTGCGATGGCACGCGCAGAAAATACGCGAGTTGCAATTCTCGAAATTGACGAAAACCTGCAGAACCGTATTCGTATCGGAGAACCCGGGAGCGTGTCGAAGAAAGCTGGTGAAGCGATCAAAATGAAGGTGAGTCTGTCCACAGGAGATTTGGAGTAAACCTGTATATTCAGCATGTTACACACCGAATGAATGACCTGCTTCAGGAAAGCGATGGCAGCCACTCGGGTGCCAATCGATACTCAACCTGCTCATCATTGACCGGACAATGAAACGCTAACAGGTACGCGGTAAGTTGCAGGTCCACGCCGTCTTTTTCTCCCGTTCCATACAAGCGATCACCAATGACTGGATGCCCCAACCCTGCCAGATGACGACGGATCTGATGTTTGCGCCCGGTCTCGATGCGCACATCTACAAGCGATCGTTTGCCATCGCTACTGACTTGTTGCAATGAAAATTCGCTGATTGCTTCTTTGTCGTCTATCGGCTGTTCAACACGATGCGGATTGGGCTGCGGCGTGAAGTCGCCCGCCACTATCGCCAGGTAACGTTTCTCTACCGCACGCTCACGAAACAGTTCCGATAACGCAGCGGCGACTTTTTTGGAATGCGCAACCAAAATCAGTCCGTTGGCAGCCCGGTCGAGTCGATGCACGGTAAAAGCCGGTCGCTCCGGTTGCAGGTTTCGTTCGGCCCAGCGCATCACTGTGCAATGATCGCCCCACTTCGAACCCTGCGACCGCAATCCATAGGGCTTGCGCCACACCGAGTAGCCACTGACATCGGCAATCAGTGTTGGCTCAACGGGGCTTTCCGCCAGAATTTTGGCGTCGTAGTAGAGGTGCACTTCATCACCGGTTCGCAATGTTCGTTGCGCACGACGCAGCCGTTGTGTGTTGCTCCCTCGGGTCAACCAAACAGCCCCCTGGGTCATCGCGAATTTGATGCGCTGCCTGGAAAGTCCTGTCGCCTGCTGCAACAGGTCGACGGGGCTGTCGCCTGTTGATTCGATCAGCACGTGTGATTCGATGTGGTCTGTTGGTTTGCTCATGCGCAATTCATGGGGCAGATCCGGACAAGAGGCCTGATGGGGCTGCTGCAACTACCTCAGTAATCTGAGCGGAACTGATCAATACTGCCCTTGGGTGACCTGGACCCAGCGGCCGTGTCAGGCATCCGAATAAGTCCCTACGTTCCTCCTTCCACCAGCCATGCTTTTATCAGCACCTTGATCTGCGTCTGATACGGCATCCCGGCGAGCGTGGCCCACACTTTAGTTTGTGAGCCGCTAAAAGCGGCTTGACGGGACTGCTGCGCGTAGTTCCATCCTTAACGCATATCGCCCCCCGCTGGGCGTAGTAATTTCGCCCGTGCCGGTCGAGCGACTTTCACAAGGATTGAGTAATCACTACTATCGTACGGCGGGCTCCTACAAATCTTATTAGCACCTGTAGGAGCCCGCCCAGCGGGCGATTGACATTCGCTCCATACGCTTGCCGTCCAAACACCCTGGTCGTCTCATAATTTCTCTCTGCTACAAATTTTCGCGGCTACGCTTTGAACTTACTTTGCGATTTCCGCAATTGTCAAACTGCTGCTGCCTCCCCGGCAAAACCGGCGGGTCTCCCGTTAGTACCGGACATACCTTAACGATGGGCAGGATGGAGATATCCGAGTATCCAAGGCTGTGTGATACTAACGTGTTAACTTGTACAAAATCGACTTTTTAGATCAATATTCAGACGTCAGGTCATGGCGCCTCTCAAGGAAATGAGAATCGTTACGACGACCAAAATAAACCAGGATTTTTTTGATGATACGAGTTGAGGCATTAACCCGGACGTATGACGGTTTAACTGCGGTCGATCAGGTCTCCTTCGAAATAGGCACGGGAGAGATCGTTGGTCTGCTTGGCCACAATGGCGCGGGCAAGACGACCATTATGAAGATGCTGACCGGCTACCTGGAACCCACTGGCGGTTCCATCGAGATAGACGGTTTGGATATCAATACAGAACGCGAAGCAGTCCAGCAGCGGATTGGTTACCTGCCTGAAAACGACCCCCTTTATTATGATATGACGGTGATCGATTACCTCGATTACGCCGCTACGCTGCATGGTGTTCCTGATGCCGAGAGGAATGATCGGATACGGGAGGCCATTATCCAGACAGAACTCTCATCCAAGGCAACCGACACCATTGGCACCCTCTCGCGGGGATTTTGTCAGCGCGTGGGTGTTGCACAGACACTGTTACACAAGCCCCGACTGCTGATTCTCGACGAGCCCACCAACGGTCTGGATCCGACCCAGGTGCAGCATATGCGTGATCTGATCCGCGTACTGGCGCAACACGCCACCGTCATCCTTTCCACCCACATCCTGCAGGAGGTCGAGGCAATCTGCACCCGGGTCATCATCATCCACAACGGTCAAAAGGTGCTGGATTCCACCATGGACGAGCTGTTGGCCGGCAAACGATTGCTGGTGGCCGTCGATGCCGCACCAGAGCGTGCGCTCGAACTGCTCAGTGCAGTAAACGGCGTTGTGGCGGTGGAGCCAATGACGCACCGCGGGCCGGGACACCGATATGATCTGGACCTGGGTAACGAGGGCGATCCTGCCGAAGCAGCGCATATCGTTGCCAGCCGCGTTGCGAAGGAGGGGTGGAAGCTTTACGCATTGCAACCCGAACGCCGCGACCTGGAACAAATTTTCAGGGATATCTCGGCACAGGAGGGAATGTCGTCAAGATGAGTACCATTCTGAGAATCGCCCGTAAGGAATTTGCCACCTTTTTCTCCTCCCTCATTGCCTTTATATTTCTCGGCGCGTTCCTGGCCGTGACCCTGTTTGTATTCTTCTGGGTGGAAACTTTCTTCGCCCGTAATATCGCCGATGTAAGACCCCTTTTCGAATGGATGCCTCTGCTGCTGATCTTCCTGGTAGCCGCCGTTACCATGCGCATGTGGTCGGAAGAACGACGCTCCGGCACGCTGGAGTTCCTGCTCACCGTGCCGGTCAATGGCTACCAGTTGGTGCTCGGCAAATTCATAGCATGCCTTGGCCTGGTCGCGATGGCTCTACTTTTAACCCTTCCGCTGCCGATTACCGTTAGCCTGCTCGGCCCGCTGGACTGGGGTCCGGTATTCGGCGGCTATCTCGCCACCGGGTTTCTGGCGGCGGCCTACGCGGCTATTGGCCTGTTCATCAGCGCGCGTTCGGCAAACCAGATCGTCAGCCTGATCCTGACGGCTATGCTCTGCGGCTTCTTCTATCTGTTGGGCACCGATGCATTGTCCGGACTGTTCGACAACCGTACCGCGGAGATTCTCAAACTTTTGGGCTCCGGCTCACGCTTCGACTCCATTACGCGCGGCGTGATCGACCTGCGCGATCTGTATTACTACGTGAGCCTGGTGGGGGTCTTTCTGACGCTAAACGTCTTCGCGCTGGAGTCACTGCGCTGGGCCGGCAACGCAACCAACGCCAATCATCGACGCTGGGGGCTTATTACCGCGCTGATTGCAGCCAACTTTTTGATGACCAATCTGTGGCTTGCACCGGTGGGTTGGGCGCGCGCCGACCTGACTCGGGGAAATGTCTACTCAATCTCCGACACCACCCGAAGCTACCTGGCACAGCTTCAAGAGCCGCTGCTAATCCGGGGCTATTTCAGCGCTCAGACTCATCCACTGCTGGCGCCATTGGTACCGCGCCTGCGTGACCTGCTGGAGGAGTACGCCGTCGCCGGAGACGGACGGGTGCGCGTGGAATTCATCGATCCCCAGGCGCATCCCGAACTGGAGCAGGAGGCGAACGAAAAGTACGATATCCAGCCAGTGCCGTTCCAGTTCGCCGACAAGTACCAGGCTACGGTGGTCAATTCCTACTTTAATATCCTGATTCAGTATGGTGACCAGTATCAGGTACTCGGTTTCAGCGATCTCATCGAGGTCAAGATGCAGAGTGAGGCAGATCTCGAGGTCGAACTGCGTAATCCAGAGTACGACATTACCCGGTCCATCAAGAAAATCCTCTATGCCTACCAGGGATCCGGCGAACTGTTCGAGAGTATTTCCCATCCACTTAGCTTCAAGGGTTATATATCAGACGATGAGAAACTGCCCGCCGTGCTTAAATCGTTACGCACAGAACTGGACGCGATATTGCGTGACTGGGCAGAGCGCTCGGTCGGTTTACTGAATATCGACATCAGCGACCCGGACGCCGGGGACGGCATGCTAGCCGAGCAGATCAAAAATGAATTTGGCTTTCGTCCCATGGTAGCCAGCCTGTTGGACACCAACACCTTCTGGTTTTACATGACGCTGGAGGGGGATGGACGCGTCATCCAGGTGCCACTGCCCGAGCAGTATGACAGAGCAGGTCTGGAGCAAGGCATGCAGGCGGCCCTGAAGCGCTTCTCACGCGGATTCCTGAAGACAGTGGCACTCCATACCCCGGTCTCAAGACCAGCCATATTCGGCATGCCCGCCAGCGGCAAGCGTTTCGACCAGCTTAGAGCTACCCTGGCCGAGGATCACAACCTCACCTCTGCCAGTATGAGTAACGGCAGGGTTCCGGACGATGCCGATCTGCTGCTGCTGGTCTCGCCGGATAAACTGGACATTAAACAGCTGTTTGCTGTGGACCAGTTCCTGATGCGTGGCGGAACCGTGATCGTGGCGACCTCACCGTTCGATATCGAAATCCGCGACATATTATCCGTCAAAAAGAACGATTCCGCTTTGGTCGAGTGGCTGGCCCACCACGGCATTGTGCTCGAGGAGCAGATGGTACTGGACCCGCAGAATGCATCGTTCCCCATACCGGTCGAGCGCCGCGTCGGCGACATGGTGTTTCGCGAAACCCGTATGGCGAGCTATCCCTATTTTAGCGATATCCGCGGCGCTGGCATCGTGCAAGACGGTGGCATGACTACAGGCGTTGATCAGATCACCATGACCTGGCCATCGCCCATTTCCCTGGATGAGCAGAAGAACCATGGTCGTAACGTTATTCGCCTGCTGGAAAGTTCGGCTCAGACCTGGACCTCCGAGAGCATGGCGATCGAACCTGACTACGAGATTTACGGCGAAGTCGGTTTTCCACCTGGTGAACAAAGACGAGCGCAACTACTGGCGGTCGCGGTAGAGGGAAAATTCGACTCGTACTTCAGAGACAAGCCCTCGCCACTGCTCACCAGCGAAGAACAGATTGAAGCTGACGCCGAAGGCAACGGGAAAAAACCGATCATCACCCGGGTGATCGACCGCTCACCGGAGTCGGCACGTATTGTTCTTTTCGCCTCCAGAAGCTTCCTCACCGACACGATGCTGGATTTGGCCAGCTCCGGGATGGGCACCCGCTACCTGAAGCCGATCCAGATGATAGAGAACGCCATCGACTGGTCTTTGGAAGATCGCGGTCTGCTTGCCATACGTGGCCGGGCCCATTTCTCGGGCACCCTCAAGCCATTGGACAGGGATGCCCAGTTGTTCTGGGAATTCCTGAACTATGGCCTGCTGCTTGTCAGTCTGCTCATGATCGCACTGATCCGCAGACAGACAAGAAAGCGGGCAACCTCTCGCTACGCCGCCATTCTTGGCAACGCAGAAAATGGCGGGCTTAAGAGATGAAAAAGTGGATTTCTATTCTGAGCGGTCTGTTGGCAGCGCAACTCGTGCTGGCCGCGATTCTAAATCTGACCGGTGAGGAATACGATACTTTTCAGCCCAAAGAGAAGTTACTGTCTTTCAACAGACAGGCGGTGAGCGTTCTGCAGATTAAAGACGGTACGGATAGCGTGGAGATTAGAAAACAGGAAGGTAAGTGGCTACTCCCGGACAGTGGCAACTTCCCCGCCAGTCAGCGCCAGGTCGAGCAATTGCTGGACAAACTCGCCGCACTGGAGAAAGGCTGGCCTGTGGCCAGGTCCCAAGGCGCAGCGCAGCGCTTCGCAGTGCACGAGGAGCAGTTCGAGCGAGAACTGATTCTGCTATCGGACGACGACAACCGGACGACGCTTTATGTCGGTTCCTCCCCCGGATTCCGCAAGGTGTATGTCAGGCCCGGCGACGAGGATGATATCTTTGCGGTTGATTTCAACACCTGGCAGGTGAACGCGAAAGCGGATGACTGGATCGACAAAGACATTCTCTTGCTTGATGACAATAGCGTGCAGCGTATCGAGATGCGCGGACTCATTTTGCAGCGGGAAGACGGCAAGCTGCATGTGGCGAACCTGGAAGAGACAGAACAAACCAACGTCGAAGAAAGCCGCGCCCTGATCAGACGGCTTGCCGGGTTACGTGTCCAGTCTTTACTTGGTACCGAAACGAAGCCTGAATACCGACAGGATGAACCGGCACTTGAGGTCAGGATGACGCGTGAGGGCGACGAGGTCCTGGACTATCGTTTCTCCAAAGCCGAATATGGCGCCTATTACGTGCTGAAACGCTCGGATCTGGAGTATTACTTCAAGGTCGCCGACCACCAGGTGGATCCAGTTATGGAGACCACACGGGAGAAACTGGTACAGGCCAGGATCGGGACAGCGTCAATCGCGCCACCTACAGACGAACACGACCAGAATGATACAAGCACCAGCAAAGACCAGGAATCTGATGTTGGCGGAGCGGCCGCGAAGGAGCACAGGTAAATGCATAGCAACGGCCGTTGCCTCAATTACAATCACGGGCGCCAAACGCACCGGTGCGTTTTTGTCCTGCGTGCGGTGACGGGCAGCATGCTGGAAAACGACGTGAAGGAAACACATACTGTGTGGATTGTGGTGAGCAACTCGTAAAATAGAGGTGACTGCTAAGCGGCGGTTCAAGAGATGTCTAAAATGGATAACTATTTGGATGGGAGTTGGGAATTGTTTGAGCAGTGGATCCGAAACACGATCGGGTCGGACTTTTGCTGGCGCGTAAGACCGATGGACAAACGATCTAACCGGGAAATGATTGTCAAACTCGTGCAGAACGAAATCACAGACAACGATGGGGTTTTCCCAGAAACAAATTCGTTCATTGAACGAAAATAATAATAACAGTGAAATGCGACAATGACATGGTTCTGTTCATCCGAGCATTAGCAAACCCAACTGGCAAACCTATTCGAACCCGGAAGCGGAATACGGGCCACCACGCGATCTAATCGAACAACTCCGCAAAACTCGAATCCGAGTACTCGGAAATGGTATCGGCAAGGGTTTGCATTTCGACGTGCATGTCGTAGAGCCTGGGCTCCGGTCTTAACAGATGATATTGCCTGAATCGCCAAAACGACGTGGCTACAGCAGCATATACCGCAAAGGCTTTCAAACATTCTCGTTCGACTGACTCAAGAGTCATACCGTTCTGGTAACCGCGTAGAAATTGTCTCGCTTTTTGGAAAGAGATGCCTTGCCGATTTCGACAAGCACCAACGATCACCATTCCAAGATCGAAGGCGCGGTAATAGTGGCAAGCTTCTTCGAAATCAATGATCGCCTCGAGCTGATCATCTTTAACGATGATGTTGTCGAAGAAGACGTCACCGTGAATAAGTGTCATTGGTAAATTCTGAGGGATCTGTTTTTGCAAATATCTATTCTTCTCCGATAACCAGTCGACAAAAGCATGATCAAGATTGGAATTTATCACTTCGGAGAAATAGCTGCGGCCATAGGGAAACGATTTAGGCAGGAAAGAAGGCGCAGATATATCGTGTAGCCGGGCAATTTCCTGACCCAACTGAACCAGTAGGTTCCCGGTTAAGTTGGCAGCTATGTCTCCGTCGACGTGACACTTCAACATGACAGGTTTTTCATCGTGCAGTATTACGATAGGCTCTTTGGGTGGTACAACAACTCTCGAGGTGCGAATACCGTGATCGGTCAAATAGACCAATAGATTTGCAAGATTAGTTGCGTGTTTTAATGACTTTTGATCGCAAATCGTCAGAACGTACTTTCCCGAGTTCGTCTCAACGCAATAGTTGCTGTTCTCGCTTCCGCCGTCCAGGACGGAGAAAGCTGTAATGTCATCAATTCCAAACCGACGAGCGAGACCCTCAACGGCAGCCCTGTCCAGACGAGCATAAAGCGCCACCCAAATAACTGCCTAATTGGACTTGGATGGCTTTACAAAATCAATGAGGAGGACATCTCTGTACCCACCACCATCGCGCTTGCCAGAGACAATCGGCGAGACGCTGTGCCATAGAGAACGGTCAAAATAATATGAGTCGAAGTAATACTTCTGCTTCCAAACAGCATGAGGAACTGCCGTCGGCTCCGGACCATTGCCGTAAAAGTTATTTATACCACCACCAATGTTTTGGCGAGAAATCAAATGTTGCGAAGTATAGTATTCGTCATCACGGTGAGTGCCCTCAGGCGTGGGATTACCCGGCACTCCAGGCGTGGCGATTATCCGGATCTGATGAACGCCGATTAGCCAGTCGTCCTCGATTTGTTTGTTCGAAGTCAGCTGAGCAAAGTCAAACAGTATCAGTTCGCGCAGAAACGGATTTTCGACGGTAGTGGCGCACAGTGCTGCGAAGTGTCTTTGCTTGCCGCCGTTGAGAGGGTTGATCTCAACGGATTGATAGAAAGACGCGCCGGGAATGTGGGCCAACTGACCGGTCGAACCGGACAGCCGGTACAGCCCGTAGCGCCTCGATCGGTAACTTCCGCCATCGGCCATGTAGGGGTCTGGCTCGAGATGCTCCCAATCACGCCTGAAGAACTCACCAGATTCATCTAAATCTGCTGAAAACGAGAACTCATGGGAAGGAACCAGCGCGTAATGAGATTGCTCAATACTGCTGCCTATATCGGCGTCAACGGTTATCACGTTTTTTTTATTTCCGGATACGGAGCAGTAGTATACAGAGGTTTAACCGTTCAGTCTGGTTTGTTATTGCTTTGCAGCAACATTCCGTTAGCGCGTTCGGCTGGTAGTATTGTGGAGCGAGGCGGAGAAGAGCGAGCTTCGACAATTATGACGTAGACAAGAGCGCCCATGCCTGAAACATGGCGGATATTGGGGGCGGCCTGGATGGCCAGAATCGTGGCATGCTGTGTGGCCAGGCTCTATAACTGTTGGCTTGCGCCTAATATTGACCCGGTATTTGCATTGAAAACTAGCCCGGTAATATACATGGAAACTCAGTGCGTATCGACACCCGGTGCCGATCAGACGGGTCAATCGTCGACACAAATTAGTGCCGGAATTGGATCAACTTTTAGTGCCAATCAACACCCTGCGCAAGCTGTCTGTGGCGAATTCCCGCTCAGGCGGCGACGGGTTGTAGGGCGCAAAAACTCTATTGGTGCTGTCAAACTGCCCATTGGTACACATGATGTAAGCCGCCCAAGACAGGTTTCGCGACGAGGCGCCTGGACGGTTCTGTACGTAAATCCTTTACATGTCGACATGGTGCTATCTGGCCAAGACTTCGATGAGGCCGCCAGCGATTGTAGTAGGCGGCGTATTCGTCAACTGTTCGCTGCAAGTGTTGGTGACCAAATATGAGCCTGTGATCGAGACACTCGTTACGAATGGTGCGTACCCGGCGTTCCGCAATTGCGTTTGCTTTTGGAGCTTTCACAGGCGTGCGAATTTGATTGATCTCGAGTGATGCAACTCGCCGATTGAATGCAACACCAAAGCAGCCGTCACGGTCGTGAATCAGGTAACGGGCTGATTCCCTCGATATTCAGCAGGCTTCGACCATTTGTTGTGCCAGCCACCCCGATTTGGGATGTGCTGTAACTCGCGCCTGTATGAGTTCACGATTACCGTGGCGAATGATGAAGAACACATACAATGTTTGAAACCAGACGGTTTGAACAGTGAACAAGTCACATGCCCAGATTTCGTCGCTATGCTGGATCAGAAACTGTCGCCAACCGGGGGAGGGCATTCCATCGTATGGTCGTCGCATGTATTTGGCTACCGTACGTGCACAAACCCTATAGCCAAGACGTGCTAGTTCCGCCTGGATTCTACGTTGTACCCCGAGGGCAGGCTTCGCGCTCCCCACAGGGGATTCTACCGAGCCATTCGGCCAATGAGCTCCCGAAGTTCGGGGTCAATTTTCCTGCGCCCAGTTCCGGACGGGCGGCGTGATCGCCAGCGCCGGTAGGCTTGCCAACCCTTGCGATGCCAGCTAACAACGGTATCCGACCGTACGGCGATCAAGCTCTGTTGCCAACCTGAGTACAATTGATAGGCAAGGACCCAGAAGCGGCGATCTGCATCTCGAATTTGTGGTCTAGCCTGACGTCGCTTGAGAACAATCCATTGCTGCCGAAGGCAGAGATTTTCAGCAACCGATCTTGCTCTGGACTTGAAAATGACGGTGAAAGCGTAGACAAGGTACCGAATCATCGAAAAGTCCCCTAAGTTATTCTTATTAATAGGATGTGCAGCATCGTGGCATTGGCAATACTACGGTGCCGATAGAGTTTTTGCGCCCTTCAGGTGTGCAACAGTGTATGTTTCAAGCGCCCAACCCGCTACAGCGCGAGAATCAATTACTGCCGGTAAGAAATATGGAATTGCCAAAGAAATGCGGTAACATCGATCTGAATACTGACTGGAGTAACTTCTGCCCCGCGGTGGAACGAGAAACTGGAGAAAAAAATGTTGAATTTGCGTAACAGCCTGCTGGCAGCTTTTTTCGGTGTCTGCATAGCGGCCACCGGCATGGCTCAGGAGCTAATGATATTCCCGAATGCCGATCAGGCGCCCGAGAAACAGGAAGAGGATAAGTATGTCTGCTATGGATGGGCAAAAGGCGAAACAGGATTTGACCCAATGGTGCTACCGACAGCGACCCAAGCGCCACCGCAACAAGAAGCGGCCAAGGGCGGAATGGGACGAGGCGCGGTCCGCGGAGCAGCGGTCGGCCAGATTGTTGGCGGTGATTCGGACAGCACGTGGAAGGGTGCTGCAGCAGGTGCGGCCGTTGGTGGAATGCGGCGTAATGACCAAAAACGCAAAGAGCAACAGGCACAACAAAATTGGGAACAGGAGCAGGCGCAGATCTATGCAGATAATCGCAATCGCTACAACCGTGCTTATGCGGCGTGTCTTGAAGGAAAGAATTACACCGTTCGCTAATGGCACCGGAGAATAACAACATGAAAGTTTTTTCAAGAATGGTTTTTTTATTTGTAGCGAGTTTTTTCGGCGCGACAGCAATCGCAGCTGAATTCGATGGCTCCGAGCCGCTTATGTGTTCGTTCGCCCAAATTGTCGAGTGTGACGCTGGTGCGGAATGTCGCAGCGTGACCAACGAAAGTATTGACGCACCGGACTTTGTCAGATTTGATTTTAAAAAGAAGCAAGTTATAGCGATCGCAGCGGGTGTCGAGAACGCGCCTGCTGATCTTGGCAACGTCATAAACCTTACCAACTATTTGATCGTGCAAGGAGTGCAGGGTGGCGCTCAAGGCGCCGCGAACTCGCTCGCCTGGTCTGCAACGATAGACCACGAGAGCGGCCATATATCTATGGCGGCGGCCGGTGAGAAAGCCGGGTTTGTTGTATTCGGGGCGTGCACCACGATTTGAGTGCAATATATGTGCAGGACAGAATTGAGATCAGGTTGGAGTGTCGTTAATTGTGCTCCTGTCGCTTCTACCTGATCGTTCCGCCCCATGTTGAACAGAAATGGGTCGCAACGCCCGCTCCAGATGATTGGTGTCGATGGGAACATCGGGATCGCTCAAGAATTCCTTCGGCTGGTCGCTGCGGGCCATGGCGTATTTCAAGGCTTTCGTTAACGGATTGCTCGGCAGCAGGTCGTGCCGCTGGCACTGCGCCTCACACCAGCACCAGAACGCGGCGACCACCGGTTCGCTGTGTTTTGTCCGGTACTTGAGGCTTGTCTTCGCCGCTTAACTTCTTGTCCCGGATTGCCTTCTGGATATTTGTTTTGTTGGTATATGCATCAAGATTTACTTGAGAATATGCGCGACAAGTACGATCCGGGGGAATATGTCGCTGGTTAGGTGACAGATTATGCGAATCGCCTCCCGAATTATTACAGTCACTCTCATTTTCCTGCTGTCTACTGTGGGTGTCTTGGCGCAGCAAGCTGTGTACAAGTGAGTGGACAAAGATGGCGTCGTACATTTCAGCGACGAGCCGCCGGTTGAATCGGAGGCAGTGTCGATCGAGCAAATGACGATCGCCGAATCGTCTGCGCCTTCAGAGCCATACCAGCCTCCCGCAAGGGAACCGACTGAAACTCGGAAGCAGGACGAAAGAGAAGCAGCACATCAAGTAGGGTCAGTCGGGAATGTGAGTCAAGCTAACCGCCATGGAAGATGGTGACTGGAGACGGAGGTCGATTTCAACCCTTGCTTTTGTTCACAGGCTTGCATGGCGAAATCCAATCTACTTTCGGTTTGGAAAGCTGCGAGTTTGATCTCAATTGTCCCGGAGTTGCGCTAGTATTCGCCTATGCGTAATTGCTCTACAGCTTGGGTCAGAATTTTTCTTGCGTTACTTTTTGCCGCGCTTTCTGCTACCCAGGTCGGCGCCGTCGAACGTTTGGTGCCCGATGACTTCGACACTATCCAGGCTGCAATCGACGCGTCAGCCGACGGCGATGTCGTGACCGTTGCGACAGGATCATATGCTGAGAACCTCAAGTTAAAGAGCGGCGTCGACGTGCGGGGGCGCGAGGCTGCGCGGACGATTCTGCTGCCGAGTGAAGTCACGATTCCCGTCGTATTGGCAAGCGACATCGACGACGTGACCTTCGGCAACTTCACGATCGCGGAGGCTCAAATTGGCGTCGATGTGATCGGCGGCACGAATCTGCAGATTGTAAACACTATTTTCGACACGGCGACCCAGTTTGGTCTGCGCGTCGACATTGATTCGACGGTCGATAGCCTGAACAACGTCTTTTGGGAGAACGCGGTCGCTATCACGCGATCCACGATCGACGTGCAGGTTACGAATACCGCATTCATCCGCAACGTGGTCACGATTACCAGCCCGATCGGAATACCCGTCAGCCGGGATGCCAACGTTGACAATTGCGGCTTTTTCACCAATGCGGACCTCAATGTCGCTGGCGTGGATTCGGGCCTCGGCGACAATTTCGTAGTAGGAGATCCTCTGTTCGTCGATACTGAAGAAGGCGATTTTCACCTTCGCGAAGGGTCGCCGTTCATCGACACGGGTATCGGAGTCGATTCCATCGACAACTCAATAGCGGACATTGGCGCATATGGCGGCCAGTTCGCCGATCCGATGCCGTTCCCGTTGTCGGCGCCGACATTAAGCGACGTGAGCGACGCGAGTCCTCCACCCTACGGCATCGAGGTATCCTGGTCGGCGAACCTGGCGTACCGTGTGACAAGCTCATTGAACCCGGGCAGCTACCGCGTGTACTACGTTCAGAACGAGAGCGGACCACCGTACAACGGTACCGACGCCGGTAGCGGCACACTACCGTCGCCGGTGGAAGCGGGCACAGCCACAACGTTCATACTGGACAATCTGCAGCCTGCCGCGCCGGCGCCGGATACGCCGCAGCTCCTCTCCGCCGGCGCGCTCAATCAGTCTGTTGCATTGACCTGGAGCGCGGTGAGTGAGGCGACGGCCTATCGAGTGTACTGGGGAATCACGTCGATTGACGAGAACTCCAGCGATGTGGGTGACGTGACCGCTTTCACCGTAACGGGGCTGGCAAATGACGCCACTTATCTATTTGCTGTGAGCGCCCTGCAAGAGCCGGTCTACCATGTCAGCGTCACGTCGCTCGACCATACGCAAAACAGAAACGAGAGCGATTTCTCACCGGAGGACGCCCTGGCAATTGGGCCGAGCGAGGAAGGAGCCCGGTCGAACACATTGAGTGCGAGTCCGGCCATCACGATTGCGTATCCCGATCTCCCGGACAAGGGGTGTTTCATTGCCACGGCGGCCTTTGGCGCCGATTGGGAGGCCGAAGTGCTGGCGCTGCGTGAATTTCGTGACCGTTACCTGGAAACGAATAGACCAGGGCGCGCATTCGTAGCGTGGTACTACCGCCACGGTCCGGCAGCTGCGCGAGCCATCGAAGGCAGCAACGCAGCGAGGGCTGTCGTACGTTGGATACTTTACCTGCCGGTCGCACTTGCGCTCGTATTGATGCACGCAAGCAATGCCTCGCTCGGTGCCCTGACGTTGTTGTCCGGGAGTCTCCTCGTATCGATCGGATACCGACGACGCGCCAGCCGCGTCCCGACCTGGGGGCGGCTGGTTTGAAGCGTAACACGTGGACTTGCTTCACACTCCGAATCGCGGCGGTGCTGGCGTTGGCGCCGCTGGGACTAACGTACGCCGATGAACCAACGCCGTGGGTGTTCGAGTTGAAGGGTGGACTGTTCGAACCGGATCTGCCGTTGTACAAGGAATTCTACGGCGACGATGGCAACGGTTACGTCGCCGTTGCATTCAGTCACCAGTTCCGTCGCTGGCTGGAGATGGGCGGCGAGATCGGTTACTCGCGCGATTCAGGGGTGGGCGTGCAACCGGCCAACAGCCAGCTTGCTGGCAGCGTCACTTACACAC
>SMUY01090559.1_pt1 | contig 24338 bp, 25 predicted proteins | sample 2456441 | NCBI WGS metagenome assembly SMUY01 (sample SAMN11095931, study PRJNA526329) | marine sediment metagenome | biome: Marine sediment; feature: Surficial sediment; material: Deep marine sediment; isolation source: Hadal surficial sediment | place: Pacific Ocean | collected 2014-11 | depth...
CACGCGTTTGACAGGCAGCGCGAAGATCAACGTGGTACCAGCGGAGGCGGGAGCAGAGCTCGATTGCCGTTTACTCCCTGACCAGGACCCGCAGACGTTCGTCAGGGAACTCGAGATCCTGATTGCGGACCCGGATATCGACATTGATCGCATCATGGGGTTTACACCGGCGGTAAGCTCCACGAGAACGCCGTTGTATGGGCTTATCGAGCGGTTCTTGCGGGAACGTTACCCGGGAACAGTGGTTGTCCCATCGGTGTCTACGGGATTTACCGACAGCCATTTCTTCCGCGATCTCGACATCGAAAGTTATGGCTTTTCGCCGTTTTTGTTCGAGGCCCACGAAGCACGCGGTGTGCATGGCAACAACGAGCGAATTTCAGTGGAAAATATGCAGCGTGGTACGGCTACGATGATTGAGCTGCTGGAGCGGTTCCTGTTGCGCTGAACTGGCGGGTCTCGCCGAGCAGGCGGCCGGATCGAGAGATCGGCCACCACTCGGTAGTTCGTCTACACAGCGCCGTAAACATTGGGTCAGGGCGAGTGTGAGTATTTACTGATTACCGGCTACCTGGATGCTCACGCTACCTCGTTGGGGTACGAAGCGACCCGACGAGGCGGTGTAGGCCAATAGCTCGCGGCCGTTGCGGGAGGTTTCACAGCTGATTCGTAGCAGCGCGCGATCACCCGCCTGCCAGGCGCTGGCGTTGATGAAATAGGCGTTAGCGGGGCCCTCGCGGTCAATGTAGTAGGTACGGCTGGTCGCGAAGCCACTCCTAAATTCAGCCTTGGCCGCATCTATGCAGGTTTCGTACCCGCGAAACTCACTGGGTTGGCTGGGGCGAGCGTGTGCAGCACCAGCGATAAGGATCGTCAGAGCTGACAGTGCAACAAGGGTCTTTTTCATGGTTCCCATTCCTTCTTTCGACAGTCTTGGTTAGCTACCGGGCTCCCTGACAGAGTTCCAGGAAGAATGTTACTTAAAGTAACAATAGTTCATTGACATGGGAATAAAAGTAACGTAGAACCTGATTCTCACGGATGTGCAGGGGAGTGGTTTGACTCATCCCGCCTACCAGTTAGATTGGAACCTTGTTCGCAGCTTCGTAGCCGTGGTCAACGGTGGTAGTCTGGCCGCGGCGGCTCGCCAGATGGGGCTCTCTCACCCGACGGTGGCACGGCACGTGCAACTGCTCGAGCAAAATCTCGGTGTGGATCTGTTCGATCGCACATCCAGCGGTCTTTCCATTAATGAGGCAGGAACCCAGCTTGCCGAAGCGGCCGTGCGCATGCAGAAGAATGCAATTGCCTTCGAGGCCGTTAGCGATGTTGTGAAGACCAGCACCGTGGGAACCGCACGCATTACGGTTGCAGAGATTCTCGCAGAACTTTTTCCAGCGCTGCTGCGACCTCTGCAGAAATTTAATCAAACCGAACGTTTGATCGAACTCATTATTTCCGATCAGTCGCTCAATCTACTGGATCGGGAATGCGATATCGCGATCCGTCACGTTCGCCCCGTGCAGACCGAGCTGATCTGTAGAAGAGTTGGTAGTTTACCTTTCGCTGCGTGGGCAAGTTCGGGCTATCTTGCCGATGTGGGCGAGCCGACGCTGGCTACCCTGTTACAACACTGGTTCATCGACGGGGTTACGCACACTAGATTCACGGATGCGGTTGAGAAGTTGAGCAACCCGATTCCCCCTGCACGGGTGATATTCAGAACGGATTCGGTCCTGGCACAGCGCAAGGCCGCTCAGGCGGGATGGGGCATTGCGGGACTACCGGTTTACCTCGGTGAGCAAACACCGGGATTGTTCCAAGTGCTCGCGACGCAGCCAACCTTCGAGCTCGAGGTCTGGGTGGTGGCGCGCCCCCAGGTACGCCATACGGCGTTACTAAAACAGGTATTCGACCACGTGGCGGCGGCACTCCAGGAATTTCTGAATGCATCGGCGACTTCCACGACGTTACCGGTTGTCACGCTGGGCTAGATAACCGCACCAACACCACCACGACGTGCGTCCCCAACTGCCACAAATTTCGCGCCTCGTCGTTCAACCAGGTGAACGCCTCCGAAGAACAGGTTTGGTGACGCCCACCGGTCGATCGTGACAACCCGCTTCTCTAACTCGGTGACAACCTGGTTGCTGAACCCGGGCTCCAGGGAGAGCTTGTCGCGTTCGTAGTGGATCCTCGGTAAACGTACGGCTTCATCGGCTGGTATTGCGAAGTCGAGAAGGTTCGAAATCACCTGCAGGATCGCGGTACGAATTCGGTTCGATCCGCCAGAGCCGAGTACGGTTGTGTGATTTTGCTCGAGCTCGATGAGGGTGGGCGCCATCATCGAAGTCATCCTGAGATCCGTCGACCAGCGATCGGGGCCCTGAGGATTGATGTCCTCCTCGCCGAGCATGTTGTTGAGCATGATGCCGCTGCCCGGGATGAGATAGCCGCATCCTTCACCGTTGGAGAGCGTCATGGCCGCGATGTTACCGGCACTGTCTGCAATGCTTATATGCGTCGTGCCACGATGTGCGCGTGGGCGGTTGCTGATACGGGTCCGATACTGCTCGAGCAGACCGGCATCGAGAGGACTGGTGTCTCCGGTACCGATCGACATTCGTGCTTCGTTGGTCAGTTCCATCACGTCGATTAGTAGCTCGAGATGTTCTAATGAGCCGAATGTGACGTTAGCCAGATCGATGTCGTTCAACAGCTGAAGTGCAAAGCCGATGAGCGTTCCTCCGGAGGAAGGTGCGGGATTGGTTAATATCCGGGCGTTACGATAGCTCAGCACAAGCGGCGTGCGATGGTAAACCCGGTAACTTGCCAGATCGGCCATGCTCAGGTGACCTCCCTGTTGCGCACACAGGTTGGTGATGCCACGGGCCAGTTCACCGGTATAGAACAACGCCTCACCTTCTAAGATGAGCGCCTCGAGGACATCTCCCAACAACGGTTGTTTGAGTAATGCCCCCTCGGTCGTGGCGCCATAGGTACGTGCCGTTGCTTCGCTCAACCGATAGATAGGCGCAACAACGTTGAAGAGATAGGCTTGGAACGCACTCACCGGTACGCCTTCCCGGGCAGACCTGAGTGCAGGTTCGACCAGGCGGGTCATAGGCAGCGATGCGAGGTCTGCATAGATAGCGAACAGCCCCTTCACCATGCCGGGTGTCGCGATCGCAGCCGGTCCGACGTGAAACGCTTGGGTTGTGGTTCCGAAATCGGCTTCTATGGGCAGTAATTCGCTCGCGGCCGCAGAGCGCACGCGCGGGGTCTGGACGAAAAAGTCATAAACCGTCGGCTTCTCGCCCACCGCGTGCGCCAGGAGAAATCCACCACCACCGAGGGATGCCAGAACAGGTTCGACCACACACGCGACAAGCTGTGCGGCAATGACCGCATCGTATGCGTTACCCCCGTCGAGCAATACGTCACATGCCGCTTGCGCGGTCACGGGATGCCCGCAGGCTACTGCACCTGCTGGTTCGGGGATTGCAGCCATGCGCGATTATGTTTCTGTTAGGGAGCACGCTCAAGGCTGCGGGGCCCCCACGTTGGAATCGAGGCTGAGCGTGCTCCAGTGGATAAGTGGCAGATGTCTCTCGACGCCTCGTTAATTCATGGTCTATCATCGAATTCGAACTTCACGAGGAGGAGCGATGGCCAGCATTCACGATTTCGCAATGGAAACCATCACCGGCGAGAGCCAGAGCCTGTCTCAGTACAGTGGCCAGGTTTGCCTGATCGTCAATGTTGCAACGAAGTGAGGGATGACGCCCCAGTACGCAGGTCTGCGGACATTACACGAAAGCAACAAAAATAACGGGTTTAGTGTTCTCGGCTTCCCGTGTAACCAGTTTGCGGCACAGGAACCTGGCACAAACGCTGAAATCCTCGAGTTCGCTCAATCCAAGTACGATGTCACCTTTCCTATGTTCGCCAAGATAGAAGTCAACGGCGACGGAGCCTGCGATCTTTACAAGTATCTGAAAGATGCACAGGCAGATGAGGAAGGCAAAGCTGATATCGCTTGGAATTTTACCAAATTTCTCGTCGACGGCACGGGTTCGGTAATTGCGCGCTTCGGCCCGCAGACAACCCCCGAGGAGATAGGGCAGCAACTTCCCTCGCACCTGGCGGGATAGTTCCCATTTTCAGTTGGTAAGATCGGGTCCCCAACGGGTTCCCAAAGGGTCCCCAACGGGTCCCCAGCCGTTACTTACCAGCGGCTGGGGCTTCCGGGTTGGTGGGAGAGACACGAATGATACGGCCTGCCGCGCTATCGGTGAGCAGGTAGATGTAACCTGCCGCGTCTACTCGAATGTCGCGAATTCGTTCGCCCACTTCAGCAAAAAGCACCTCTTCAGCTACGACAAAACCGTTTTCCATGTTCAACCGTCGCACTTCCTGATTCACCAATGCCCCAACGAAGAGATCCCCGTGCCATTCCGGAAAAAGCGCACCGTGGTATATGGCGAGGCCCGATGGCCCGATGGACGGAACCCAATAGGTCAGAGGTGACGTGATCCCGGGCAGTTCAGAGTATGGGGATACGTACGCGCCGTTATAGTCGATCCCGTAGGTGACCATAGGCCAACCGTAGTTACGCCCCGCTTCGATGAGATTCAATTCGTCCCCCCCTTGGGGACCGTGCTCGTGCAGGAATATTCGGCCGGTTTCCGGATCGAGCACCAAACCTTGTGGGTTGCGATGTCCGTAGGAGAAAACGGCGGCTTCCTTTCCCGCCAGCCCGGCGAAGGGGTTATCCGGTGGTATGCTGCCATCGTCGTTGATACGTACCACCTTGCCGAGTAAGGCATCCAGGTTCTGAGCCTGCTCACGATAGTCGAAACCGTCGCCCGTTGTGATCAGCAGCGTCCCGTCCGCCAGGAAAAGCATTCGACCACCGTAGTGCACGGGTGTGTCCTTGGTTGGACTCACCGTAAAGATCACTTCGAAATCTTCCAGACGGTTGTCGACCAGGCGTGCACGGGCCACCTGAGTCGCGTTGGCTGCAGGTGAACCCTGGGCATATGAGAGATATATCAGCTGGTTGGTCACGTAGTCGGGATGCACCAGCACATCGAACAGCCCGCCCTGGCTGTGGGCGTATACCGCAGGCACACCAGCGATGGGCTCGCTTAACGAGCCGTCGCGACCTACCCGGCGTAACTGACCGGATCGTTCGGTCACCAGAGCTTCACCGTCGGGTAAAAAAGCCAAACACCAGGGAAAGTTCAGCTCGAAAGCAACTGTCGTGAGTGTGTAGTTTTGGGCGGCTGCCGGTAAGGCAAGGAGCAATCCGATCAGGGCCGAAATGGTGCGATTGCGCATGGAATTCTCCGCTTGAAAACCTTCGATGCCTCCGGGGTTTTCGTAGAGGCTGGACCCGGTCATTATGAAGCTCTTGGAATTAATGGTGAATGGGTAATGTTGCGAAACATCGGTGGGTACTTCGCCGCGGTGGCGGGCGCCTACGTATTGGCGTCCATTGCGTCCACACAGTCGGTTCTGGCGAGTCTCGCGGAGATGGGCGTCAACATAGACTTGACCACCCGATTTGCAGCCATCGGTCATGATCTGCTCGGGTTGATGACTATTTATCTGCCAATCATCGCGATCGCCTTTCTCATAGCCTGGCCGGCAACCGCGTTGACCGTCAGATGGTTGCCACGCTTAAGAACGATCGGTTATGTGCTCGCAGGGTTCGCCGCGATCATCGCTGCACATCTGATTCTCAAACAACTGGTGGAGATCACGGGTATCGCTGCGACGCGTACCACGTTCGGCCTTGTTATTCAGGGACTGGCTGGTGCCGCTGGTGGGCTGATTTTTGTACGCGTGGTACCGTCTCGCGACTAGCGACCCCAAACTTACCCGAATCGCGTGCAGAAGATGGATGGCAGATTCGCCGAAAAAGTCGCGAAAGAATCACCCCCGTTATCCGACAGCCACAGACTTCCGGTGGTAGAGCCCAGGGCAAGCGTTTTGCCATCGGCGGCAATGTCCATCCCATGACGGTAGACGAGATCGTAAGCGTCGCTTTGCGGCAGGCCTGAGCGTAACTGGGTGAAAGTCTCACCCCCGTCATCCGTGCGGTTGACTACCATGGCGCCATCCACAGGAATACGAATTTCGTCATTGCTAGCCGGGACGAACCACGCCCGCAAAGGGTTTGTGGGGTCCGCGACCACCGCAAAACCAAAGCTCGAAGGGGATACGTCCACGAGCTCCTGCCAGGTTTCGGCATCGTCAAGGGACATCCAAATACCATTGTGGTGTTGCATCCAGAAGATGTTGGGATCGCTCGGTGATTGCACGATGCGGTGCGGATCCTGTTGTTCAGGATCGTGAGCAAGATCCGGCGGCAGGTAATCCGCGCGTAACCCTTTGCCTTTTGCCTGCCAGGAATCGCCGCCGTCGTTCGTCTGCCAGACACCGCCGATGGACACGCCAACGGTGAGATGATCGCTGTTGCGGGGATCGACGCAGATTGAATGCACACCGGGCCAGTCGTAGCCGCCACCTTGCCAGGCAGCTCGGCGCGGTTCTTCCCACAGGGCTTTATTGAGCATCCAGGAATCACCACCGTCCTCGGACCGGAAAAGTCCGCCAGGAATAGTGCCGCACCAGAGAACACCGGGGCGATCATTGCCACCGAGTTCGAGAGACCATATTTGCACCAGCGACCACGGTGTAGCGTCGGGGTGATGAGCGGGCTTTTCCGGGAAGACCGGCACAGCGATCTCGCGCCAGGTTGAGCCCGAGTCGTCCGAGCGTTGCAACTTGGCTCCGAAGTGACCGAGCGAAAGTGCTGCATAAACCCGCTTGGTCGCCGGGTCGGGCAATACCATTGATACCGGATCGCCGAGGAACGAACGTGAGACGATATGCCACCCATCCGAGCCATGTTCAAGCCCGAATAACCCCTTGCGAGTGCCCACCCAGAGTTGTTGCGGCATGATGCTCCGTCTCCGTTTTTGCAGATTAACCGCCGGACAGCGCTTGCGCGACAAACAGCTCGCTTTGCGCGCCAACCGGATCGCTCAGATGTACCCGGTCGGTGATGCTCCGGTTGTCTATGTAGATATTGACATGCTTACGCACGCCGCCTTGATCGTCGAGGATATAACCGCGCAACTTAGGGTGGCGCCGGAACACATCTTCGAGCAACGCACGTACCGTATCTCCGTCGGCGGCTACGACGTCAACCTTGATATGACGTTTTAGATTTGGGGTGAATGCAATTTGTGGCACGACGACTGGCGTATGCGCATTGATACGTACGGGGTAGCTCAAGGAAGTAGATTGTAAACCCAGACGGTGGGTTGGTTAAATGAGGCTGAGAACGTTGCTATTGGTCATCGAAATCCGCGAGTTGCCAATCCGGTGAAGTGGGCTTGGGTAGTGGCTCGATAGTGGTTTTCACGTCGCTGAAAAAGTCCATCTCGTTGATGTAGCGTTCGAGTTCGGCCGCCGCCACTCCTCGGCTTGTGAAGGGGCCGTGGTCCAGCTCGCGAGTCTGGAAATACCACTTGCCGTTCAGGCAGAACACCCGTTCAGCGGAGCGGAAATGGGTACCTTCCTTGGCATCATCTTTTCTCATAACACGCATTCTCAACCTGTGGTAGCCCATAAAACGTGCCTTGTGTCTCAAACTGACCATACCGTTTCCCTGGTAGGGATGGGGATTGGCCACTTCGTTGCTCGCACTGAATTTTCTGGTTGTGCATCACAATATCGTTTCGAGCCCATGGCTGTATGCGGGGTTTGCGGAAGTGTTGTGGGGAAACTTCACGCTCACCGGCACCGCCCCGGAGCGGGTTATACTGCTGTGTTACTTGCGAACGTTGGCTGCTTTTGAGACCCGGCGCGAACCTCACCGAAGGCCCTGTGGGCCGTCACCTGATCAACCTGACCATCCCGATGTTTCTCGGTATTGCCTCGATGATCGTGGCTTCGATGATGGACACGATATATGTCGGTTGGATTGGCACGTTGGAGCTTGCTGCCGTGAGCTTCACCTTTCCGGTCGTCATGGGCTTGTCGATGGTGTCTATGGGTATCGGTATTGGCGCCGCGTCCATCATTTCCCGGGTTATCGGAGCAGGCGATCACGAACGGGTGCGGCGTCTAGCTACCGATTCGTTCCTCCTCGCTGCAATTATTGTGCTGGTTTTGACCGCTGTCGGTTTCGTGCTGCTCGAGCCGGTATTCCGTCTCCTCGGGGCAGAGCCGAACATCCTGCCTCTCTCGGTTCAGTACATGAAAGTCTGGTTTATTGGCATGCCCGCCTTCGCGCTCCCGATGGTGGGTACCATCATCATGCGAGCCGTTGGCAATGCGCGTTTGCCGGGGATCATCATGGCAACCGCCGCAGGGCTGCAGATTGTGCTGGCCCCGATGCTGATTTTTGGTATCCCGGGGATGTGGGAAGGCCTTGGTTTTGCCGGAGCTGCATGGGGTTTCGTGCTTTCGCGGATCGTCACTTTCGTCTACACACTGCGCGTGCTGGTGAAACTCGATCTATTACGTTTCCAAAGGGTGCCTTTCGCGGACTTGTGGGAATCCTGGCGCGAGATCATGCGTATCGGTCTGCCGTCGATGATGAGCAACCTCATTGGGCCAATCTCCATGGCGGTGATCGTCGCGCTGTTAGCTGGCTATGGACATGTAGTCGTTGCGGGCTTCGGCGTCGCTTCGCGGATTGAATCTCTTGCGATCATGGTGCTGATGGCGCTCTCAGCAAGCACGGGACCGTTTGTCGGTCAGAATTGGGGGGCAGGCAAACATGCGCGGATCTATACCGCGCACAAGCTCGGGTATCGGTTTTCTTACGCGTGGGGACTGGTGGCTTTCGTCGTTCTCGCTGGTGCCGGCGAATGGCTCATTGGATTCATCAACGCGGATCCGGGGGTTGTCGCAGCGACGTATGCATACTTGTTATTGGTCCCTGTTACCTACGGGTTCTTCGGAGCGAGCATGGTTGCCATGTCGACCTTCATCGCATTGGGCAAACCCATGCCGAGCCTGATTATGTCGGTTGCGCGCATGTTGATCGTTTATGTCCCCCTCGCCCTCCTTCTGGAGACCTGGTTCGGCTACCGGGGTATCTACGCGGCTGCCGGAATTTCAAATGTGGTCGTCGGTGTCGTTTCCATGCGTTGGGTCAACCACACGCTGGCGCAGGAGATCTCTCGAAGAGGGAGTTTGGGATCAGGGTGACCGCAAACTCACCTGGCGATTTCCTGTACCACGCGATGCGATATGATCGGCGACTTGCCGCTTTAGTTCGAAAGGAAGGGTTACATGGCGACGGAAATAGAAGCGTTTCGCGAAGAAACAAGGGCCTGGCTGGCTGAATATTGTCCACCGGGTGCCCGTGGACCCGGTCCGATTTCCAACGGGAGCACGAAAATCGTCATCGAGGATGCCGACACAAGGGTGTGGCTCGAGCGCATGGTCGAGAAGGGCTGGACGGTGCCAACCTGGCCGACGGCTTATGGCGGTGGGGGGTTGAACAAGCAGGAATACCTCATACTGCTGGCGGAGATGCGGAGGATCGATGCCCGACCGGCATTGTCGGGCTTTGGAACCAGCATGATTGGTCCGACGCTGCTCGAGCTGGGTAGCGAGGATCAGCAACTACGCCACTTACCACGCATTGCCAGGGCCGAAGTAGAGTGGTGCCAGGGGTACAGCGAGCCGGGTTCCGGCAGCGATCTGGCGAGCCTGCGTACCCGGGCGGATGACGCGGGCGATCACTTCGTCATCAACGGCCAGAAGGTCTGGACTTCCGGTGCCCACTATGCGGATTGGATGTTCTGCCTGGTACGCACCGACTTCGATGCACCGAAACACGAAGGCATCAGCTTCGTGCTGTTGCCGATGGACCAGCCTGGCGTGACGGTCAAGCCTATTCGGCTCATCAGCGGCGAGTCACCCTTCAATGAGACTTTCTTCGATAACGCGATCGCCAGAAAAGAAGACCTGGTTGGGGAGCTGAACAAGGGCTGGACTGTTGGCAAACGGCTGCTCCAGCACGAGCGGTCAGGCATGGAGTCCCTCGTCAGTGGCAGTGCGAGCGGCGCTACGGGTCTGGCTGCTGAGGCCAAACGCTGTCTCGGAGAACGTGACGGTCGAATCAAAGACCCCCAGTACCGGGCGAGTGTGCTGCGTCATGAGATGAACAACCGAGTGTTTCGTCTGGCTCAACGGCGCGCGGTGGAAGAGTCCGATGGTGGCACGCCCGGTCCGGTCACCTCGATCTTCAAGGTGTACGGGAGCGAACTCCAGCAGGAGTATTACGACCTGCTCACCCAGATGCGTGGTGCTCGAGGGTTCGGTTGGGACGCAGCAACGTTTAGCGAGGCTGAACTCGAAACCACCCGCCGTTGGCTGTATTACCGGGCAAGTTCGATCTACAGCGGGAGCAACGAAATCCAGCGCAACATCATAGCCAAGCGGGTTCTGGGATTACCGGATTGAGTTCACTTTATTGCGCTGACTCTCTGGACAAGCGTTCCGGACAAGCGTTAACGAGGGGGCGTTGTGCCGAACCAGGGTGCTGCTTCTTCCAGTTGTGCAGCCAGCTGCAGCAGAATGAGTTCCTCGCCAACCGGGCCAACGAACTGCACGCCCACCGGCAAATTGTCTGACGATGAGTGTAAGGGGAGTGAAACTGCCGGTTGTCCGGTAGCATTCTGGAGGTTGGTGTAGCCCCAGAATTGGACGAACCGTTGGTTGTAAGCGTCAGCATCATAGTCAGTGACGGTATCGAGGAACCCGACGCGCACCGGCGGACAAACGAGCGTTGGCGTTAACATCACGTCGTAAGTCTCGTGGAACTGGGCCAGGGTGCGGCCTGCTTGATGGATTACTTGAATCCCGTGAGCATAGTCTTGTGCTGTGAGCCGACGGCCGGATTCTGCCATGAAGCGTGTGTGCGGTTCGATATCGTCGTCTCGCAAATCTCGTCCCAGTGCCTTCACCCGCCCGTAAACGGAGTTGGCGATGTTACCCACCACGATCACACCGGTGGCGATCCCGAAGAGCTCACGATCGATCTCGGGAGAAGCCTCTTCTACATGATGGCCAAGTTGTTCGCATAACTTTGCCGCACGTTCAACCGCGTTGATACATTCCTCGTGAGGCGCAACACCGGTCATGGTGTTGCGTTCCACCGCGATCCGTAACGGTCGTAAGCTATGGGTGAGTTGCTGGAGGTAGGAGCCTTCGAACGGTCGTGCCTGGTATGGATCGCCGAGGGCGGGTCCGTGGGTGGCATCTAAAAAAGCCGCGCTATCGCGAACGGAACGAGCTAGCACATGCCCGGTGGACATACCGCCCCAGCCCTCTCCCACATCCGGTCCGGCCGGGTTACGGGCGCGTGTGGGTTTTAAGCCGACGAGGCCGCAACATGACGCCGGAATGCGGATCGAGCCGCCCCCATCGGTGGCGTGGGCCACAGGTAGCCAGCCGTCTGCGACGGCGGCGCCGGCACCACCGCTCGAGCCGCCCGGTGTGTGGTCGGTGTTCCATGGGTTGCGACAGGGCCCGAACAGTGCCGGTTCAGTAACCACGTTCAAGCCAAATTCGGGTGTGTTGGTTTTGCCGAAGATCACCAGACCTGCTGCGCGATAGCGCTCAACTACAGTTGCGTCGTGGTCCACGCGGTTGTCCGCGTAAAGACGACTACCGTAAGTGCAAGGGACGCCGTTCAGGTAGGCGAGATCTTTTATGAGAAAAGGTACCCCGGCGATTGGGCTGTCGGGCAAAGCAGCTTTAGCGGTAGCCCGGGCTTCGTCGTAGGTTTTTGCCACCAGTGCGTTGATATCGGGATTTCGGGACTCGGCGCGATCGATCGCAGCCTCGAGAACTTCGCTTGCGGAAAGCTCGCCGCTGCGAATCAGGCTGGCGAGACCCAGCGCATCATGTTGTTGGTAATCATTGAAATTCAGCATTGGATTTCCTGGTCGTGCGGCGCTTGCCCGGTAACTCGTGGGGATTATAGCCTCCGCTGGCAATGTGGTGATCTGATGACTTTTACCCGTGCGATACCGGTAAGTCATTGATGCAGTACAGAACGGTATAATCACGTCATGGCGAAGAAAGAACTGCGGCTTGCGATAGTTATCTACGGCGGTGCTTCTCTTGCGGTGTACATGCATGGGGTGACCAAAGAGCTGCTGAAGCTGGTGCGCGCGTCGAAGGTCCTCCACGAAATGGGGATCGAACTTGCCACGGATAAAAGTTTTGCTGAGGGCCCGGATACGCGCGAATCGGATACCGAGGAGGTGTATTTCGAGCTACTGAAGCAGATCAACAAAAAGGACGGGTTCCGGGTGGTCATCGATGTCATTGCCGGAGCTTCAGCCGGAGCGATCAACGGCGTCATGCTTGGCAAGGCCGTGGTGGACGATGCATTGCTGGATTCCCAGACCTCGCTGTGGCTGAACAAAATGGATGTGGAGTATCTCGACCGGGAGAACGTTTCCCGCTGGCGGAAATGGTACCTGTATCCGTTTTTACGGATCTTGTCGTTCTGGTTGCCGCGGGATATCGGGCAGAATACCGAAACGCGGGAGAAGCTCACGCGCCTTGTACGCTCGTCCTGGTTCCGGCCACCTTTTCAGGGATCCCGACTGTGCCGTCACCTGTTGGATGCCCTCGAGGAAATGGTCGCTACGCGCCGTCCGGGAAGCACTTTGTTGCCAAAAGGACAGCGGCTTGATGTTTATTCGAGCGTCACCGACCTGGTTGGCTATCCCAGAACCATCCGCCTCCATGAAGAACTGGTTGCCAGGGAACTGGAACACGGTACGTTTTGTCGGCTGACCCATGAAGAAACCGATGGCGGGCGAGCCGTCAGCGATTTTGCCGATGCCAACAATCCGGGTCTGGTATGGGCAGCTCGAGCGAGCTCATCCATTGCCGGGGCATTTGCGCCCTTTCATCATGCAGAGATGATTGAGGTGTTGCGTGTGCGTAATCAGGATTGGTTACATGAACGACGGTTCCTGTCCGGCAACCTGTTCTGTTCAGATGGCACCCCGGCCCATCGTCGCTTCGATCCCAGTGAGCGTTATTTTGTGGACGGTGGAATCATCAACAACAAACCCTTCGCCATCGCGCTCCAAGCCCTGAGTCAACGCGCTGCCGATCGGCAGGTCGAACGTTACATCGTCTATATCGAGCCAGACCCGAGTATCGAAGAGAGTGTCCATACGGAGTACGACCTGGGTTACCTGAGCACGATACGCGCGTCTTATTCGACCATTCCCCGTAATCAGCCGATTCTCGATGACCTCAACGAGATCATGGCACAGGATACGAGAGTGCGCGCGAATCGCCGGGTGGTCGACGCCAACCGGGATTACATCCGGGGATTGGTGGATGAACTTCGCGGCGAGTACGACCATCGACCATTTGACGTTGCGGTATTAACGGGGCTGCGCCTGGGAATGGTGAATCGCGCAGCTGAAGAGATGGGTCCTGCTTACCGTGCTTATGTGCAAAGGCGCGTGTGGCGATTAACGGATGCGCTGGTAAAAGAATGGGCACTTCTTGCGGAGCACCCCAACCAGGAGGAAACGCGTATCGCCATGACCCAATCGGTTCAACAATGGTGGCATGTGGATGATCAGGCTGACGAGTGGAGTCAGCACAATCTGCAGGACGGTTTTCTGGATCGCTTCGATGTTACGTTTCGCATTCGTCGCCTGCAGTTTCTGATCCGCCGGTTAAACCAGCACAAGGACATCTCCAGCATGGACGCAGATTCTGCCGGGGCGTTGGAGAAGTTCAAACCTATAGCGTATGGGTTCCTGGACCGGGTGCATCAGCTCAGGCATGCGAAGGTGATCGAGGATGATCTGATCGTCAGGCTCGCGGAAGCGGCGGGCCGCATCCCGCTCGCGAAGGACGACGGCGTGTCGCTGTTCAGTGACTTATCGGATTCGTTAGGACTTCGTGCTTTCGACCACGAGTTCGATGAGGCTTTTCTTGATTTTCATGCGCAGCTCGAGCACGAACCCATCAAACGAACGCTCATCGCCGACTATGTAGGTTTTCCGGTTTACGATGTATTGTTGATGACACCGGGATCTGAGGAAGGGGGTCCCGATCCGCTCACGCCGATCCGGGTGGAGCGAGTCAGCCCTGATGACTGTGCCATGCTCAATGATGCTTTCAGCGGTTTGAAGTGCCGTGAGTTTATGGGCTTTCTTGGCTTCTTTAATCGTGGATACCGCGAGCACGACTATCTGTGGGGTCGTTTGAACGGTGCGGATCGCCTCGTTGATATCCTTTTGCGGGCAGCAGGTGATGTAGTCGACGATCCGCAGCAGATGCGCCGGCGTTTGTTCAAGTTGATACTTGCGCGCGAACGATCGCGGCTGCATCGCTGTGACGCCAAACTGCGCGAAATCAGTGATCTCGTGGCGAAGTTGGACGCCAACGGTTGAAGTTCCACGCAAGCGCGCCCGACGCACTTACTACTTGCGGGAGTTCGGGCACTACACTGTCACTTGACGCCACTTGCCTGAAGGAGTTGTTGCCATGCAATCGTTTGATCTGAAATGGCCTAAAACCACCGCAACACTATTTTCCAACGGCTGGCGTTGTCGCATCGTTTGGCGAACTGATCGAGGAATGGGTGGTGCCATTGATAACAACGACCAATGCAAACGCCGAATTGCGGACAGTCTGATAGGCGCGCCACTTCTTCTGGAAGAGTTACGAAGCGCAGGATTCACGGAGCTGGCAACGGAGGTAGAGGCACTCGCAGAAAAAACCGCTACCGAGTCACCGCCGTCGGTAGACGAGCCCCCCACTGCAGGCAAGGAGCCACGCAAAGAGGCGGCGAGCACAAAAACGCCCAGGACAACGCCCGCAAAAAAACCAAAAAAACCCTCGGAGAAACAGGTGCTCGCCCAGTGGGTCCGTGACCTTGAAGGCACGGATGTTTGGGCTAACGCAGATACTCAAAGGTCCATGAAATGGCATAAGTTGGTGAGCGCATCTTCCGGCGCTGTAGATGCACATGAATTTCACCTCAAGACACCGGCTAAGAAGGACCCGAAAACATGGGTGCTGCGGCGTAGTTGGCCGAACGCGAAACGGGGCAAGGCTAGGCCTGAGTTTTTTGTTGCTGAGAATTTCAAAGGCCTGTGTGTGTGTCTGTTGAGCTTCGCCGGAAAGACCAAGACGCAGGTACTGAGCGAAGCCTTCGCGGGATGTGTAAAGCTCGCCAAGGACTTCGACGAGGTGCAAGCGGCCGTGGATAGCTGGACAGCCGTACGAGCGGACTTAGGCGAAGGCGGCTGAAGCCGAAGATGGCGGCTGAAGCCGAAGCTGACTAATGCTTGATTGGCTAGCCCGCCCGGTTAGCTTCAGCGCTGGGAAAGCGAGCCATGGCGCGTGCAACGATGGCTCCGGCCAACAACCCGAACAGATGTGCCTCCCAGGAGATTGCACCATCTCGGGGCAACACGCCCCAGATGATGCCGCCATAAGAAATTCCCACAACTATGGCAATGACTATCGATGAGATCCGACGGTCGAATAAACCACGCACGAGCAGCAAGCCGAAGTAACCGAACAATAGTCCGCTTGCTCCGACATGGGCACCAGCACGGGCGAACAGCCACACGAGAAGCCCACCGAGGAGGATGATCGAGAAGGTCGCCGTGAGGTAGTAGCCGACTCCGCGTAGTGCAATCAGCACCGTCATGACCGCGAAAGGTACTGTATTCACCATTAAATGAGGAAGCGAATAATGTACCAGTGGCATAGTCAGCACGCCGATCAGACCATCCGTGGTGCGAGGGATCAACGCGAGCTGCAGTAGCATATCTTCGCTTGTCAACGCAGCGAGAGAAACCGCCCAGATCAAAGTGAGACATGAAAACATCGTAATCGCGCATTGTTTGAAGCGGATCGTCATCGTTGCCGCCCACCGTGTGTCTTGATCGAAGATGTTAGAGCACCAGGGTGGATGGTGAAACAGTGCGGGGTACTATCCGATTCTTTCCAACCCTGCAGAGTTGAGGTAGTCGAGGATTACCTGGCGAGCTGGTTGGAACGCCTGTCGCCAGTTGGCAGATAGGGTTTCATCCGCTTTTTTGCCCAGGAACGGCAGGCCCCTGCGATGGCACTGATATCGACGATGTATTGCATGTTGCGATCCATCTGAACATTCACACAACCAATATAAAGGCGTTGTTCCTGCTGATGTTGCAACTGCAGTAAGCTGCCTTCCTCGTAAGTTACGCACCCGAATGTCACGCTCATCAATACCGCAATCAACAGGTGGAATGTTGTCTTCGTTGCTTTCATCTATCTGGCTTCCATGCCTCAACCCATGACTTAGGTTTAGCAAATAAATTTGCTGCGTGTTGTGACAAAATTCCTCGAAAACCGGAAGAATAATGGAGAAATGAAATAGTCTTGATTTTTGCTGGACTTAACGCTCGGTGGTAAGCAAATGCTGGCTTATTTGCAGGGTATGGATTTCTTCGGTCAATAACAGGTTGTTGGAGTACACCCCATGAATTTTGTCAGCCATCTGGAATGTTCGCTCACCGGGGAGCGTTATCCGGCCGGACAGCCGCTGGGTGTATCCGCAGCCGGTAAACCTTTGCTTGTGCGTTATGACATGCGGCGACTGGGGGACGCCGTCAGCAAGGCTGAATTGGCCGGGCGCAGTGGCGGTCTATGGCGTTATTGGGAGTTCCTGCCGGTAGCCGAGACCGGCAATCGCCTCGATCTTGGCGAGGTCGTCACTCCCCTGATACGGTTGGAGAGACGTCTGGCAGCCGGTGACTCAGGCGAGCTTTGGGTGAAGGACGAGGGCCGGCTCCCTACCGGGTCATTCAAGGCGCGTGGCTTATGTGTTGCAGTAGCGATGGCCAAAGAACTGGGCATTACCCACCTCGCCATGCCCACCAACGGCAATGCGGGTGCTGCGCTCGCAGCGTATGCGAGCCGTGCAGGGCTCAAGGCGACCGTGTTCTGCCCCGCGGATACCCCGGAGGTCAACTTGCGTGAGATCGCCTTCCAGGGAGCCGACGTCTATCGGGTCGATGGGCTGATCAACGACTGTGGCCGCATTGTTGGTGCCGGTACGGAAGCGGTCGGCTGGTTTGATCTGTCAACGCTGCGCGAGCCGTACCGCATCGAAGGCAAGAAGACGATGGGGTTCGAGCTTGCCGAACAATTCGATTGGGAGTTACCGGATGCCATTTTCTACCCGACCGGGGGTGGTACTGGGTTGATCGGCATGTGGAAGGCGTTTGCCGAACTGGAAGCCATCGGCTGGATTGGCAGCAAGCGGCCAAAGATGTTTGCCGTACAGTCAGAGGGTTGCGCGCCGATAGTCCGTGCCTACCTGGAGGGTAAAGAGTTCGCCGAGCCCTGGGAGAATGCCTGTACGATTGCGTCCGGCATTCGTGTCCCGGTGGCACTCGGCGATTTTCTGATTCTGCGTGCGGTTCGTGACTCAGGCGGTGCAGCACTTGCTGTATCGGACGCTGACATCAATGAATGCCAGGCTGAGGTCGCCACTAGTGAGGGATTGTTGCTCTGCCCGGAAGGCGCGGCTACTTATGCCGCCTATCGTCAGGCACGCCTCAAAGGGTTGATCGGCAGTGGAGATAGGGTTGTTCTATTCAACTGTGCAACGGGGCTGAAATACCCGATGCCGGAGATGACCGCGACGTTCGACGCCGAAGCGCCGAACGCCTATGCGCGGTTCAGGGCTCAAAACAAAAAGTGACCTCAACGTGTGGTTTTGCGCCACTTTTAGGGCGGTGATGAGTCAGTCTCTGGGGGTGGTTCGGCGCGCAGGGTTCGAATGAGCGACCAGGTCATCAATACACCGATGACAAGTAACGGCAGGGAAACTACCAGCACGGTGGATTGAATCGCTTTTAAGCCGCCTACCACCATCAGCGTGATCGGCAGGACTGCGAGGGCGAATGCCCAGAACACGCGATGCCAGCGGGCAGGGTTGGCACCGGCGGCAAGGCGTCGAGTCGCCGCCGCGGCGATGGCGTAGGAGGCCGAATCGTAGGTTGTTGCGACGAAGATGAAAGCCATTACCGTAAACACCAGCAGAGGTAAGGGTTGCCAGGGTAAAGCCTGTATCACCATCGCGATGGCAGTGTCGGCATTGCCTGTGGTTACGAGTTCCTGCACAGCGACGATGCCTTGCATGTCCATCCACATCGCAGTGTTGCCGAGGGTTATATAGAAGAGCGCACAACCCAGCGTACCGAAACCAACCATGCCTAGAATCAGTTGTTTGAGAGTGCGTCCACGGGAAATGCGGGTGACAAACAAGCCCATGAACGGACCGTAGGCAAGCCACCATGCCCAGTAGAAGATTGTCCAATCCTGCACGAATCCCGTTTCGAGAATGGGATCGGTCCACGTGTTGAGTCGTACGAAATCCTGGAGCATCAGGCCTAAGCTGTTGGTACCCATTTTCAACTGAAAGAAAGTAGGACCGGCAATCAGCACAAAAACAATGAAGATGCCGGCCATGATCACATTCGCATCGCTGAATCGTTTGATGCCTTTTTCGAGTCCCAGGTAAACACTGATAGAAAAGAGCGAAACAGCGATGAACATGACGGTGATGTCCATTGCCAATGATTCGGCCAGGCCGAGCAGCGCAGTCATGCAAGCGGCGATCATCGGCGTGGCCAAGCCAAGCGATGTACCCGTGCCGCCGATGAGGGCAATGATGAACACGAGATCTACAATACGACCCAATGGTTTGTGCACGACTGAGTCGCCAAACAAGCCAACCAACGAAGTTGAGAGGCGCAGATAGGGAATGTTGCGCTGATAGTAGGGGTAGGCGATTGCGACAGTAGGCAGGCAGTACAGGCACCATGCTGACAGCCCCCAATGGAATATGCCGTATGTCGCCGCCCACTCGCGTGCGTCGGCAGAACCAGCGGGCAAGCCAAACGGTGGGGTGTCGAGGTAGGAGGCCCATTCGATTGGGCTCCAGTAAAGGAGGCCCGCACCGATCCCGGCGCAGAACAGCATCCCCATCCAACTGATGGTGCTGAAGTCGGGGCGTGCATCGGCGCCACCAAGTCGACAATTACCGTGTTTGCCGAACGCGAGCCAGATAAGCACCAGCATCGAGCCAATAGTCGCCCACTGGTAGAGCAGCCCAAGCTCATTGGCAATCCAGGTATAAAGTGCAGTGACTGTGACTGCTGCTTGCTCCGGAGCCAGGATCATAGGCACGCAGACGATGACTACCAGGGAAACACTGGCGCCGAACAGGACACGGTCGAGTTGGTTGTTCTGCATAATTTTTTGTAGAGCCTACCCCAATTCAGTGCAGTTCGCAGTTGTGCTGGCGTCTCGTGGGGCTAATTATTGCGCCGGAAGATGTGGTCATCGCGCCTCTGGCAGAAAAGCGGGTTCGAGCAGTGCCCGGCGCACAATGGGTCGCTCGACCGCACGTTTGGCCAGGTAATCGATGATGGACGTCTCAAACGCGGGTGGAATGGGGCCGAGATTGTGTTTTGCGCGCATGAGATCGATCGTGTTGCGCCAGAATTGCTTGTTGCCACTCTGGCTGTAGACCAGCGTCAGGGAGTGGCAAGCGGCGCAGTAGGTTTGCACCATCACCTCACCATCGTGGGCTGCGGCCTGCCAGGCGCTGGACAAGACAACCATTATCAACCAGGCGCGCAGCGGCTGCCGTAAGCGGCGAGTCGACACCTCAAAGAACCTGTACGGCGAGGCGATGACAGGCGTTGTTCAGATAACCGCGCGGGTTCCACCCAGGCAACACCATTGGCTGGCTGCGGCCGGCCGAATCGGTGGCGCGCGCCCATACTTCAAAATAGCCGCTGCCTGGAAAAGTGACCAGCGCATGCCAGCGTTGCCAGGCTAAGCGGTTAGCGGGCGGTTGCAGTTGCGCGGGTTGCCAGGTTTGACCGAAGTCAATGGATACGGCGATCGCCTGTACGGCCAGGTCACCCGCCCAGGCATGACCACGCAAGGCCATAGGCTGACTCGAGTTATGAGTGATGCCGGATCTAGGGAACGTGATCAGCGATTTGACTGGCATGCTCTCGATGATGCACATGGCAGAATCCGCAACCTCGCTACCAGCTGCGACTGGTTCACAGGGCACCCGATAAGACTTTCCACCCATTTTTGCACCGTCATGTACACGATCGCGAATGAGCAGGCGGGTCAGCCACTTGCCGCATACCGAGCCCGGCCAACCACCGGCGACCAGACGCAACGGACCACCATGTAAAGCGGGGATGGGCTCGTCGTTCATTGCCCAGGCAATAAGGGTTTCATCTTCGAGCGCTTTTGCCATGGGTACACCGCGGGAGATAGCTTGTTTGGTCGGATCACCACTCAAGTGGAGGTCGGCGGCTTCGTAGCCGACGTACCGAGCGATCGGTTCCGTACCAACTTTGTCCAGGACGTCTTTCAAGCGCACACCAGTCCATCTCGGACAGGCTATTGCGCCCAGGCGCCATTGGTTACCCGAGGCCGGTGGGCGGAATTCGGCCCGGCCGTTTCCGCCGCATTCGAGCTGTAGCTGGTAAGTGTGGTGGTCGAATTGGCGCTTGAGATCCTCGATGGAGAAGGTGACTTCCCGCGCCGCTGCCTCGCCGGTAATCGTCAGCCTCCATGCGTCTGCGTCGCTCGGGCTTGGAACGATGCCATTGTTGCGAACAAACATGCGTGTCGCGGGGGTTACGGCATCGTCCAGTTGGTGGGCCAGGGGCTCGGCGTTCAGCGGTCGGTCGTTGAGGACGATCATCGGCTCCTTGCCCGGAATCGTGGTTAAGGTCAGTGTGCCAGCCTCTGCGAGGGAGATTGGTATCAAACCAGGCGGCAGGTTGCGGGCAAATATCATTGGTGCGCCAAAAACAGCGGCGGTCGCGGTTGTAAATTTCAGAAAATCGCGTCGTGAACCGAAGAGTATCTGTTCTGCCCGCTCCGGATCATCGTCATAAAGCTCGAAGAGTCCTCGCTCGTGTTTCATGGCCTATCCTTCCTGTGCGCTTTCGTGTCCAAACAATACGACGTTATTGTCTCTCCTCCATCGCCTCGAGAAGTGCAATCGTTTCGGTAATTCGTTTGGTTGGCTGCCCAACTAACAACATTTCGAGAAAAGTCAGACGCGCAGCCTGAGCTTTCATGATGACCTCCTCACCCTTCGGAGTCAGGCGGATTTCCTGGCGCCGCTTATCTGTTGGATCCGGTAGTTTTCGAACCAGTTTGTCGTTCAGCAGGCCTTTGACTATATGGTGCATCGTTGTTGGGGTAACCAGCTCTGCCTTGGCGAGTTCCGTGAGCGAACGCGACCCGCCGAAGTGCAGTACGGCGAGTGCCGAAAGTTTTGCTCGACCGACACCCTGACTCTCATCGATATGGCGGATACGCCGGATCAGATGAGTGATCTTCGAATTCAGCTGGCGTGCGTGGTCAGAACGTGTTGACATTTAGTTAGTATTGCTAAATTATCGTTTAGCTTTGCTAAGTATACGTCAAGTAAGTGGGAGGAGGTATGAGAATCACTCGATTGCACCAGGTAGCGGCCCATGGCGGTGAACACGACGAGATGTGTCGGTTCTACCGGGATGTGCTGGGTGCGAAGTTTATCGCCGAGTTCGATCCGCCTGGAATACTGTTCTTCGACTTCAACGGTGTTCGTCTCATGTTCGAAGCGAGTGCTGCCCCTGCCACATTGTATTTTTGGGTTGATGACGTGGACAGTGCACACGCGGCGCTAACGGACCAGGGCGTGACCTTCGAGGGTGAACCGCACATGATCCACCGGGACGAAGATGGCGTCTTCGACAATCCGGGTACCGAAGAATGGATGGCTTTTTTCAAAGACCCTGGTGGCAACACGTTAGCCATTGCCTCACGTCGTTAAAGGGCTTGAAGTTTACAGTCCACTGGCGGATCGTAGAGTAACAAAACGCTAAACGCATGGATGACAGCGCGATAGTTTATCGATTGAACTCAAGAGGCATATATCATGACGGTATCCGTCGAGTTCCACTTCGACTTTGGTAGTCCCAATGCCTACTTGAGTCATCTGGTCATCCCCGCGATCGAAGCGCGCACAGGCGTCACGTTCGAATACATTCCGGTACTGCTGGGTGGGATTTTCAAGGCGACGGGTAACGCATCACCCGCGGTTACGCTGCGAGGAATCAAAAACAAAGGCGAGTACGGCAATATCGAGATGCAGCGTTTCCTCACCCGGCACTCGATTGACAACTTCGCATTCAATCCCCACTTCCCGGTCAACACGCTACAACTCATGCGCGGTGCGGTTTACGCCAAGACGACGGGGTTTCTCGAGCGTTACGTCGACGAAGTGTATCGCCATATGTGGGCTGAACCGAAGAAGATGGACGACCAGGATGTGGTGAAATCTGCGTTTGCTGAATCCGATCTGCCAGTGGATGAACTCATGGCGGGCATGCAGGATCCCGAGGTGAAGCAGGCACTGATAACAAATACGGAACGCTCTGTAGAAATCGGTTCGTTTGGCTCACCGACGTTTTTCGTGAACGGAGAGATCTTTTTCGGCAAGGATAAACTGCGTGATGTCGAGGAAGAGATCATGATGCTGTTGCTGCACTAGAACACCAGCACCTGAGATGAGCCGAAGTCGCCCGGGTGATGATGTCGAGGTAGGATAGACCAGCCAAGTCAAGGAGAGACCGACATGCCGATCGATCCCGGTCCATACGACTTCAACAGTACTCGTATCATAATGAGCCCATCAGGAGACGCCACTGCAAAAGCCATCACCCCGCGGTTTTACGAGGAGCTTGGTGAGTTTGGTACTTTTGCCGGACACGTACTGATTTCGCGTCACGACTTTGATGAACCCTGGCCAACCTGGGAGGTACACCCCCACGGCGATGAGTTCGTCTACCTGCTTTCTGGCGACGTGGACTTCGTGCTGCGTACGGCCGAAGGTGATAAGACGATCCGGGTAAACGAACCCGGCTCCTATGTCATGGTTCCGAAAGGGACGTGGCATACAGCACGTCCCAACGCGCCGACAACCATGCTGTTTGTTACCCCGGGCCAGGACACGCAGAACAAAGAGACGCCGGACTAGCGTTGTGCTGGTGAAAAACTGATGCGAAGTTAGCACCAACCAGAGGAAATTCGTATGGCCGAAGCAGGCACCACAGAACCCGTCGAGATCGAGCAGTTATCGGAAAACCTGCCGACTGTCGCTGATTGGTTGCCGGATGCGCTGCTTCCTTTTTGGGAAGTCGTCTCGCAGTTCCCGATCGTTGGTGCGTTGATTGTTGCGGGAGCGTTCTACCTGTTTGCGCTCGCGCTGCGGTTCACAATTTTCCGGAGTCTCGGCCGCCTTGCCAACATGACCAATTCGATGCTTGACGACCAACTTCTCCAGCACTTACGAAAGCCGGTTTTCACCACGGTGTTGTACTTCGGACTGACGCTGGCGATAAACGCAGCTCAGCTGCCAATTGGAACACAGACCGTCGTCAAACTATTGCTCTCGGTAATTGTCGTAAGCTGGATGCGCGCGACGTTCCGCATCTCCACTTCGCTGTTGGACATCCTGGGCCATCAGAGCCGGTTTAGATTGGTCGAGGCGCGTACGATGCCGATGATCGACCTTTCAGCAAAGCTGATCACAATACTGATCGGTAGCTACGTGTTGTTGCTTGTCTGGGGAATCAATCCTGTTGGTTGGTTGGCCTCGGCCGGTATCGTTGGAATCGCGATCGGATTTGCGGCCAAAGATACATTGGCCAACTTGTTTTCGGGATTTTTTATTGTCGCAGATGCGCCATACAAGATCGGCGACTACATCAATCTCGACACCGGTGAGCGAGGCAAGGTTACTACGATTGGCTTGCGCAGCACGCGGCTGCTGACTCGTGACGATGTGGAAATTACGATACCCAACGGCGTCATCGCAAACGCAAAGATCGTCAATGAAAGTGGTGGGCCTTATCTCAAGATGCGGGTGCGGGTAAGCGTGGGGGTCGCGTACGGTTCCGATGTGGATCAAATATGCGAGCTCTTGAAAAAAATCGCTGTCGAGCACAAGGAAGTGTGTACACATCCTGAGCCGAGGACACGCATGCGCGGCTTCGGTGCATCGAGCCTGGATTTCGATTTGATGGTGTGGATCGAACATCCCGAGTATCGAGGCCGTATTCAGCACGAGCTCTATATGCAGATTTACAAGACCTTCGCTGCTGAGGACATCGAAATTCCCTACGCCAAGCAGGATCTCTATATCAAGGAGTTTCCCCGAGCTG
>SMUY01374115.1_pt1 | contig 24295 bp, 24 predicted proteins | sample 2456441 | NCBI WGS metagenome assembly SMUY01 (sample SAMN11095931, study PRJNA526329) | marine sediment metagenome | biome: Marine sediment; feature: Surficial sediment; material: Deep marine sediment; isolation source: Hadal surficial sediment | place: Pacific Ocean | collected 2014-11 | depth...
CACCAGGATGATCCAGTGACCGATTCCGAGCTCCCCTATCAGACCATCGCCGCGCTGGGCCGCCGGCTGCGTGCAGGCGAGCTGTCACCGGTGGCGCTCACCGAGGCGCTGCTGGCCCGCATCGAGCAACTCGACGGGGCACTGGGCGCCTTCCAGCTGGTCGCCCCGGATCGCGCCCTGGCGACTGCCCGGGCCGCAGAAGCGCAGCTCGCGGCCGGCCAGGATTTGGGCCCGCTGCACGGTATTCCCTATGCGGCCAAGGATCTCTTCGATGTGGGCGGCCTGCCCACTACCGCCGGGACCCACCTGCTGGCCGACAACATCGCCGCCGCCGATGCGGCCGTGGTGGCGCGGCTGGCCCGCGCCGGCATGATCCTGCTCGGCAAGACCAAGACCGTGCAGTTCGCCTACGGCGCCGCCGGCGTGAACGGCGATTTGGGCACGCCGCACAATCCCTGGCATCGCGACCACCATCTACCCGGGGGCTCGAGCAGCGGATCCGCCGTCTGCGTGGCCGCCGGTATGGCGCCGGCCGCGCTGGGCAGCGACACCGGTGGATCGGTACGCATCCCGGCGGCCCTTTGTGGCATTACCGGCCTCAAGACCACCGTCGGCCAGGTCAGCCGTGCCGGCGTCTATCCCTTGAGCTGGAGTCTCGACTCGGTGGGACCGCTAACCCGCAGCGCCGAGGACGCAGCGCTGATCTACCAGGCCATACAGGGACCCGAGGCGAGCGATGACACCACCCATGGCCGGGCGCTGCAGGACGTCATGACGGGCCTTGGCGACGGCGTCGATGGATTGCGTATCGGTATCGCCGAGACCGTTTTCTGGAACGATGCCCACCCGCAAGTCGCGGCAGCGGTACGTGCGGCGGCGGAAGTTTTCGACAGCCTCGGCGCGCAGGTGCGCAGCGTCGAATTTCCCGCCGCCGCCGATGCCGTGGCCCTCAATCCCGGCGGCCTGGTCATTGCCACCGAGGCCTACATCGTCAATCGCCGCTTCATCGACGCACACTACGACGAGTTGGACCCGATAGTGGCCTCACGCATGATCAAGGGCCGCGATGTCACGGCAGCGGACTATCTGCAGACGAAGCTTGCGTGGAAACGCCTGCGACTGGAAGCGGTTCGTCAGCTGGCGGATCTGGATGCGGTGCTGTGTCCCACCACACCCATACCGGCCTGCACCCTCGCCGAGGTGGACGGCGACATGGAAGCGTACTCCCACAGGAATCAGATGTACCTGCGCAACACCGCCATCGGCAACATCCTCGATCTGTGCGGCTTGAGCGTACCCTGCGGACGCACGGCAGACGGCTTGCCCATCGGACTCATGCTCTATGCCCGCCCGTTCCATGAAGACAAGGTGCTGCGCATCGGTCATGCTTATCAGCAGGCTACAGATTGGCATTTGCAGCGCCCGGAGCTGACGTGGGCCACGTCTGGATGAAGGGCGCCACCAGCAACCGGCCACGGATCGAAATCTCGACCCATGATATTCGGCTACCCTCCGCCCCAGCGTGACCGGCTGCGCGCCGAGATCGCCGACTGGCACCGGCGCGACGAAACGCAAGCTGTCGAGGCGTTGCTGGACGCGGCGCATCTGCAGCAGGCGTCGCTGGATCGCATCGCCGAGCATGCCCGTACATTGGTCGGCGAAGTGCGGCGTCATCGCTTGGGCAAGGGCGGCATCGACGCCTTCATGCAGGAGTACGAGCTTTCCAGTCAGGAAGGCGTGGTGCTCATGTGCCTTGCCGAAGCGCTGCTGCGCATTCCCGATCAGGAGACAGCGGACGCCCTCATCCGCGACAAGCTGGGGCCGGCGGACTGGGAGAAACACGTAGGCAACAGCGATTCGGTATTCGTCAACGCATCCACCTGGGCGTTGATGCTTACCGGAAGAGTCGTCTCGTTGCACGACTACCGGGAACAATCTTTGAAATCCGTGCTCGGGCGCCTGGTGAACCGGGTCGGCGAGCCCATGATCCGCCAATCCGTCACCCAGGGCATGCGAATCCTCGGGCGGCAGTTCGTCATGGGGCGCACCATCGAGGAGGCGCTGGCGCGCGCATCCGCCGACGAGAAACGCGGCTACCGGCACTCCTTCGACATGCTGGGCGAAGCGGCGCACACGGCAGCCGACGCGAAACGCTACCTCGATGCCTATCACGGCGCCATCGCCACCATCGGCAAGCACAGCGCGGGCCGCGGACCCATCGATTCTTCCGGCATATCGGTGAAGCTCTCCGCCCTGCACCCACGCTACGAATTCGCGCAACGCGGACGCGCCTTAGCAGAGCTGGTGCCGCGATTGATGGCCCTCGCCACCCATGCGCGAGAGGTGGACATCGGCTTTACCGTGGATGCCGAGGAGGCCGACCGTCTGGAGCTCTCGCTCGACGTTATCGCGCGCGTATTTTCCGATGACGCGCTGAAGGGCTGGGAAGGCTTCGGGCTGGCGCTGCAAGCCTATCAGAAGCGCGCCTACCCGGCCGTCGACTGGCTCGCGGAGCTGGCGCGAAGCAACGGCCGGCGCCTGATGTTGCGGCTCACCAAGGGCGCCTACTGGGACACGGAGATAAAGCGCGCACAGGAAGGCGGACACGACGGCTATACCGTGTTCACGCGCAAGGCAGCGACGGATGTGTCCTACATCGCCTGCGCGCGGCGCATTCTCTGCCACGCGGATGCATTCTTTCCCCAGTTCGCCACCCACAACGCCCACACTCTGGCGACCATCGTGGAGATGGCAGGCCCACTCCGGGATTACGAGTTCCAGCGTTTGCACGGCATGGGTGAGGCGCTCTACGGACAGATCGTTGCAGCCGGCGGTCAGGCGCTCCCCTGCCGCATCTACGCGCCGGTGGGCAGCCACGAAGATCTGCTGCCCTACCTGGTACGGCGGTTACTCGAAAACGGCGCCAACACCTCCTTCGTCAATCGTATCGTCGACGAACGCGCGCCCATAGACGACATCATCGCCGATCCGCTGGAGAAGATGCGCGGCCTGGCGGTCAAACCCCACCCTCACATCCCGACGCCGCCGGACATCTATCAACCGGAGCGACGCAATTCCCGCGGGATCGATGTCAGCGACCCCCGTGAGCTGATGGCGCTGGACGCGGACATGGGCCGGGCCCTGGAGCGCGAGTGGCGCGCCGCGCCCATGGTGGACGGCGAAACCCAGCAGGGTGTCGCGCAACCGGTGCTGGATCCCGCCAACCGCCAACGCCAGGTGGGCTGCGTGGTCACGGCGGACGCAAGCCTGGTGGAGACCGCCATGGCGGTTGCCGCCAGCGCCGCGCCCGCCTGGGACGCTGGCGGCGCGGAGGATCGTGCGCTGGCGCTGGAGCGTACGGCGGAGCTCATGGAACGGGACATGCCGGTGTTGATGGCACTGGCGGTGCGCGAAGCCGGCAAGACCGTGCCCGACGCCATCGCGGAGGTGCGCGAAGCGGTGGATTTCTGCCGCTACTATGCGGTCCGCTGCCGCCAGGATTTCGCGGCACCGGCGAGCCTGCCGGGTCCCACCGGCGAGCGCAACGAGTTGTCCCTGCACGGACGCGGCGTATTCGTGTGCATCAGCCCCTGGAATTTCCCCCTGGCCATCTTCACCGGCCAGGTGACGGCGGCGCTTGCCGCGGGCAACGCGGTGGTCGCGAAACCGGCAGAACAAACACCGCTCATCGCCCATAAAGCCGTGACACTGATGCACGAAGCGGGCGTCCCCGGGCAAGCGCTGCAGCTGCTTCCCGGTGACGGCGAAACGGTGGGCGCACCACTGGTGAACCATCCGCTGGTCGGCGGCGTTGCATTCACAGGCTCAACGGAAACCGCGCACGCCATTCACAAAGCGCTGGCAAACAAAAGCGGCCCCATCGTACCCCTGATCGCCGAAACCGGTGGCCAGAACACCATGATCGTGGATTCCTCGGCGCTGCCTGAGCAAGTCGTGAGCGATGCGATCGCGTCCGCATTCCAGAGCGCCGGCCAACGTTGCTCGGCCTTGCGCGTGCTCTACCTCCAGTCGGACATCGCGGACAAGACCATCGAGATGCTTATCGGCGCCATGGCCGAGCTCGTGATCGGCGATCCGGCGCGGCTCTGCACCGACGTGGGTCCGGTGATCGACGTCGCTGCGCTGGAGATGTTGGAAGCACACGCCGCGCGCATGGCCAAGGAGTCACGACTCATTTACGAATGCACGCTCGGCAGTGAATGCGCCGCCGGCACCTTCTTCGCACCCCGGGCATTCGAGATCGAATCCATCGCCCAGCTGGAGCGCGAAGTGTTCGGCCCCGTGCTGCACGTGCTGCGATACCGTGCCGATGAGCTGGACGCGGTCATCGACGACATTAATGCCACCGGTTACGGGCTGACGGTGGGTTTGCACAGTCGTATCGACACCACCATCGACCACATACACGCACGCCTGAAGGTCGGAAACACCTACGTGAACCGCAACCAGATCGGCGCCGTGGTCGGTGTCCAGCCCTTTGGCGGCGAAGGCTTTTCCGGCACCGGGCCGAAGGCCGGCGGGCCGCGCTATCTGCACCGCTTTGCCACCGAGCGCAGCCTCTCGGTCAATACGACCGCACAGGGCGGCAACGCAAGCTTGATGTCACTGGACGAGAGCTGAACCACTCCCCCAACCTACAGCTTCGGTTGCATTGCTTGAACGGCGTCTGCCGACGACATCACGGCAACGACCTCGAAATCCACGATGTCGCTCCAGCGCGCGGTCCACTGCGCCATGAGCTTCGGATCCGATGTCTCCATGATCTGGAAACAGCGTTCCAGCTTCGTGTCCACCCAACCCGACACGTACTCGAGCCCCTCCGGCGTCATCCGCCCCTGGTCGCGAAAACGACGGTATACCGGTATCGCATCCTGATTCTTGAACCGTTCGATCACCATGTAGAGCATCCTGCCTCTCCATCACTGGCCGGATGAACCCGAACGCTGCTATTTCCCTGCCGACTCTGCAGTCAGGGGATCAAACATGTTGCGCACCTCCGTAACGGTCGTTGCCGGGAAGCCGCTTCGCTCGGCATGCTCCTGTATCAAGCTTTCGCTCTCCGAGCGATATATGCAGAAGGTCTTGTCATTGGTCACGTAGCTGTGCTCCCAATAAATACCCTTCCCTTCCGCCTGCATGGCCTGCAGCACGCCGTTGGATTTCGCAGAAGCGGCGCGCAGTGCGTCACGGTCCGCCGATCCAATTTCCGGTATGGCTCGCTCGATAACGAATCTTGGCATGGTATTTCCTCCTCTCTGGTGGTCGAGAATTCTTCAATCACTGATGTTGAAGAACAGCTGTTTGTCTTTGTGGCGATGATCGATCTTTGCGCTGCCACATGCAACCAACACATAAAGTACGTTCAAGGCTTCGAGCGCCGAGCCGATGAGTTTTGGTTTCCGGGAACGCTTGTTGAGAGATTGGGCGGTAACACCCTGCTCCCCCCTCGTCAGGCGCTGCACATGGGTCACGGCGTCGGAGCTGACCATATTGAAGTATCCGGACTTCGGCTTGGCGCGCGAGAAAGAGAAGACGAAAAAGGAATCCTTTCCTTCGAATACGTAGTATTTCTGCTTTCGGCCAGTGACGTTCCCGCGAAAAGACAGACCCGCACTGAGACTCTTGATGTTCATAGCCCACCCTCAATCTCGGAATGCTTGTCGGTATCGAGTCAAGCACTCGGCAGTCAGTGCGTATCTTCGTCGAAATCAACAAGGAACACCACCATATCCAGTAGTATTCAATTACGGCGCGCGACAACGTCGAGGAAGCGCAAAGGCGCTTCCTCCTTCGTTTTCCGTCAGCCTGTCACGCGAGGTGGTTCCTACGGCATCTTGCTTACGATGCTGCTCATTTCCTCTGTAGAGAATGCGCGCAAGGTTTCGGTTCGTACGTTGCCTTGAGCACCTAGGCCCAATAGGACCGAAGTTATGGTTTCATCATCTGGTCCTTCGATGATCGCCACAGCGTCGTAGTGGCCGACGGTCCAGTAGATGTCTTTCACTTTCACGCCGAGTTTTTCCGCGCTCGCTGCGAATGCCGCCGCACGATTGGGCGACTCTTTCGCGTTTCGGATACCCTGTTCCGTAAAGTTAACGAGAGTGATGAAGGTAGCCATGAGTCTCCTCCCGCAGAAGAACGATACTCCTGCCAGTGTTGTTGCACTCAGTTACGACCGTCTCTGAATGGCTGGTGGACAGCTCGTCGCGACGAGCTTGTCCAGCGCGACCCGAAACGATCGGCCATTGGCGGCCGCCACAAGAACGTGGCTACTGCGAGGGAGACCGCCGTCCCTATCCCGCATATTGCACCGGAACGGTGAAATACGACTTCCGCCCTTCCAACCATTTCAGGTACGCGTACCAATCATCATCCGTTTCGATCGACGCGTCCTCGCGGGCCTGGACTGCAGCATCCAACCCGATCTGCTTAAGCAGCTTCTTGGTGCAACGCAGATATGCCACTGCCGAAACCTAGTATGCCGCCGACCGAGGCAAAGAATGCTGAGTATCCAGCAATCCGACCATGGGCGACTCCAGCACCATGACGATACCACCCGGTCGAACGGACCTTGCGGCCTGCACCAGGGTATCGGCGGGAGACGGCTGGTGCATCAGCAAGAAGCGGGCAACGAGGGCATCGAAGCACTCGGGCTCCGCAAATGATGCCGCTTCGCCTACGTCGAAGGCGACATTCGTAACCCCCACTTGCGCCGCTCTCTCCCTGGCAGAGCCAACGGAGTCTGCGTCGGTATCGATTCCGAGGACCGAGCCCGAAGGACCCACGAGCACGCCCGCCAGCCACGTGACGTCTCCGGAGCCGCAGCCGATATCGAGCACACGCATGCCCTTCTCGATGCCACAGCTCATCAACGCCCGGCGTGTGGTGCCCCCGGTAGATGATCCCCGGCAGATCGAGCCGATCGCGCTCACGGGCGGAACGCCCGAGCACGTAGGCGCCCTTCGCAACCGGTCCGCGAGCCGCACGTTCAACCGTCATACGGGAGCCTCCGGCTATCCCTCCTCCATCGGCAGATCGAGGCCTTTCTCACGGGCGCACTGCTTTGCGCTCTCGTAGCCCGCGTCCGCGTGGCGCATGACGCCGGTGGCAGGGTCGTTGGTGAGCACACGCTCGATACGCCGCGCGGCGTCTTCGCTGCCGTCGCAGACGACGACCATGCCGGCGTGCTGGGAGAATCCCATGCCGACACCACCGCCGTGGTGCAGGCTCACCCAAGTGGCGCCGCTGGCGGTATTCAACAGAGCGTTCAAGAGTGGCCAGTCGGAGACGGCGTCGCTACCGTCGAGCATGCCCTCGGTCTCGCGATTGGGGCTGGCGACGGAGCCCGAGTCCAGATGATCGCGGCCGATGACCAGGGGCGCTTCCAGCTCGCCGCTGGCCACCATCTCGTTGAAGGCGAGCCCGAGCCGCGCCCGCTCACCGAGACCCAGCCAGCAGATGCGCGCCGGCAGGCCTTGAAATGGGATGCGCTGGCGGGCCATGTCGAGCCAGTTGTGCAGGTGCGGGTCGTCGGGGATCAGCTCCTTGACCTTGGCGTCGGTGCGGAAGATGTCGTCGGGATCCCCGGACAGCGCCACCCAGCGAAACGGGCCCACCCCGCGGCAGAACAGCGGCCGGATGTAGGCGGGCACGAAGCCCGGGAAGTCGAAGGCATTGTCGACCCCCTCCTCCAGCGCCACCTGGCGGATGTTGTTGCCGTAATCGAAGGTCGCAATTCCCATGGCATGAAAATCGAGCATGGCACGCACGTGCACGGCCATGGATGCTCTGGCCGCCGCCACCACCCGCTCGGGCTCCCGGGCACGCAGCTCGACCGCCTGCTCCAGGCTCCAGCCGGCGGGCAGGTAGCCGTTCAGTGGATCATGGGCGCTGGTTTGATCGGTAACGGCGTCCGGGCGTACCCCACGGCGCACCAACTCCGGAAGAATCTCGGCGGCATTGCCAAGAAGCCCCACGGAAACGGGCTCGCCGTCCTTTTTTGCCTGCTCCATTCGCGCCAGCGCGGCGTCCAGATCGCTCTCCATCACATCCACGTAGCCACTGTCCAGGCGCTTGCGGATACGGGAAGGGTCGCATTCCACCGCCAGCATCGATGCCCCCGCCATGGTCGACGCCAGGGGCTGGGCGCCGCCCATGCCGCCGAGGCCCGCGGTCAGTATCCAGCGGCCCCGCAGATCGTCGTCGAAGTGCTGCCGGCCCATGGCCACGAAGGTCTCGTAGGTGCCCTGAACGATGCCCTGGCTGCCGATGTAGATCCACGAGCCGGCGGTCATCTGGCCGAACATCATCAGGCCCTGTTGATCGAGGGCGTTGAAGTGCTCCCAGGTGGCCCAGTGGGGCACGAGATTCGAGTTGGCGATGAGCACCCGGGGTGCATCCGCGTGGGTCTTGAATACCCCCACCGGCTTCCCCGACTGCACCAGCAGGGTCTCGTCACCCTCCAGGCGCTCCAGCACCTCGACGATTTTGTCGAAGCACTCCCAGTCCCGCGCCGCACGCCCGATACCCCCGTAGACCACCAGCTCCTGCGGATTTTCCGCCACCTCCGGGTCCAGGTTGTTCATGAGCATGCGCAGCGGCGCCTCCGTCAGCCAGCTCCTGGCGGTGAGCTCCGTGCCCCGCGGGGCGCGAATGACGCGGTTGGAAATGCGTGTACCCATGCTCATCGGCTACCCACTTCGGCTTTGACGGCAAACATGGCCATTCTACTTCGTCGGCAACAAAGTAGAATGGTCCCTGGAGCTTCTCCATGGACACCTTCGAATTTACTCAGGGCACAACGCCGCTGCTGGTCAGCATGCCCCATGACGGCATCGCCATCCCGCTGGATCTGGCCGAATGCATGACGGCCCGTGCCCGTAAGACACCGGATACCGACTGGCATATGGCGCGGCTGTACGACTTCGCGGGCTCGCTGGGTGCCAGCATTCTGAGACCGTACTATTCGCGCTATGTCATCGATCTCAACCGCCCCCCGAACGACGAGCCCCTCTACCCCGGCGCCAGCAACACTGAGCTCTGCCCGATCCACTGCTTCGATGAAACACCCATCTACCGCAGGGGCGAGGAGCCCGGCAGCGGTGAAATTGCCGCGCGCACGAGCCGCTACTGGCAGCCCTACCACGATCACATCGCCTCTACCCTGGTGGCCCTCAAAGCGCGCCACGGCATCGCCTTGCTGTTCGACGCCCACAGCATTCTCTCGGAGGTGCCGCGTTTCTTCGAAGGCAAGCTGCCGGACCTGAACCTCGGCACCGCCAACGGCGCGAGCTGTGACCCATCCCTGGAAGCCGCACTGACCTCGGTGCTGGCGCACGCCAGCGACTACACCCATGTGGTCAACGGTCGGTTCACCGGCGGCTACATCACCCGAACCTACGGCGATCCCGGCAACGGCGTGCACGCCGTGCAGCTCGAGCAGGCCCAGTGCAGCTACATGAACGAGAATTCGCCCTACGACTACCGCGAGGATCTGGCGGCGGGCGTGCGCCCCACCCTGCGCAGGCTGCTGGAAGCGATGTTGGAGTGGGGCACCGGTAAGTTGGGCTGAGCGGTGTCGCCAATCATTAGTCGGGCACCCGCCCATTTCTTATCACCCGATGGCAGGGATTGAAGCCGATACGATAGGCAAGCTCCGCGGGATGCGCGATGTCCCAGAGCACGAAGTCCGCCTTCTTGCCCGCCTCCAGGGAACCGATGTCATGCCAGCGCCCCAGCGCCTTCGCCGCGTGACGGGTCGCGCCGGCCAGCGCCTCCTCCGGCGTCAGGTGAAAAAAGGTGCAGGCCATATTCAGCATGAGTAACAGGGAAGTCACCGGCGAGCTTCCCGGGTTGCTGTCCGTGGCGATGGCCACGGGGACACGGTGCCGGCGAAACAGATCCAGCGGCGGCTTTCGGGTCTCGCGCAGAAAATAGAATGCGCCGGGCAGTAGCACGGCGACGGTGCCTGATTGCGCCATGGCCTCGATCGATCCTGCAGAAACCCACTCCAGATGATCTGCCGACAGCGCTCCATAGCGTGCCGCGAGGGCAGCACCACCCAGATCCGAGAGCTGCTCGGCGTGCAATTTGACCGGCAGGCCAAGCGCTTTCGCCTGCTCGAACACGCGCTCGGTCTGCGCCGCCGTGAAACCGATGTTTTCACAGAAGGCATCGACGGCATCGGCGAGGCCGGACTCCGCCACCCGCGGCATCACCCGGGCACACACGAAGTCGATGTAGTCGTCACCGCGCCCAGCGTACTCAGGCGGCAACGCGTGGGCGCCGAGGAAGCTGGTCACGACATCGACGCGACCGGCCTCGCCCAGGCGGCGGGCGGCGCGCAGCATCTTCAGCTCGGTTTCCAGATCCAGCCCGTATCCGGACTTGATCTCGATGGTGGTAACGCCTTCGGCGGTCAGGGCAGCCAGGCGCGGACGCGCCGAGTCCACCAGATGGTCTTCGCTGGCGGCGCGGGTGGCGGTTACCGTCGAGAGGATGCCGCCCCCCTGGCGGGCAATTTCCTCGTAGCTGACCCCGGTCAGGCGCTGCTCGAACTCCCGGGCGCGGTCGCCGCCATATATCAGGTGTGTGTGGCAGTCGATGAGGCCCGGTGTTATCCAGCGGCCTTCGGCCGAGTGCACGCTGACATGGCCAGGAATATCGGCGGGTAATGACGATTGCTCGCCGACCCAGTGGATGCGATCGCCGGCGACGGCGATCGCGCCATTCTCGATGGCGCCGTAGGCTTTGCCATCCACCGGCGCCATGGTGGCGAGCCGCGCCCGGGTCCACAGATCGCTGCAAGAAGACAGGTCCACGGGATCCGTCAAGGTCTTTCTACCGGCTCGGGAGTTGCAATCTTTTCCAGTTCGCACGAGCCCATCGTACCCCCTTCAACCCACACGAAAACAGCGGGTCACGGGGTTTGGAAGCCCTTCCACGCCGTCCTCTCTTCGGGCCGATGTCCGCTCGCCACCGCCTCCCGTGCCGCTCTCATTCGACCCGAAACCTTCTTACAGAGCGGTTGAACTTCCTGTCCTTCAAAACCGTTCAGCTTTCGTTCAGCCGCTCTCCCATAGGCTTGCCCTATGAGCCTCGATAGCGGGCTCAAAAGTCCCTTACCAGGAGAAGCCAGCGATGAGAAACGTCAGTATTGCTCTTACAGTGATTGCCGCCCTGACGCTGGGCGCCCTCGGAACGGCAGAGGCGCAGAACAAGGGCCGCCGCGACGGGGCGCACAAGCAGAGATCCGCATCCATGCAACACAGGGTGAGTCCGCGCAAGCTTCAGCACGCCGTCGGTCGCCGTCAGGCCAGACAGCACGCGCGTATACGGCAGGGATGGCAAAGCGGCAGGTTGAATCGAAAGCAGGTGGCGCGGTTGCACAGAAACCAGAAGCATATTAACAAGATGCAACGTCGCTTCCGCGCCGATGGCCATTACCCCCGGCACCAGCGTCGGCGCATAGGACGCGCACTGGATCGCTCGAGCAAACGCATCTGGCGTATGAAGGGTAACCGCTACCGGGCGAATCCCGGCTACAGGAAGCACCGGTACTTTCACGGTGGTTTCCGCCGGCCGCGTCGTCATCACCGGCACGTCTACCGGGTATATCCAGTGTACGGGCGGCCCCCGAGCCATAGTTTCCGGTTGGAAATCCGGTAATCATCAACCATTCGTTCAGCTTCGATTCAGCCAGGGGCTGGTAGCCTGTCGTTCGTGTAATTCCACCTCGGCACATAGGAGACGACCATGAACCCCGGCAAGACGAGAAATCGATTCGTTCCTGGATTTGCTCCGGCGCTGATTCTCGCCTGCGGCACGCTGGCCGCGGGATCGGCGGTCGCTGCGAGTATCCATCGCTATGCGGACTATGCGGATGTGCTGCGGGTACAACCCATCCTCACCACCGTGCGCGTTTCAACACCGCGCCAGGAATGCCGTGAAGTGCCGGTTGCCCGCCATCGCTCGGGGCCTCGCTCATACACGCCCATGATCCTCGGTGGCATTCTGGGTGGTGTGGTCGGCAATCAATTCGGTAGCGGCAACGGCAAGAAGCTGATGACCGCGGCCGGAGTCGTGCTCGGCGGGTCCCTTGGCCGTGACGTGGCCGGCCGTCATCGGCGACACTATGGCCACACCATTATCGAGACTCAGTGCCGAACCGAGTATGACTATCACGAGGAAGAACGCGTCGACGGTTACCTGGTGGAATACAGCTACCAGGGCAGAACCTATGAAACGCGCATGGATCACGACCCGGGCGATCGCGTGCGCGTCAAGGTCGACATCCGTCTCGCCGAATAGCCGGGCACGGCCGAGTCATCGATCGCGTCCCGCGGGACATGGTGCGGGGCGGCCGTGAAGATCCCCCGGCCCGATGCAGTCATCTTCACGGTTCTGATCGGCGTGGTCGCAGTCGTCCCGGCATTCGACGCGAGCGCTAGCGCGGTGGCCAACCCGCTGCTGCTGGCCCAGGCAACGCCATCGGTGAGCGCCGACCAGGCGGCGGCGCTGGTGCGGGCGCAAAGCGGCGGGCGTATCCTGGGCCTGCGTCTGGAAAGCCGTGCACAGCCCCCGGTTTATCGCGTCAAGGTCCTGCTGGACGGCGGCCGCGTGCGCGTCTACCGGGTCGACGCCAGCACCGGAAAGATTCTCCAGTGACCGGCAAACGGAGCAGGTGATGCGGGTTCTGGTGGTGGAAGACGAGACTGCGTTGCGCGAGCAGCTGGTCACGCGTCTGCGCAGCGAAGGCTACGCCGTGGACGCGGCGGCGGACGGCGAAGAGGGCGCCTGGTGCGGCAACGAGCTGCCGGTGGACGCCGCCATCGTGGACCTGGGACTGCCCGGGCTCTCCGGTATCGACATGATTCGCCGTTGGCGCGACGCCGGGCGGCGCTTTCCCGTCCTGATTCTTACCGCCAAAGGGCGGTGGCAGGACAAGGTGGATGGCCTCGAATCCGGCGGCGACGACTACGTGGTCAAACCCTTCCACATGGAGGAGCTGCTGGCGCGCCTGCGGGCGCTCATTCGCCGCTCCCAGGGCTGGGCGGATCCGGTGCTGCGCCGTGGACCGCTGGCCCTCGATACCCATGCGCAAAGCGTCGCTGTGGCTGGTCAGCCGGTATGCCTGACCGCATTCGAGTACCGGATACTCGAGTATCTGATGCTGCACGCCGATCGTGTGATATCCAAGAGCGAGCTCACGGAGCATGTCTACGACGAAGATCTCGAGCGGGACAGCAACGTCATCGAGGTGCTGGTGGGACGCCTGCGGCGCAAGCTCGACCCCGATGCACGGCTGCGCCCCATCGAGACCCTGCGCGGGCGTGGCTATCGATTCCGCCTCGAAGCCGATTCGTCCGGGTGAGATGGCCGGATGCTGTCACTCAATGCCCGATTGACTCTGGCCGCCAGCCTGGTGCTGGTGGCATTTCTGGGGCTCACGGGCCTCGCTCTGGAGCGTGCCTATCGCGATGCGGGGCTGGCGGCCGCTCAAGACCGCCTGCAGGGCCAGGTATACACGTTGCTGGCCGCCGCCGAGCTGGAAGACGGCGCACGGTTGATCATGCCGCGCGCGCTCCCCGACGGGCGCTTTTCTTCCCCGGACTCCGGACTCTATGCACGCGTGTTGGACAGCGGGGGAAATGCGCTCTGGCACTCACCGTCACTGCTCGGATTCCGTATCCCCTTTGCCACGACCCGGGCCGACGGGGTGGCCGAGTTCGTCCCGGTCACCGCCAGCGACGGCAGATCGCTCTACGCGCTGTCCTTTTCGGTGCAATGGGAGCTCGGCGCGGAGGACAGCCGTCGTCTCATCTTCGAAGTGGCGGAGAGCCGGAGCATTCTGGCAAGCCAGGTGGCACAGTTCCGGCGCAGCCTCTGGGGTTGGCTGGGCGCCGCCGCCCTGGCTCTGCTGCTGGTGCAGGGACTGGTGCTGCGCTTCGGCCTCGCCCCTCTGCGGCGGGTGGCGATTGAGCTCGCCGATATCGAGTCCGGCGCCACGCTGCGTCTGTCGGCGAACTACCCGCGGGAGCTGCGCACGCTCACCGAGCGTCTCAACGCATTCATAGAAAGCGGGCACGCTCGGCTGGAAAGATCCCGCAACGCCCTGGCCGAGCTGGCCCACAGTCTGAAGACACCGCTGGCGGTTCTCCACAGCCTGTCCGACGGCCGCGCGGACAGGGAGGAAATGCGCCGCACGCTGACCGAGCAGTCGGCACGCATGCATCGCACCATCGACTACCAGCTGCAACGGGCGGCGGCCTCGGGTCCGACACCCCTGGCGCCGGCGGTGGATATCGCACCAGTGGCTTCGCGTCTCAAGGACGCGTTACTCAAAGTGTACGCCGACAAGAAGTTGCGCGTGGACCTGGAGGTCGACCATGGCGCCGGGTTTCACGGTGACGAGGGGGATCTGGTGGAAATACTGGGCAACGTGCTCGACAACGCATGCAAATGGGCCGGTGAGCGCGTGCGTGTACGGGCCGGGCACACCCACGATGACGGCGGCGGGGCGGGACTCACGCTGCGTATCGACGATGACGGGCCCGGGATCCCGGCGGACAAGGTGGATGCGGTTCTCGCCCGTGGCGTGCGCGCCGACGCGACCACGCCGGGACACGGCATCGGACTGGCCGTGGTGCGCGACATCGTGGTCGAAGCCTATGGCGGCGAAGTCACCGTCGGCGCCAGCGATCTGGGCGGCGCCGCCGTCACCATCCGCATACCACCGCACTAACCGGCACCTATAATGCGAGGCATGAAATTTCATGCCGCCAGCGCACTCTTGACCGACGGGTGGGCCGATGACGTGCTCTTGGAGGTGGACGGGGCGGGCTTCATCGACGCCGTCACGCCGGGCGTGACCGAACCGCCGGCGGATGCCGAGCACCTGTCTGGACCGGCAATCCCGGGCATGCCGAATCTGCACTGCCACGCCTTTCAGCGCGCCATGGCCGGACTCACCGAGGTCCGCGGACCCGCCGAGGACAGCTTCTGGACCTGGCGCCAACGCATGTACGCCTTCGTGGAACGCATCACGCCGGAGCAGGTCCAGAACATCGCCGCACAGTTGTACGTGGAAATGCTGCAGGCCGGTTACACCACCGTGGGAGAGTTCCACTACCTGCATCACCAAGCCGACGGCAACCCTTACCAGACGCCCAGCGAGATGTCGGACCGCATCATCGCCGCGGCGCGGGAAACCGGCATCGCCATTACCCACTTGCCGGTGCTGTATGCCTGCAGCGGATTCGGCGGCGTGGCGCCGCAAACCGGTCAACGGCGCTTCTTGAACGACAGCGACAGCTTCGCGGCATTGGTGGAAAGCTTGACGAAAAAGTACCGCGGCGATCCGCTGGTGCGCATCGGCATAGCACCCCACTCTCTACGGGCCGTGACCCGCGAGCAATTGCTGCACGCGGTGGGCGCGATCACCCGGCACGACTTCGCCGCGCCGATTCATATTCACATCGCCGAGCAAACCCGTGAAGTGGAGGAATGCATCGCCTGGAGCGGGCAACGGCCGGTGGAATGGCTGCTCAACAATATCGACGTGGATCAGCGCTGGTGCTTGATTCACGCCACCTACGCCAACGGCGCGGAGCGCGAGCGCCTGGCGGCCGGTGACGCGGTGGTCGGGCTCTGCCCCACCACCGAGGCGAATCTCGGCGACGGTATTTTCCCGGCAAGCGAGTTTCTCGCCGGCGGCGGGAAGATCGGCATCGGCTCGGACAGCAATGTCTCGGTGAGCGCCATCGAGGAGCTTCGCCTGCTGGAATACGGTCAGCGCCTGAGCCATCGGCGCCGCGCCATGCTCGCGAGCCCCGAGTCGCCGTCCGTTGGCAGAACTCTTTATGATGCAGCCGTCAACGGCGGCGCCCGCGCCCTGGCCCAGCCGGTGGGTGCGTTGCAAGTGGGCCGTCGCGCCGATCTGGTAGTGCTGGACGGGGAATCGCCGGCGCTCGCGCACAAGACCGGCGACGCGATTCTCGACAGCCTGGTGTTCGCCGCGAACCACACGTCCATCAAGGATGTGATGGTGGCCGGCCACTGGCGGATCCGCGACGGGCGCCACGACCAGCAGGACGCCATACTCGAACGCTACAAAATCACGCTGGCGGCGCTGCTGGGATAATCCACCGACAGGGAACGCAATCACAACATGTCAGAAGTCATGATCGTCACCGGCGGCAGCCGGGGCATAGGAGCCACCACCGCACGCCTGGCGGGAGAGCGGGGATACGCTGTCTGCGTCAACTACCGGCGGGACGCCGAGGCGGCCGCGGCGGTAGTGGCCGACATCGAGAAGGCAGGGAGCCAGGCTGTCGCGGTTGCCGGCGACATGGCATCGGAGAAAGACGTTCTCAATCTGTTCGAAAGCTGCGATGCAAAGCTCGGCACACTGAAGGTGCTGGTCAACAATGCCGGCATCATCGATGTCCAGTCACGGGTGGAGGACTACACGTTGGAGCGCCTGCGACGCATGTTTGCCGTCAATATCACCGGCGCCTTTCTGTGCGCGCGCGAGGCGGTGCGCCGCATGTCGACCAACAGGGGCGGTACGGGCGGCGCCATCGTCAATGTGTCTTCCGTGGCCGCGCGCCTGGGCGGACCCAACGAGTACGTGGACTACGCGGCCAGCAAGGGCGCCATGGACACCATGACCATCGGTCTCGCCAAGGAAGTTGCCGACGAAGGGATCCGCGTCAACGCGGTGCGCCCTGGACTCATCTATACGGACATACATGCGAGCGGCGGCGAGCCGGGGCGCGTCGATCGCCTGAAGGACGGTGTGCCCATGAAACGCGGCGGCTCGGCGCTGGAGGTGGCGCGCGTTATTCTGTGGCTGGCGTCCGATGACGCATCGTACACTACCGGGTCCCTGGTAGATTGCAGCGGCGGACGATGAGCACGATGAAAATTGATAACCATGCACTGGCGGAGGCCTTCTGCTCCATCGCCGAACGTGCTGGCCACGAAATCCTCAGCGTTTATCACGGCAATTTCGAAGTACGCAGCAAGGCAGATTCCTCACCCGTCACCGATGCTGACGAACGCGCCGAGCAGCTGATTCTAGAGAGTCTTTCCCGGATCGTCCCCGACATACCGGTGGTGGCGGAAGAAAGCGTCGCGGCCGGACACGTCCCCGACATCGGCGCCGGCCCCTTTCTTCTGGTCGATCCTCTGGATGGCACCAAGGAATTCGTCAGCCGCAACGGTGAGTTTACGGTCAACATCGCATTGATCGAAAATGGCGCCCCGGTGCTCGGCGTCGTGCACCTGCCGGTGCTGGACGAAACCTACTGGACCAACGGCGCGGGGGAAGCGTGGCGCAAGCGCGACGGTGAACAGGCATGCATTCATTGCCGCGCGCCTGGCGATGAGCTGGTTGCCGTCGCCAGCCGTTCCCACAGTAACCGGGAAACCGACGACTACCTGTCGCGATTTCCCATCAAGGAACGCATCGCCGCGGGCTCGTCCCTCAAATTCTGCCGTATCGCCGAAGGCGTTGCGGACATTTACCCGCGCATCGGACGCACCATGGAGTGGGACATCGCCGCCGGTCATGCGGTGCTGGCCGCCGCCGGCGGCCGCGTGATGACCTTGGACGAGGTACCGCTGCGCTACGGCAAACCGGGCTTCGACAATCCGCCCATCGTGGCGCGGGGACTGGAAGGCCCGGAGAAGTAATGATTCGGAGACAACCATGAGCAAAAACATTCCGACGACAATGCAGGCCATCGAGATCGCCGAGGCAGGCGGGCCGGAAGTGCTGCGCATCACCGACTTCCCGGTTCCCGAACCCGGCGACGGCGAAGTGCTGATCAAGGTCATTGCCGCAGGCGTCAACCGACCCGACGTCATGCAACGCCTCGGGCTGTATCCACCGCCACCCGGCGCCCCCGACATCCCCGGGCTCGAAGTTGCCGGCACGGTGGCGGCCCTCGGCGCCAATGCCAGCGGCGTGCAGGAAGGCGATGCCGTGTGCGCATTGGTCATCGGCGGCGGCTACGCCGAGTATTGCGTGGCACCAGCGTCGCTCTGCTTGGCCATACCCGAAAACTTGACCACCGTGCAGGCTGCCGCAATACCCGAGACATTTTTCACCGTCTGGACCAATGTCTTCGATCGCGGGCGCCTCACGAGCGGCGAATCGTTGCTGGTGCACGGTGGATCCAGCGGCATCGGCACCACCGCCATCCAGCTCGCCAAGGCCTTCGGCTCGACGGTTTACGTGACCGCAGGCAGCGAGGAGAAGTGCCAGGCCTGCCTGGAGCTCGGTGCGGACGCCGCCATCAACTATCGCGATGAGGACTTCGTGGAGCGCATTTCGGAGCTCACCAAAGAGTGCGGGGTCGACGTCATCCTGGACATGATCGGCGGCGACTACCTGCCGCGAAACCTCAAGTCCCTCGCGGTCGAAGGACGCATCGTGCAAATCGCGCTGCAGGGCGGACCGAAAGTCGAAATGAACCTTCTGCCGATCATGCTGAAACGCCTTACGCTGACGGGTTCGACCTTGCGCCCGCGCACCGTCGCCCAGAAAGCGATGATCGCACACTCTCTGCGGGAAAAAGTCTGGCCGCTGCTGGAGTCGGGCAAGGTACACCCCGTCATCCACGCCACATTCCCGTTGGCGCAAGCCAGCGAGGCTCACCGGATGATGGAAAGCAGTCAGCACATCGGCAAGATCGTGCTGAGCGACGAAAAGACCGAGGAGCCTGCTGCTACTCCAGCACCGTAGGTTGGGCTGAGCGCAGCGCAAATTGGGGACAGATCTATTTAATCGGGAAATTGGGGACAGATCTGTCCCCAATTTGCGCTGCGCTCAGCCCAACCTACAAGAGTTTCTCCAGAAACTCGTCGATGTCGTCGAGGAATTCACGCGCGGCATTCAAGTCGGTCGCCATTTCGCGATCTTCCTTCAATACGGGAACGCGCTGGCGAAAGGCCTGGTGCAGCGCTTCGATGGCTTCGCTGGATCGCAGAGGGCGCAGCAGATCGATCCCCTGGGCTGCCGCTGTCAATTCGATGGCAAGAATGCGGTAAGTATTCGCCACCACCGGTTGCAGCTTGAGCGCCGCGCCCATGCCCATGGACACGTGATCCTCTTTATCTGCCGAGGTGGGGATGGAATCCACCGAGGCCGGATGGCAGAAGATCTTGTTCTCACTCGCCAGCGCCGCCGCCGTCACTTGCGCCATCATGAACCCGGAGTTGAGACCGGCATCCTGGGTGAGGAACGGCGGCAATCCGGAAAACGCGGTGTTGGTGAGCTTCTCGATGCGCCGTTCGCTGATCGCTCCCAGCTCTGACACAGCGAGTGCGAGCACATCGGCGGCGAACGCCATGGGCTCACCGTGAAAGTTTCCACCGGAAACGATGTCGCCTTCCTCTGGAAAAATCAGCGGGTTGTCCGTTACCGAGTTCATCTCGATGACGAGCTTTTTTTCCACGTCGGCGAGCAGGTCGCGCGCGGCCCCATGCACCTGGGGCGCGCAGCGCACGCTGTAGGGATCCTGCACACGAATGTCTCCCTGACGGTGCGAGTCGCGAATATCGGAGCCCTGCATCAACTGCCAGATGTTGGCGGCACTGGCCCGTTGACCCGGGTGTGGACGCAGGGCATGCACGCGCGCATCGAAGGCGGAATCGGTGCCGCGCAATGCGTCGGTTGCCATGGCAGCGACCAGATCAGCAATGCGCACCAGGCGCCGGCAGGCGAGCACCGACATCGCCAGCAACGCGGTCATCGCCTGGGTGCCGTTGATGAGCGCCAGTCCTTCCTTGGCTTCGAGGGTCAAAGGCGTGAGGCCGGCGCGCTCCAGGCCCCGGATAGCCGGCAGCACCTCGCCCGCCACGCGTACCTCCCCCTTGCCGAGCAGCGGCAGTGCGAGATGCGCCAGTGGCGCCAGATCACCGCTGGCACCCACCGAGCCGCGGCTCGGGACCAACGGCAAGACGCTCGCCTCGAGAAGCGCCAGCAACGACTCGATCAGCAATGGACGCACCCCGGAGTGCCCACGGGCGAGCGTGTTGGCGCGCAGCAACAGCATGCCGCGCACGGCCGCATCGGGCAGCGGCTCGCCGACCCCGGCGCAATGACTGAGGATCAGGCGCTCCTGGAGCAGCGCGAGGTTTTTTTCCTCGATTCTGACGGTGGCCAGATCGCCGAAACCGGTGTTGATACCGTAAGTGGCGTCACCACGGCGCACGGTTTCCTCGACGGTACGCCGCGCGGCGGCCACGCGCTCGCGGGCATCGGGCGTCAGCTTACAGGCCGCGCTCTCGAGCACGACGGATCGAAACTGCCCGAGCGTCAGGGATTGACCATCGATGGAAATCAAAGGGCGCTGCTACCGGGATCGATTGGGGGTTCGGCAATCAGCCCGTCATCGTCTGCACGAAGCAGTGGGCAAGTTGGATGTAGTCAGAGTTCGGCAGCGAAAAAAAGCGCATGAAATCCGCCGTCGTCATGAATCCGTCCACGAAACGCTCGAAGAACTGCTGACTGACCGGATGCAGCCGATGGGGAAACTGGCAGATGGCCTGGGCGAGCTCGGGGGTCATATCTGATGCATCATCGACGTGTTCTATCCATCCTAGGTCGCCCTGCGGTGAATGGCAAAAAATGCCTGGCTGGATGATCGTATGGGGTGCATCTAGCCTATCTCCGCGTAGCCGGCGGCGCGTGCCGAATTCTCCATCTCGTCGACGCGCTGATAGGCATCGTAGCCGAGCACCTGCATGCCCGTAAGCATAAGGGTATCCCGGACATCGGCGAGGAGCGGATCCGCGAAGGCCTCCTTCAGACCATCGCGCAGGCGTCCGAGATAATCATCGTCCACTCCAGCTCGGGTGACGTAAGGCAAACCGGGCGCGCGCTCGGTCACCCCCAAGACGCGCGTGCCCGCCAGCGCATCCGGTCGAAATTTCGCGATGAGCGCATGCGTAACGCAATCCACGGCACACACGTCCGCCTCACGGGTGGCGACCAGCTCGATGCTGGCCGGGTGGCCACCGCTTTCGACCACTCGCGAGAAAAACCCAGCGCCGCCGGCAACGGGTGCAACGGCGGCACGAAGCGCGTTGTAGCCGGAGTGGGAGTGGCGGCAGCTGTAGGCGCACACGGCGCCGCGCAGATCGCCCAGCCCGTCGGCCGGATTGTCTTCAGAAACGACGATAAGGCTACAGTAGTCGGCGTCACTGCAGCCATCGGCCGAATAAGCCGGCGTTGCGACCAACTCGACCACGCCCGCCAGCGCGTGGGTCAGCGGGTACCCACAGGTCTGGCCGAGCAACAACGCGGGCGAGTGCAGCACGTCAACATCCGGATCCCTGGTCAGCGACTCGGGGACATCGTCAAGGCCAGCGCGCTGCAGCGCAGACGCGACCCCGCCCCACCAGCTGTCGGTGGCGGCAGTCACTTCCGGGAAATCGTACATGGGCAGGCTTGCCAGCACGGTTCTTCCCGTTACGCCGAAATCGGCGCTGCTCGATTCGAGCGATCGCCGGCGCTAGCCTCGCCGAGGAGCCGCTTCAGATAGGCGATGACTTCCGGCGGCTGCATGACAGCGGCGCGGATGAGATTGTCGAAATGTCCGGTGAGCACACGGATGTGTTCCTGTGATGTCGACACCAGGTACATGTCGCCAATGTAGATAGCCATCCGCTGCGCCCCGAAGATCGTCAGCGGCACCGAGTAGCACTGACGAATGTCGAAAAGAAACCAGCGAAAGGTCGGGTACAGCTCGTCCAGCAGTCCGATCATCGATTCCAGCTGTGTGATGCGCGCCTCGAAGGCCAGGTCCTGCCACAGGCCCTCGCCACGGGCAAACTGCGCCAGAGACTGGTACGAGCTGCAGGCCTCCATGTCCGTCTCCGGCCGGCGGCTGTAGGCGAGTCGCGCCTCGGCGTAGGCGATACGACCGCGGGGGTCGAGGGTGTCGTGCTGCACGTACTCGTAGCGGATAACCTGCTCGGTCTTGAGCAGATCCGGCAGGGTGGTAGGCACGTAGCGGATCTTGTAACCGGCGGCCTCGGCATGCCAGCGCTGCAGGCGCTCATCCGCCGGCGACGCGCCACCCGGCTCGATGGCCACCGCCTCGTTCAAGACATCGGTGACCATCTGGCCTTGGGCGCTCAGGCCCAGCAGCCAATCCACGCTCACCTGGGCCACGGTGGCGATGGCGGTGATGGTCTCGGCCCGGGGCAGCCGGGTGCCTCCGGAAGCCAGCAGCTGCGACAGGGTCGAGCGGTCGGCCCCGATGCGGCGGGCGAATTCGCTGCGGCTCATGCCCGATTGCTCGATGACCTCCAGCAGGCGGGTGCGGAAGACTTCGACGGTGTCTCGGCGGTGCATGTCACGGGCCTCATTGGCGGCGAATGGCCTATAAAGTTAACAAATATGACAATTATCTACAATAGCTTCGAATATGTGACAACCTGCCGTATTTTGTGCGCATTCCCTCGTTGTTGTCAGGGTTAAGGCGGGTTCTAATCAGAGTCAATTGCGACGGCTCGTGCATGGGCAAGCGCGCCCCGGGGGAGCAGGCCGTCGGTCCCTGGTGAATATCGGTGCCCGGAGAAGCGGAGAATGCCTGACGTTTCGCGACCCGCTTTCGAATGGCCGACCCTGTTGGTGGCCGCTGCGATTTATGCGGGTTATGGCCTGCTGACCTTCACCTACCACAGCCTGCCCTGGTGGCTGCTGCTGCCGGCCGGCGGCTTGCTGCTGGCGTGGCACGGATCCCTGCAGCACGAGGTGGTGCACGGCCACCCTAGCCGTTGGCGCTGGCTGAACCGGGCCCTGGTATTCCCCAGCCTGTGGCTGTGGTTGCCGTTCGAGGTATACGCGGATACCCACCTGCGCCACCACCACGATGAGACGATCACCGATCCCCTGGAGGATCCGGAGTCTTACTATCTCTCAGCGCGAGACTGGGCCCGGGCCGGGCCGCTGCGCCGCACCGTGCTGCGCTTTCACAACACCTCCGTCGGCAGGCTGCTGATTGGACCGCTGGTGTCGGCGTGGCGCCTCATGGTGGTGGAGACGAAAGCATTCGCGAAGGGCGACTTCCGCCACCTGAAAGCGTGGCTGTTGCACGGGCTTGCTTGCCTACCGGTGATCATCTGGGTGAGCGCCGTGTGCAAGATCCCGCTGCTCGGCTATCTGTTGCTGTTCGTCTATCCCGGGATTTCCATCACGCTGCTGCGATCCTTCGCCGAGCATCGTGCGCGACCGGTGGTTGGTGAACGCATGGCAATCGTCGAATCGGGACCGCTGATGTCGCTGCTGTATCTCAACAACAATCTGCACTACGTGCATCACGACGTGCCACACATGGCGTGGTATCGGTTGCCGGCACGCTGGCGTGCCCGGCGTGACGAGATTCTCGCCGCCAACGGCGGCTACCGGTATTCCGGATATGCGGAAGTCATCCGGCGATTCGCATTCACCAGCAGAGAACCGGTGGCCTGGCCGCTGTAGATTTTAATGGGGACAGATTTAATTGGGGACAGATCTATTTTCTCTTGGGACGGAATCCGTCCCAAGAGAAAATAGATCTGTCCCCATTAAAATCGCCCCCATTAAAATCTGTTGGTGGGCTTCGCTGCGCTCAGCCCAACCTACGCTGCCTGCACCCCGCCCTCTTCTTTTCTGCGTGCAATAAATTCGGTTAGCTCGTCGCTGCGCGCTTGGTCCAGGGGTGGCGGCTCGAAATCGGCGAGAATTTCCTGGTAGAGCTTGTTGGCGCGCTCGGTGGCGGTGTGAGCACCCGCTTCTTCCCAGCTCTCGTAGTTGCGCCAGTCGGAGATGATGGGCGCATAGAACGCGGTCTCGTAACGGTCGAGCGTGTACTGCACGCCGAAGAAGTGGCCGCCGTGGCCGACTTCGCGCATGGCTTCGAAGCCGAGGGTTTCCTCGTTGACTTCGATGGGCGACAGGAACTCCGCCATCATCTGCAGCATCTCGGCATCCAGCACCATCTTCTCGAAAGATGCGCACAGCCCCCCTTCCATCCAACCGCCAGCATCCAGCACCAGGCCCGCGTGGCCCATGATCGCGCCCCACAACGAAATCTCCGACTCGTAGGCCGCCTGGGCATCGACCACGTTGCAAGCGTTGGCGTTGGAAGATCGATAGGGAAGATGATAGCGGCGCCCCCGGATTCACGATCTGTGAGAACGCGAGGCCCGCCAGCGCCTCGGCATTCTGCTGAGCGAGAGCGCCGGCAATGGTCGCCGGGGCCATGGCGCCGGCGAG